>Ga0210057_1008866_pt1 | contig 11790 bp, 18 predicted proteins | sample CryGeyCG2114_010_2_FD_183968 | JGI IMG/M metagenome (GOLD analysis project Ga0210057, IMG submission 183968) | Groundwater microbial communities from aquifer - Crystal Geyser CG10_big_fil_rev_8/21/14_0.10 (SPAdes) (version 2) | ecosystem: Environmental > Aquatic > Deep subsurface > Groundwater ...
GTTAAATGAAATAAATCAAAACCAAAAAAGCAATTAAAAAAACAGGCACAAAAGGAATTCCATATTTCACTTTAATTTTTTTCTTAAATTTTTTCAACAAAAGAATATCTTTTTCACTCAAGCCCTCCCACGACGATTTGATTATTTTATTTCCAACTTTAACATTCTCATATAACCAATCACCTTCAGTAAGTTCTTTTACAGGGATATCTTTCACCATACAACTTTCTTCAACTGCTTTTGCATGCAAAAAAAGAAAAGAAAAAATAAAAATCAGAAATCCTAGATAAAAAAATATCCAGTTATAAAAACCAAGTAAAATATTAACAATAGCAAAACAGATTAACAAAAGAACATAAAATTTATTTTTCTTAAATTGTTTCAAAAACTCCTTTCTAAATTTTTCAAAATTCTTAGCAGACAAAACAAAACTCCAGACCAATCCATAAATCCCCCCAACAATTAAAAATAAAAATAAAAACCATCCAAAAATTTTTAGATTAGCCAAAAAATTCGTCGACAAAGGCAAAACAACACCAAGAGCAATCAGTAATTTAGCGTCGCCTCCAGCAAACAATCGCCCATAATAAAACAAATTTCCAAGAATAAAAAAAATTCCTAATCCAATTAATCCTTGATAAAAAAAATTAAAATCCCAGTTAAACAGCGAATAAAAAAACCGAAAACCAAGGACAAAAACAATTAAACTAAAACTAACCCAGTTTGGGATTTCTCTTTTTTTCAAATCACAAATACCCGCAAAAATCAGCCAGATAATTCCAAGACAAATTAAAAAAATCACCTCTTGCATAAAAAATTAAATTAAACAGATTTATAAAATTACTTCTGCTTTAATCTTTTCAGAATCTCACGACCTTCCTCGGTTTTTGATAAATTTTTAAAAAATCTCCGTGCAATAATTATTTGGGAATCAATTAAAGGTTTTACTCTTTTTTTAAATTCAAGAGGATTCTCTCTACAAAAAATCGCCCACCTTTCAACTTGTTCTGCATGTGTTTTATCTCTCATTTAACCTTAATCTCCTTATTTTTTCTTTTATTCTATCTATTTCATTCTCCTTTAACTTATCCTGATAAATCAACCTTAAATGTTTTGCATCTTCTAAATCTTTCTTAGATTTTAATAACTCTTCCTTAAATGCAATATTTCCTTCAATAGAAGAAAAATAAACATCAAGACCAGTCATTTCAAATTTTTTTCTTGAATCTATTTGTTCTCTATCTAATTCATCTTTTGCAATCTTGATTTCCATTTCAGGAGGGAAAAAACCTTCTTCATCAATAACATACCTCACACTTGCACCACTTTTTAAGTAATCACCATAAATTAATTTTGGATTCTCAGATTGAACACATACAAAACCTTCACGAACAAGATCTTCGTGCAATAAAATGAAATTTCCAAGTGAAATATCCTCAATTATCATATCAATATCTTCTGTTCCACGACTCCTCCCATGAGCAATTGAAACAAACCCAGAACAAATAATATATCTTACATGACGCTCTACAATTTTTACAAAATCTTCAACAAATTTATCCAAAATAGTTTTATCATCAACAGCCCTTTCCATTAAAATCAAAACAAAATCAGTTTAAATTATTTCTGCTTTATACCAGAAGAACGATATTTTCCGCCGTGCTTATATGGATTTTTTTTCTTTTCTCTTTTTTTGTCTTTCCGCTTGTTTCTTCTCTCGCAATTTGCCGACGACATTTTAATTTAAATCAAGACTAATTTTAATTGCATTATCAACTTTTAGCATAATAAATTTATCAAGCGAAGAAATCTTTTTAACAATCCTTCTTTTATCAATTGTTTTTATTTGGTTTAATAAAATGGTTGAATCTTTTTTTAATCTGGAATTTTCTTTTAACAGAAAAACATTAGTCAAAAATTGCTTTGAAAAACTTTTTGAAGTTATCGCTGCAACAATTGTAACAGGTGAATGCTGATTATGAATATCGTTTTGGATAATCAAAACAGGGCGAATTCCTCCTTGCTCACTTCCTTGCACTGGTTCTAAATTTGCAAGCACAATATCTCCTCTAAAAATCTTCATCACTCCACTCCCAATCAAAATCATCTTCAATAGATTCAAATTCTTTAGTAATTTTCAAATTCTCTTCAGCCATTTCTCTGCAACCTTCAATCAGCAATTTTTCTTTTTCTTTATTCAAACTTTCAGACAATTTAATCAGCCGAACAAGAACATCTTCAAAACTTTCCCTCGACGATTGCTTCATTCTCGCCAAGGCATTTTTTACATTTTCATTTAATTGAATTGTCGTAATCATAATTCTATAGAATATCTATAGTTTATATAATTTTCTTCTCTCGCAATTTGCCGACGACATTTTAGAATTAAAAATTTAATAATTATATTTAATCTTCAGTAACACCCATACTCTCGCATGTTTCACCATTAACAGTTATTAAGTTATTAAATTTTATAATTTTATTCTTTTCATCTTTTTCCAATTTATTTTTAACATTTTCACAAAACTTTTTTGGTTTTTGCGTGCAACCCATAGCAATTATTTCTCCTTCTGTTAATCCTCCTTCCCTCAATCTTGTTTTGACTTCCTCATACATACAATTCATATAAGTATTGTCTCCAAGTTTCCTATATCCACAAAAACTATCTTTTAATTGAGGTGTTGCATGTAAATTACATGCAGTAACTTTTTCATCTATCATACTAATTCCAAAAGTAGTTAATCCTTTTTTTGCAGTATTAGAAATACCAAAAATACCAAAAAGGACAATAAGAAGAATTGCAATAGCAATTATTATCAAAACAATAGAATATGAAGGCCCTTCTCCTCTTCTATCACTTCTTTTTATCATAATATATCCTTAACAATTTTATCTTTATAAATATTTTTATTCATTCAAAGCAAACCTTTTTTCCACAATAGGAGTATAAATCACTTTCAAATCTTCAATAGAATCTTCTAATTCCAGATTAACTCTAACAATTAATTCATTTCCCTCGACAAAAATATTAAAATCACTATTTTTTATTTTTTCCTGAAGACCAGCCAAATAATCCTCACTGAACTTATACTTTGAAAATTCATCTTTAAAATTATAAACAAAATTAACCCTTAACACATCCCTGTCAGAATTTGCAGATTTTTCAAATGCTTTTTCGCCAACACTAAAAACATAATATCCTGCAATTTTCTCTTTTGCATAAACTCCATCTAAAAATTTAGCATCATTTATTTTAACAGCAACTTTTGACGTGCTTGTTGCAAAATAAAAAAAAGTTGTGAACACAAGTGCTAAAAAAAGGACTACTATCAAAGCAACTTCAATTACCCCCCTCTTATTTTTTATCATTTTATTTTCTCGCAATATGTTTTAAACAAACAACCAACAATTTTTTTATTTCCAAGATTAATATCCAAAACAATATCCTTATTTACATTGCAATTATATGCTCCTGCTGAAAACTTATCTGAAAATCTTGGCATTTCATTTTTATCCTCGCTATTTTGAACTCTCACCCACCATGGATGCACTCCTTTCCATCTTTCTTTTGGAAAAGCATCAGAAAAAATTTCATCAGAATTTAATTTAAATAAATCATTAGAAATGCTGGAATTTTCAATTGCTTCACTAATTTTCATCTCTTTTCCATCAATAATCACAGGCGAATTCGCAAGTTTAATCAAAACATTTGCAAGTTCATTCTCGCAAGAAATTTGCTTGACTTCATTTATTTTATTTTTTCCTTCTCCAAAAATTGGAATTGAATCTCTGATTTTAGCATTAAAAGTTCCTGCAAAAAGAAGAAAAATAAGAAAAATAAGAAAAATAAATCCCACAAAATATGAAAAAGAAAGTCCAATGCTTATTCCTTTTTTTTCATAAAATTTTCTTGAATCCATTTTAATTTCTATTATTTGAAGCAGTAAAAACCTCAAGATAACTATTTTTAACTTCTCCTCCTTTCAAATAAAATTCCAAAGATTCTTTTTTAAAACATTTAGGGTTCACCTTAGAACTTCCAACACCTACGCACTTTTGCGCAATATCAGGAAAACCTTTTTGTATCTCTTCACGAACTAAATTTTTCTCCTCGTCAAACAATCTTATCCTAAATGAAAAAATATCCCCAGAAAAAACTTTTTCATTTAAATTACATTTAGAAAAAACATCAAAACTATTTTCTAAAAAATCATCAGAAATTCTCCCGTTTTCAGTAATACAATCATAAATTTTATCATAAAGAATTTTTGCTTCTTTTTCCTGAACATTAATTTCAGCAGAATAAACAATTCCTACAGCAAGTGCAATACTTCCACTAATTAAAATCATACTCACTAACCACCACAAAGAAAACATTTTCTCTCCTCGTTTATTAAAATTCATTTAAGTAATAACTAACACAAGTTTATTTTCATTAAAATCAGAGGCAATATGATAATCTGTAAAATATTTTGTAGAATATCCCCCCCCAGTAAGCGAAACAACAACCTCATTATTATTTATTTGAACAAGTAATTTTTTCTCATCATAACTCAAAACTTTTCCTTTTTGCTTTTCAGCAACTTTAATTCCATCTTCAAAATCAATTTCAAGAATTGTGTTGGGTTTTGCATTATCAAGAAGAAGCGCTATTTGTTTTGAATACGCCTGCTCATAAACACCAACTCCGCTCGACGCCCTTGACACATATGCAAAAGCAAAAATAAAAATAATAATAGTTAATAAAATCATTACAACTCTTCCAATAGAAATATCAACACCCCTTTTGTCCATTTAGAACAAATTAAATAAATGTTATAAATTTATCTAAGCATCAAAAGGATTGCATTCCAAACCTCTTAAACTTTCTTCATCATAATCAATAAGTGCATGCCCTGAAATATATTCTACATTTTCATTAAAATAATCCTGAACAAAACCTCCTGCAGAATAACCAAGAATCGTTCCAATAAGTACTGCTATTTTTCCGACATCAACACTTTTAGTGAGAAACCCCACAACCCCTCCTGCACCTAAACCAATAATTGCTCCAACATTTTCCCCAAAATCACTTTTGTCAACTTCAAAAAAAACAATTGCTTTTTGCCTTGCAGTTATTCCATTAAGATTATCCAAATCTGCCTTATTTCTTAACAATAAAAAAGAAGCATAAGAAATTTCTTTCTGCGGAATTTGTTTTGTTGCTAAATAATCCCCAAGCCCCAGAAACATCTCTTTTTTTTTCATTAAATCTTTATCAAATGCAATTCGCGTGCAAATATTACATCTTTTCTTGGAAGTAATTTCTCTTTCAAAAATCTGAATTTTTCCCTCGCCTATCATTGCCCAGCAATCAGCCATTTCTCTTGCAAAAATTTTGTTCACTTCATCATCTTGTTTTTTCAATTCACTTGAAATTCTTATTGTTTCAAATTTACCCCCCAACTCCTCTTCGCAATTTCCTTTTCTAAATAATTTATCTGTTATGCATATTTTTTTTGTAGTGCAACTCAGCGACGGAAGATTTTTTGCTCCAAAAGTATCTGGAAGTGTCCCCCGAAGAATAACAGAATCATGACAAATCTCCCTATCACTCTCTCCTCCCCAATCAATAAAATAAAAAATTGAAATAATCAAAATCGCTCCTGCTAAAATCAAAACAATATTAACAAATTTATTCGCAACAATTGAACCCCCTTTATTTTTCATTTAAACAACCTCTCTTTAATTAAATAAACAACCGCAGATAATATCAAAAGCAAAATAATCCATAAAATAACTCTGACAAAATTTGTCTCTGGCACTTCTCCTTTTTTATTCATTTGAATCTCCTGAATTTAAACTGCTCGTCGTTGATGCCATCTCAACAATGCAATGCTCGCCTAAATCTTTTTGAGTTTTAAAATCATAATGCTTTATTATCAGACCAGAATCAAAATTTATATTTTTCCCTGAAACAGGATAATAAAAATCAAACATAACAGAACCAACATAACGGGACTTATCTCTCTGAAAACTTAATCTAATAAATGACTTCTCTAAAACACGCTGATTGAAAAAAGATTCAAAACTTGATTTGAAAATTTCATTTGAAAACAAAGAGGGCTTTTCACAAGCAATTTTAATAAATTCTTCAACAGAATACTGAATTTCATCAACAATAATTTTTGAAGAAAGATAATCATTCAAGACATCATTCAAATTTGTTTCAGCAGAGCTTTTTCTAAATGTGAAAAAATTATTTTCATCTTTTCTTATTGTCATAAAATTATCTCCTTCTAATTTAATTGCGTTTTGCCTGCCAACAAATACCAGTATTCTTGATCTTTTTGTTTCAAGATTATCAATTTCAAATTCATATTTAAATTCAGAACAAACACCGCCGTATTTTTCGCAAATTTCTTCTTGAATTTCATCATTAGTAGCCAAATTCTTGCAAATACATAATTTATCTCCAGCCCCAACTAAAAACCAATTCAAAGGAGTATCCATTAATATCATGCTACTGGAAACATTATTTTCAACCATATAAACTATTTTATCAAGGATTTCACCTAATTTCCCCGACGCTTTTTCTTCAACAGGAACTCCTTTGAATATTGCATATGCTTTTGAACCTAAAGGGAAAAAAATAAAAACACTTGCGAGAATAAAAAGCACGATTCCAATTCCTTCTGCTAATGTTAATTCTCCTCGGCAATTCATTTCAATACCTCATGTAAAATATTAAATCTATTTACAACTTCTTCAACATATATATCTTGTTGAGGATATTTTGGATTGCATCCCCATCCATTGTAACCCCGAACAGCAGCTTCCCACCCACTATAAAAAACATTTTGATATTCTTTTGAACAAGCACCTGAAAATTGTTTTCCTTTGTTATAACTATTATAACTATCTTTCAAAATCTTCACACCAACTTCAATATTTTTTTCAGGATTATTTAATAAAACATTTTTACATTCTTCTTTATCTTGAGGCAATCCATAATTTCCACAATGAACTAAATTAATCTGCATCAAGCCATAAGAACTTTTAGAAAATCCACTCCTTTTACAAGCACTCTCCTGCATAATTAAAGAAGCAACAATCAAAGCATCTGGAATTCCATTAGCATCAGAATATTTTACAATCCATTTTGCATAATTTTCACAATCACTACCACAAAAACACTTTTTTAATTTTTCATTTCCATAATTAAGTGATTTTAATACATCCTCAGAAGTTCTAATTTCAAAAGATAAAAAATTTTCAGAATTAACATTGATAACATCCAAGTCCTCATTTGCCGACGAGAAATCAGGAAGAAATAATTTCACTTTTCCAAGAACATCCCCTCTTAAAACAAAAAATAAAAGAATAATAAAAACAAGAACACCAATTATCAAAATAGGAAGTCCAGTTATCAAAGCCTTTTTTTTATTCATCTTCCCCACCTTAAAATATTTCTCGCAAATTCAATTGCTTCTTTTGCCCAATCAAGTCCAAAAAAATAACCAACTAAAAAAATTCCAAGAATAAGAGCTGCAATTAAAAATCCAATCAATTGACTTGTCGTAACTTCAAATCCTCCTTTTTTATTCATAACTTTTCAACAAAAACAAATTAATAAATCTTTTCAAAATAAATTTCCTAACACAAGTGAAGTCAAAACAAACAAAGCCATCACAGCAATAAATGCAGTTATAGTATAAAGCAAAATCCCCCTCATCAAATTCTTGCCTGTCTTGTTTATCTTATCAAGTTTGTCTTCTCCAGAATTAATTGTCACAAGAGTTCCTGTTAAAATAAAAATAATCTGAACAAGGTAAATCCCGACGATAATTTGCAGATAATAAGGAGGAATCATCTGTGTCACATCAAATATTTCAAGAAGTGTTCCAAAATTTCCAATTCCAAGAGAACCGCTGTCCCCTCCAAGATTTGAAAAATTCAATTTATTCAGAATAGAAGTCATCATCATTGCGAGCCCGACGACAATTCCAGAAAGCAACGGAGCCAAAAAAGTCATATTGCTCTTCATGTCAGAAACAATTTCAGCAAGCATGTCTTTCAATCTCTCAGTAATTTTTGAAATATTTTTAACATATTGTGAAATGCTCATCAAACTCACAGCAGCAATTTGCAGTCCTTTCTTAGACGCCTCAATAAAAATTTTCATAGAAGTTGAAATCAAATCAGAAGGATAATAAATAATCGCGCCACGATTCCTGTCAAAAATTGCTTTCTCAACACTCATCCCCATTTGCTGGATATTATAATTCACTCTTCGGAAAAAATCAGCAGTTCTCAAACCCTTTGATGATTCAGCAACTTTTGCAAAAACCAATTCAGGAGGAACGCCATTCCCAACACGATTGCCAAGCTGAAAAAGCGAGTTATTAAATTCTGACTCTAACTGAATTGTTTTCTCTCTTTCAACAATCAAGTCAGCAGTTTTCATTTTAAATGCAATTGCAAGAGCCATTGCCAAACCAAAAGGAACAAGCAAACTCAAAAACAAAGCCACAGCTCCAAAAGGCCCGTTAATTCCATAACCATCGTCTTTAAAATCAAAAATATAATCATTTCCAAAAAAGCCAAGTCCTAATTGCTCAAAAGTATAATCTTTTTCAAGCCCAAACACCGACGGAACAGGAGTAAATTGAAAAATAAAAGGAAGAAAACCTAAAATCAAAAACGGAAGAAAAATCATAAACCCAATAAAATAAGGTTTCCTGCTCTTGTATTTTGGATAAAGAGGATTTCTTTCAAGCAAATCTGTCTGTCCATAACCTCCTGGTCTTAAAAACACAATTTTATCTATCAGATAAAAAACAAAAAACGGAACAATCAAATTAAATAAAAGCATAACATGAAACCACTTAATCATCCCCCCAATCATCGCAGAAGCAAGAGGCAATAATGCTAATGCCAGCGTCGGCAAAACAACACCAAGCATATAAACATTTGTCAAAGGACTCCTTACATTATGCGTGAACTTCAGCATTTTGTCATAAACTCCGTCAAGAACAACCTGCAATGATTTTTCAAGAATCAAAATTCTCCGATTATTGTCTGGTTCAAATAAACTGCTTTCAATAAGATGAAAACTCTCAATAAATTCAGGAGAATAATCTCTCCAAATATCAAGATAAAAATCCAGACTCTCTTTTATCGTCGAAAACCTTCCGATTGAAACATCATAAAAAACTTTTTTGAAATCAAGTGCAAGAGGAGGTTGCAGATGTTCTGCGGCAAACGCAATTGCTTTTTCCAGATTCGGAGTATGCCTCATATAAATAACAATATACAAGATTGCAGGAACCATCTGTGACGATGCTTTAAGACGCCACTTATTAGCAATTCTCGACGGATAATTATTTGTAAAATAAAAAAGAAATAAAGACAAAATTATTACAAGAATAAAAAACAAAACAGGAAATGAAGCAAGTGTTCCGTTTATCAAAACAACAGAAAGAGAAATCAAAAGCCCGACGACAAAAACTACGACAAAAGACATCACGCTCAAAGTCAGTGCCTGTTCAGGCAAAATGTCAAGATGTGCTATTGACAAATTTTTCTGAATTTTCTGCCTGTCTTTTTCAGCAATTTTTAATTTAATAATACTACCCAAACTTTTGCACCACTTTTCATAACGCGATAATTCAGGTGTCCGTTCCTGCTTGAATCTCAGATAATCCATACTATCTTGTGCAATCTGTCCTTCAATTCTCGCAGAATGCTTTCTCAGAATATCATCAACACTTGGTTTTTTATTTGACACCATCTTTTTTTCCAATAAAAAGAATAAAAAATAATTAATAAATGTTTGGAGTTAATTGGCAATCAATCTTCTTTGACAAGAAGGAATTTGAAAACTAACTAAAGAGGGGTTTTTATTAAAAATTTTTGAAGTCTTATGATTATCAATTTTTTTGGTTCCATATTTAATATGATAATTTATTCCTCTCTCTTTGCAAAATCTTTCAATAATCTTTGCTTGTTCGTCGTAAAAATCCTTGTTTTCCCATACTTTATTCTTAACATTATAATTTAACTTTCCAAAAATAATATTACCCACAAATGAAACTTCTTTCAATATCTTTATTAAATCTTGTTTAATTAAATTAGGAGAAGGGTAAGGTTCCATACTAACCCAAGTTTTCAATCCTGCTTCACATAATTTTCTTAGGGCGTTTATTCTTCCCTTATATGATGCACTAAAAGGTTCAAATTTATTTTTGAAAGAATTATCTAATGAAACTAAAGTTATCCCATATTCATTATTTTCAGAATATTTTTTAGTGCTTGTTAATTCTCGAGGATAAATTCCTTTTGTTAGAATGGTACATTTTATTCCTGCTTTATTTAATTTTTCAATAATCTTCAAACTCATATTAGAAACTTCTGGATATTTATACATAAAAGGATCTGTCGTGAAACACATATGCACAAACTTTATTTGATTTTTATATTTGGGGATTTCTTTATCTAAAAGTTGCAAAGAATTTTTTACTAATTTAGGTTTGATCCATTCCTCGTATGTTTTGACTTTTCCAAAACGTTTAGCCATATTAAAAGCATAACAAGGAAACAAACAACCATGAGCACAACCCTCGACGTGATTTAAACAAAAATCAGCATATTCAACCTTACTTTTGTATAGCAAAGAACTACGATTAATATAAGAAACCACACCATCTTTTTTCATAAAAAATAAAAGCAAGTTAATTTAATAAATGTTTTGATTAAAACAAAGTAGACTGTCTCTTTTTTATTATCTCTAAAGAAATCTCTACTGCTTTAGCAGAATGTTTTTCTATTTCTTTTCCCGCTTTAATAATTGGGTTCATCCAAGGATTTCCCCCTTTTGTTTTATGAGTTATAAAAAGAAGATTATAAGCAACACCCCTTTCAGAATTTATATAAATACTATGCATTTCTGCATCTCGTCTCTCTTTTAAAATGTTTTTCTTATAGATTTCTAAAAGATCTTTTTCATTTGATGCTTGTTTCCAAGAATCATCTCCAAAAAGATTAGTCAAAGATTTATATCCATATCCTGTTACTTCATTTGTGCAGAAAGCTCTCCAAGATGCACGACTCATAAAAGTTAAAAGAATATCGCTCCTTATAGAAAGAATTTTTTTCATAGATTTCCAAGAGAAATCTAAATTAAAAGGATCAATAAAGAAAAAATTATAAGAAAAATTATTCTTATTTATCTGCTTTAAAATTTTATCAATCCCTTCATTACAATCTAATTGTAGCAGATTTGCATTTTTAAATTCCAATAAATTTATTCTCTTTTTAAGAGTTTCAAAAAGGATTAATTCCTTTTCACAAAAGAAAAAACTTGTAAATTTATTATAATGATTAAATAAAGATATAAAAGGGGAACCAATTAAAATATCTTCATGCTTATTTTTTATTTTATTTAAACCAGACCCTGCGAATAAGTCTATATAATTTTTTAAGGGATATCTTTTATTTGCAACTATGGCACAAACATCCAATAAATAATTTAAAAAAACTAACTTTAAAGGTGTCCAAGAATTAAATTCATTACAGACGTAGGGGTCAATATTTTTTATTTGAGTTATTTCATTATTAAAAGAAGAATTAGTCTCTTCTATTCTTTTTAATTGCTTTTTTAACCAAGATAATTCTCTCATTCTAAATCCTCTTCCCTTTAATCTCTTCGTTCAGCCACTTTTGCCATGCAGGAAAAACTCTCTCGCTCATCGGCAAGCCAATTTCTTGATTAATATCGTCGGAAATTTTGTGAAACATATGATTAGACAA
>Ga0210057_1008867_pt1 | contig 11789 bp, 15 predicted proteins | sample CryGeyCG2114_010_2_FD_183968 | JGI IMG/M metagenome (GOLD analysis project Ga0210057, IMG submission 183968) | Groundwater microbial communities from aquifer - Crystal Geyser CG10_big_fil_rev_8/21/14_0.10 (SPAdes) (version 2) | ecosystem: Environmental > Aquatic > Deep subsurface > Groundwater ...
TTTGAAAACCGGTTCTGGTAAGGCATTTGCCTATAAACGTTTAGTTTCCGAAGCTTTGGCGAGGGACCTGTCCACGGGTAGAAAAAGTGCTCCGAAGCCAAAGGCGTAGGACACCTACCCGGGGAGCTCAGGGTTGTAAGATGCTTGTTCAAGGATCATGTTGAAGGGTTCTCGCACGGTAAACTCTAGTTTTTTGCCGTTCACTTGGGCGTTCTGAAGTAGGTAATTCAAAAGTGAGCGTTTTTCGGGTACTTCAGAACGGTCGAAGATTTCATGTGCGCGGCGAGCAAGGTTTAGTACAGCCCCAGCCGTAATATGATAGCTTTCGTCGGCGCGGGTATGCTCCTCAAGTCGAAGGTTGATCTCGTACTGTTTTTCTTTCCACTCCTTCAGTTTCCTGTCATAGATGTCGGTAGTAATACTCCCTTCGGCCAAGAGATCCACAAGGCGGTCTATCTTGGTCTGGGCGTCGTTGTATTCCCGTTGAAGGGCGTCTACGGCCTTCTTGTGGTAGACGTTCTTGGCCTGGGAGGATTTCTTGAGCCCCTCCACTACCTTATCGATGGTTTCTTGTGATAAGGTGCTCAATCGCTCTAGGACCTCATACACGGGGCGTAGGAGGTCTTTTTCGGGTACGTAGACGCGCTTGCAGGTGCCCTTGGCGTTGGTACAGCTGTAGTAGATCAATCTACCCTTCTTGATCTCGGGGCTTATTGTGCACCCGCACTGTGAGCACCGGAGCAAACCACGGAAGATGAATGGTTTCGCGGCGTACTGGAACGGCTTTTTCTTCCAGCCGTTCAGAATCGCCTGGCATCGGTCAAAGAGTTCCTTTTTGATAAGACGTGGGTATCCGTGCGGGTATGTTAGGTCCCGAGTTCGTGAATGCGCCTCGCCGTAGTAAAAAGGGTTTTTCAGGATGTGTTCAACCATACTAACCGAGAGCGTTTTCCCAGCTTTGCTTTTTAGTCCGATTTTTACCGACTCTTCCCTCAGGGTTCTTATGGAGTAATTGTCTGTTGCGTATGTTTCGAAAAGCTCCTGGACCAAGTGCGCCTTGTCTGGGTCGGGAATTATACTCTTTCGCAACCCGCCGTCTTCATCAGAGGGAACGTTTTTATATCCAATGGGCGCGGGGCCTGTCCATTGTCCGCTCCGGCGCTTTTGCTCGAAAGCCCTTTTAACGGAGTCGCTGATAGCATCCGAGTAATACTTCGCGAGGCCAAGATTGATGCCAAAGTGGAACTTTTCAACCGCTGACATAGAAGAACCAACGATTTGGTTGTCGGAGGCAAAATGCAGCTCTACTTCGTTGGCTACCGCCTTGTCGTAGAGGAGCGAAACGCGCTTGTCGAATACATTGCGGGATAACCTATCTACCTTATCGAAGCAAACAGCAATCTTCTCTTTCGATGCTTTCAGGTACTCCAAAACCTTATCGAACTCGTCTCGTTTGGTTTTGTAGGCACTCTCGTCGAAGCTGAAGGTTCGGACCACATCGAACCCTTTGCGTATGCAGTAGCTCTTGAGACGCTCGATTTGAGCCGGTAGGGAATTACCAGCTTCTTTTTGTTCTTCGGTTGATACCCGAGCGAGAATGATAGCTTTCATGTTATTTCAGGTCTAAAAACTTCCAATCCCTGAGATTGTTCGGATCGTAGTGATATTTCTTCTCATCACTATACCGCCAGCTGTTTTTATCCTTGATTACGATACCGCCGAAGAGCTTCTTACCTTTCTTGGTTTCGGCGGCGATGTATGCAGCAAGTCCTTCAGCTCGGTCCTTTGCGGTCTGTGCATAGATGCCGCCCTTCGTATCGAAGAGGCCAACCTGGCCGTCCGTCGTCATCACAATAAAGTCGATGTAGAAAGGCTTGTCCGTACCATTTTCCACGTAAGGCACTGCAAAATAAATGGCATCCTGTTTCCCGTTTTTAAACCACCACTTCACATTCCTCGCTTTTTCGATGTATTCGATGAACGCGACCTCGACATCGCTGTCTTCCTCGAAAAGTGAGAGCGTGCCGCCATCTTTTGTCTTCGCGTAGTATGATTGCACAATGGATTTTTTGTAATCCTTTTTGATGAACGTGAGGTTATATCGGATTTCGTCCGGCACGTTCCACGGCTCATCGTTTTGCACGACTTCATGTTTGCCCTTTCCGACGGCTTCTTGATACAGCTCTTTTGCGCGATTGATCACGTCGACGATGGCTTGCCGGTTTTCTTCCGCAAGCACGATGGCTTGGATTTTCGGCCAATCATCGAGACCCATCTTGAACGCCTTATCGAAGAATCGGTATATGGAATCGTTGATACGCTTCAGTGATCGGAGCTCCGGCGCGAATGGTGTTAGGTTTTCGCGTGCGAAATTGTCGAATGCGGCTTGCAGTTCCGTTTCTGTTTTGGGAATGTCCAACGTTCCTTTTTTCTCGATACTCTTAATTTCCTTGTCGGCATCGGTGATGCGGCCGCTTGCGATGAGCTTTGTATCCACGATGCTGTGCTTGGGCGAGATTCTGCTCTTGAGTTTCAGCTCATCCGCGGCCGCGAAGAACTTCGGCACAAAGTCAGCCGACAAGCGCGTTTCTTCACGAAAGCGTTTCGAGTGGTACGAATCCAGATCAATGTTCTTATAGTCGTCGCGCCGGCGGCCGTAGTACACTGTCACGTATTCCTTCGCTACGTCCTCCGCAATGGTGATGTCGCTCAAGCTGGTGTAGACATACCCGATGTTCAGCGCCGGGTCCTTGTAGTGGCGATGCTCCGGCATACGCATAATCCGGCCCACTGTTTGGATGGAGAACACCATGCTTTTCCACTCACGAAAGAGAACAAGGATTGATGCACGCGGGCAGTCCCAGCCGAGTGCGATCGCTTGTTTGAAGATCATCACTTCTACTTCGTTTTCGTTCTTTTCGATGTTCCCGAGGTTGATCTTGTTGTCCTTTTCCGAGAGATAGATAGCAAGCTTGCCATTCTTTGTGGTGATACCGTACTTCGCGAGAATTTGAATCACGATGTCTTTCTTATCGATCAATCCTTTGCGGGCATCCGGCAGCTGAATGAGAAGGAGCGGGTTGACACTCGATCCCTCTGTGGCAAGTGCTTTAGCGAGTCCTACACGCGCCTTGAGCGCTGCTTCGATCACGATCTCATCAGCTGCCTTGTCTTTGATTTTTTTATCAAACTTGTAGCTTTCGAAACCCGGGTTGATGGTAATCTCTCGTTTGATCATGCCCTCGTCTTTCACATCAGCAAGCTCGACAGTCACGATTTCATCGACGAAATTGGTGAGCTGCGGCGTAGCCGATACCTCTACGGTCAACTTCGGTGCGATGCCGGCGATGAGCTCACGCGAGTTATCACTTTTTGCAGTGTGATGGCTTTCATCGATGATAAGTACGACTGTGCGGCCGGCCTCTTTTGTCCGCTCAACGACGTTCGAAATGTTGTTATCGCGTTCGTTGGCGCGAATGTATACGTTTCCTACTTTGTTAATACTCGCCCAGTTGAGGAATAAGATTTCATTCTGCTTGATCTGCCTATCCTCCAAGTCATCGAAATATGAACAGCGAAGTCCGAGTCCCTCTTTCACATAGAACTTCTTCAGATTGTCGTGGCTTTGGTCATGGAGTTTGTTGACCGCGATCCAGATGAAGGAGAACTTCTTGCCATCGGTGCGCGAGACCGGATCACAAAGCCGCATCATCCATTCGGCGATCATGAGCGTTTTGCCCGAGCCGGTTGGGGCCTTGAATACCAAAATGCGGCTGCCATCTTTTTCGAACAGCCGGTTCGCTTTGTCGCGGATATCCGCAACGGCTTTTTCTTGGCCCATCAAATTTTGTTACAACAACTTTATTAAAGGGGCATTCGACAAAAGAATCTGTATTAAGGGATAAAAAGTTATCTTATTTAGATTAATTTTATGCCTCTCTTAAATTGGATTGGGGGAGGGAAAATTGATCTAATATTGTTTCCTTATTATGAAATAAATGCCGAAAGATTAATTATCCACAGCCGATTTTTGACTTTTTATACCCGTTTTGGTAAATTGACAATATGACCAAATTAGTGAATCAGACGATTTTCGCCGCTAAGATAAAGAGCAAAAAGCTCTATTTGTTCGGCGCGAATGATATTCGTGCCCTATTTGGATTGTCTAATGTTGCTACGGCTTCTTTGCTCCACAGGTATAAAAAACAGGGGTTTATTTTACAAGTTAAACGCGGACTTTACGTTTTCCCCGATGTCTTGCCGCCGGATCTTTATATTGCCAATAAAATTTACAGCCCCTCATATATATCACTTGAGTTTGCCTTGTCTTATTATGGAATTATTCCAGAAAATGTGTATGAAATAACTTCGGTCACTACAAAAGCCACGCGCCGATTTGAAACATTAGGAAAGATTTTTTCTTTTCGCAAAATAAAAAAATCCGCCTATACCGGTTATGAAATTCAAAAACAAGGGGGATTGAGTTTTTATATCGCTGACGCTGAAAAAGCATTCGTAGACGCAAACTACTTGCGATTAATGAATAGGCAAAAACCGATTTCCCGTTTTAACAAAGAAAAAATCAATTCTAAAAAAGCATTGCATTACGCAAAATTATTCGGCAGTAACAAACTTACAAGTATTATAAAAACCACATTGTTATGATTACTAATGAAGCGCTTGAAAAATTATCGCGGCAATATCAAACCGGCATATTCCCAAACATCATCCGCGAGACGGAACTGACAGAATTCGATGCAAAAATGGAATTCCGTATTTTCAACAACCCCTCTTCTATGATGAACGAGGTTCGGGAGCGAAACCGAGAAAAACGAAATTCAGCTCGCATAACTGCGGGGTTTTGCTGGCCGTGGAGTGATCCGAACCAAGATGGCTCGTTGGTGAATGATGTAAAGATTGGCGATTTCGAAATGCCATGGGAGCAAAAGGATCAGTTTTGGAAATGGGCCACCGATGATTCAGGCATGGAGCAGGTTGGTACGGTATACACCGCACAAGGTTTCGAGTTTGATTACATTGCTGTTATTTTTGGCAATGATTTGGTCTTTGATCAAACTAAAAATGAATGGTGCGCAGTTCCTCAAAATTCTTCCGACACCCAAGTGAAACGTAATAACCAGGCTCTTACTCAGCATTTAAGAAATGTCTACCGAGTACTTCTATCTAGAGCGCATAAAGGTGTATATGTTTATTTCATGGATAAAGGCACCGAATCCTATTTTAGAAGCCACCTACCAGAGATAAAATAACCTCACCCCGGAGGAGATAAAAATTGTGGAAAAATAAATTTTAAGACCCGCCTTTTAAACGACCTTTATGACCATTTTAAGCCCCTTCTTGAGTGGTGTCAAGTATTCTTACTTATCCACTTGACAAGGTTTCTTTACAGGAGTAATGTGGTATTATAAACATATGGCTACAAACCTGTATAAAAAGATAAAAACACTGCGCGAGCAGAATAAATTCTCCCAAGAATACCTCGCAAAGAAGCTCGAGCTTTCTCGGCCCACTTATATGCAAATTGAAAAGGGAGAGCGAGACATCACTGTGCCGGAGGCAAGAAAACTTGCTATGGTTTTTGGGTTGAGTTTGGAAGATTTTCTTGGAGACGAAGTTTCTACTATTTCTGATGTAGTGCTGAAAAAAGAAAAAGCAAAAGAGAAAGAAAGAGACATTCGTATTGTCATGCCGAGTGCGAATGTGAAGAAGTTTAAGGAAGTCCTTTTGTATGTATTAAGCAAGGTAGGCGCAAAACCGAATATCGGTGAAACGGCGCTCTATAAGCTTTTATATTTCATTGATTTCGATTTCTACGAAAAGTTTGAGGAGCAACTAACCGGCGCGCGTTATATTAAAAATCATTACGGACCAACTCCGGTAGAGTTCAAAAAAATTGTTGAAATTATGGAAGAGAAAAAAGAGATTGAGCGCGTCAAAAGCAGCTATTTTCAATACGAGCAAAAAAAATATCTGCCCCGCAGAGAGCCCGACTTAAAATCACTTTCTGCGCAAGAGATTAAGCACATTGATGAGGTTTTAGCTCGCTTGTCTGATAAAAATGCTAATGAGCTTTCTGATTACTCACACAACGACGTGCCGTGGAAAGTCCATAAGTCGGGAGAAATAATCAGCTACGAGAGTGTGTTTTATCGCGACCCGGAGCACTCGGTAAGAAATTACGACGATGAACTTTAATGAAACTGATGAATTCGCGAAAGCCTTCAAGCGGTTATCAAAAAAATATCGATCCCTGCCCGACGACCTGCTTGAGTTTAAGAAAGTTGTCTCCGAGCTTCCTCTAGGTAGTGGGAAGCATTTCGTGATTTTGCATGACCAAGAGGAAGTAAAGATATTGAAGGCGCGCCTTTTTTGCATGTATTTGCGGGGCGCGTCTTTGCGAGTTATATACGCATATCAAGAGGCGGAAACTACGATTGACTTTATTGAGCTTTATTTCAAGGGCGAGCAGGTGAATGAAAGCAGGCAACTCATCAAAGAATTCTTGAGCCAATTTTCGAAATAAAAACATGCCCAACAAATCAGAATCGGTATCAAAAGAAGTAGAGGCGAAAAAGGATACGGTCGTCGAGGTTCATTTTCCTGATAAAATCAGTATCGAATTGGTACAAGCCAATGAATTGCGCCATTATGAAATTTTTACATGGTCTGCGTCTCTTTTGGCAACCATAGCAGTCGGATTCTGGACGGCTTATTTTACAACCCCAAAAAGCAATCAGTTGCTTTGGACGGCGATAGCCGCCTCGATAGTCTTCGCAGTTTCTTTAATTGTTGCGATTTATTACCGAAGAAAAGTTTATCGCGGCAGTTTGATTAAAGCCACAACGTTAGCAGAATTTAAAACCGAAAGAAAATGATTAACTGGCCAACAAACCCCAGTAGTAGAACCTCGCAAAGCTCGGTTCACTACGGGGCAAGAAAATTAGGAGAGTTTGCGAAAATTGTTACCGGCAAGATTGACGCAAATCGGCAAATCAGGCCACGCCGTCACTTATCGTTTACGGTGAGTTGTGTCGAACCTCCTCAAACAACATCCTTACAAACTTGAGAATGTTGGTATGTCGTGAATACGCCACCCGGGTGGTGTATTGAAAAAATAGAATAATGAACGAAGAAAAAGAGCGGCAAAAATAAATTTATTTTGGATATCGGATCCGCCTCAGGCGGACAAGGTAATTTTTGACTACGACTGTAGTATATAGCGAGTCGTCTCTAAAGACAAGAGTTTTATCCACAGCCAATAGTGAGATGACTTTGAGAGCGAGAAATGTTGAATTTTCTCCAAAAATCCGCTATAATTAAGGAAAATCAGAAAAGGGACCAGCGTCCCGACCCGAAAGCCGTTTGACTTCCACGCCGGGGCAACCCGGCAATTTTTATGCGATATCACCCGTCTCGAATCAATCCTTCGGCAAGTTTACCACAAGTTAGGCGAATAAAATTTTCGAATTACGGTTTTGAAAATCGCCCGATTCGACCTTGTGAGACTCTCCTCCGACCACATTCTCACATTCTCAAGAATGTGAGAATGTGTTGTGTCCGGCGTTTTGGAACAGAGAGGCGCCCCCGCAGGGTGCTTTAATTGATTAAAGCACCTCTGTGTTTCGTTCTCTCCTGCGGGTTTGCCTGCACTACTGTCTAAAATTTTTGAATTGCGGTTTTCTAGATCGTCCGTCCGCCCGTTCCCGGTTATAATTTTTCCATTGTCTTATTCGCGCGAATAGGGGAATGGGGTGCTTTAATCAATTAAAGCACCCTCCAGTAGCTGCACGGTTTTGAAAATCGTCCGCTCACCCGTTTTTGGTCGTAAGTTATCATTGTCTCATTCGCGCGAATAGGAAAATAGGGTGCTTCAATTATAACTAAAGCACCCTATCGGTTAGTTCCCACCTTCGCCCGGCTATCCGTCGCTACTCCGTAGCTATGGAATAGCGTAGGATAGCTACGAGCGGGCAGGCCTGCCTGCGCAGGCAGGCGTACGAATTAGCCTATGCCAAGAAAAACAGGTGCTCTGTTTAAACAGAGCACCTGTTTCAAGCGTGCCGGATGGCAAAAATTTAAAAAATAACCCGCACCTTTAGTCCTAAGCATAGACAGCCGAAGGATTTCGAGCTCATCGAGTCAGATACTCTCTGAATCGAGTGACCTGAAGGCTCTTCAGAGCCTGAGCGGCCCTTCCGTTTTCATCTTCCTTTTTCTCTTTTCCATCCCCACCTTCTTTCTTTTCTTTTTCCCCATCAGCTCTCCCAATTTCATCGTTCCATATCTACGGTGCTATAATCAATTATAGCACCCGTTTTTCGTCAGCTTGCTACCCTCCCTTTGATCTTTGCCCAGTTGCAGAACTCGGGTGCTACAGTTAACTGTAGCACCCTCTTTTATTACCCCCGCGTCCTATGGTCTGATTCGCGCGAATGGTACCATAGGCTAATTCCCGCCTTTGCCCGGCTATCCGTCGCTACTCCGTAGCTATGGAATAGCGTAGGATAGCTACGAGCGGGCAGGCCTGCCTGCGCAGGCAGGCGCATGAATTAGCCTATAGTCCACCCACCCGCCGCCCGCCTGCGCTATGGCGTGGCCGTCGGCGGCAGGAAGTGGTAGAATAAAAAAAACTAGCTAACCCCTCGACTGCGCTCAGGGCAGCCCCCCGACTTCGCTCGGGGCGAGCAAAAAATTAGGCGAATAGTTCGATAAACTCACTACAAGTAAATTTATGAAACTGACTCAAAAACAAATAGATAAATTATGGGGCGAAACAGGTCCATACTCGCAGGCGAATTTAATCATTCAGACGCGGATACTGGACGATTCAATCAGCCGCGTCTTTCTGGTAGTTGAAGCGGAAATTAACCCGTTAACTTACGAACTGGTTAAAAAACATTGGGCGAAGTTTTCTAATGACCAAAAAATCTTGCAATTACTTGACTATGCTGAATACCGAGGCCAAGAATTTGGATATGTGACATCGGCTTTTGAGGCGGAATACAAAAATGAAAGTGTTATGCGCGAGGCACAAGAGCGGCTAAAATACACTATCGAAACGCTCATTAAAATGCATGAATTTGTTATGAACTTAATTCATGCGAATTAGAAAATTATAAAACTGCCTCGGCCAACAAAAAATTAGGCGATAAATTTATAGCTACTTCACGCAACTCTTGATAATTTATAACAACATCCCTACAAACTTGAGAATGTAAGGATGTTGTAGAAATCGCCCAACAAAAAATTAGGCGATTTATGAACGAAAGAAAATTAGAATCAAATAGTGAGTATCAAACCCTCTTTACTCCAGAGGAGAAAAAGATAGCGGTGAAGAGATTAAAGGACTTGGGATATAACAAATAATCGGCCAACAAACCCCAGTAGTAGAACCTCGCAAAGCTCGGTTCACTACGGGGCAAGAAAATTAGGAGAGTTTGCGAAAATTGTTACCGGCAAGATTGACGCAAATCGGCAAATCAGGCCACGCCGTCACTTATCGTTTATGGTGAGTCGCGTCGGACCACCTCAAATAACATTAACATCCTTATAAACTTGAGAATGTTGGGATGTTGTAGTATGATACTATAATATATGTATGGCAAAAATAAAGACGGCTAAACAAATGGAGCGGCACCTCAAGGGTATGGCGAACCATTATCGTATTGAGATACTTCTTCTTATCGCGGAGCGCGAAGGGATAATCCTTGAGGATATTGTCAGGGCGCTTGAAGCGAATGGGAAGACTATCGGCGAACACACACGACGGCTCCATCAGGCAGGGCTTATCAATAAAAAATATCGCGGTAGATTCGTGGAGCATACGCTTTCCCCCTACGGTGAAACATTCGTCCAGTTCTTAAAATCGTTTCAGCGTGCGTAACAACATCCTTATAAACTTGAGAATGTTGGTATGTTTTTACTCTCTCCGGCCAATACGCCAGACAAGTGGTGCATTGAAAAATAGAATAATGGACGAAGAAAAAGAACGACCCCAGTACTACAGCGAAGCTGAGTACGGGGCACAGCAACAAGAAACCCCGAAGGAGTCACTTCGCGACCCGAAGGAGATTTTGGAAATTGGCCAACCCCAAACAAATTACTTCGCAATTTAACGAGGTAAGCAAACCCTGAAAAGAAATCAAAGTTTTCTAACGTGGCAAGAAAAATAGGGAAAATAACATTCTCACATTCTGCAGAATGTGAGAATGTTATTGAAACAACTTAAACAAAAAGGCGAAGAATTAATTAAGTCTTGGAGTACATCAAAGGGACTACAAGGTTAAAAATAAATCTATGCCTAAAATGTTAATTAAAGTTAAAGTTTTTCCGAATTCAAAAAAAGAAGAGGTAATTAAAAAATCAGAAGATAGTTTTGAAATTAAGGTTAAAGAAAAGCCAATAAGAGGAAAGGCAAATGAAGCCGTTGTTAATACTTTATCATCTTTTTTAAAAGTTCCGGGAGGCAAGATTAAATTAATTAAAGGATTTAAAAGAAGAAATAAAATTTTTAGAATTGATTAGGAACATGAAAGAATTTTTTGAGAAGAACAAGATATTTTTGGCGATTGTTGTTGGAGCTTTGATTGTCGGAATAGCGATTTATTTTTCTGGGCGAGAAGAAAAACCTCTCGTTAGGGAACAAGAACAAATTCAATCTTGCGAGAATATTCCCGAACTTCCTGATGGTGCCTTGAAAATAGCGACCAAAATTATTGATGGCGATACCTTTTTAATTGAAGGTGGTTATTCGGTGAGAATTTTGGGAATTGATGCTGATGAAAGAGGTTATCCTTGTTATGAGGAAGCAAAGAATAGATTAGAGGAACTTATCTTAAATAAAAAAGTGAAATTAGAGCAGGGAGAAGAGAATTTAGATAGATACTGCCGTTATTTGCGATACATCTTTTTTGACAACCAAAATGTCAGTTTGGAATTAGTTAAAAGTGGCTTGGCCGTATCTCTTTTCTTTCCTGAAAATGTGAAATACAGGGAAGAGATTACTCAGGCGGAAAAAACAGCCAAAGAGAATAAAATCGGATGCAAGTGGTCATCCTCAGTTAAAATTGCGGAAGTTCAAAACCAGAAAAGTAACTTTCAATGGGAAAAATTAACTACCGAGAAACTGGGATTTGACGTGGTTGGCGCCTGTTTGGCCGGAAAATATTTAGGCCGAGAGTTGATTGTTGAAGGAAAAGTCGCCGATACCTACCGTACTTCAAAAAACAATACTGTCTTTTTGAATTTTGAAAAGGCCTATCCAAATCACTGCTTCACCGGCGTAATTTTTAGTTCGGATTTATATAAATTTGTTCAAAACCCCGAAGATTATTATTTAAATAAAACTGTCAGGATTATGGGAGAAGTAAAAGAATATCAAGGCAGGCCAGAAATCATTTTAGAAACCCCCAATCAAATTGAAGTAGAAAAATAACACTATGGTTAAAAGGAAGAAAAAAATAAAAAGAGATAAGCTTGAATTTGAGATTGTTGATAAATTTGATGATGATGATTTTTTTGATGATTGCCCGGTGTGCCAACTAATGAAAAAGACGCAGCAGGAGGGACGCCAGCTCAAAACCTCAGAATTAAAGGATGCTTTAAATTGAGCTAAAAAGTCCCTAAGTTTAAGTTTTTTTCGTTTTCTCGGGCAAGATTTATTGAGGCTTCCATAAAAATAACTTAAATGCTGTTGGTTTTGGACCTTAGGAGAAATTTAACCGTTTATTTTTAAAATCACTTAATTCCCGGCGATAATTTTCCAGTTT
>Ga0210057_1008870_pt1 | contig 11787 bp, 7 predicted proteins | sample CryGeyCG2114_010_2_FD_183968 | JGI IMG/M metagenome (GOLD analysis project Ga0210057, IMG submission 183968) | Groundwater microbial communities from aquifer - Crystal Geyser CG10_big_fil_rev_8/21/14_0.10 (SPAdes) (version 2) | ecosystem: Environmental > Aquatic > Deep subsurface > Groundwater ...
GTCGCCCGCAGCGGCTCCAGTGAGTATCTCTATTGTTTTTCCTAGATATGCATCCGTGATAAATCCAGTTCCGACCACGATTCCAGTGCCGCTTCCTGCGGCAGCAGCAGTCGAAGCTAATAACTCAGTAAAATTGTCATCCCCGGTAACATGGATCATTTTACCATGGGCGACCAATTTATTTTCTATTGTAGCAATATCATATCCAGATCCGCCGTGGGGAGCTAAATGAATTGTTACAGTTTCAGATACGATATCTGGTATTTTTGCAACCGCAGCCGCATATGTTTTAAATGGTGAAGTTGAACTACCATTATTAGCGTCATTACCTGATACATCGTTTACATAATAATCTAGTTTAGCAGTTGTCTTTGTAGAAAGTCCTTTGTTTAAAGCACTATTCGTATGGACTAGCGTTGAAACTAATCCTTTATCTGTAAGCTCAGTTTTAATATTAATCATAGTAGCTATAAATATTAACACAAATAACAAATAACAAATAACAAATTAAAAAATCTTATACTAATCATTTAAAACTTGTGGGCCAACTTGTCTTGGATCAATAATAGAGTTTCTTTCAACTAATAAAGTACCTAAAAACGGAGCCCGAATTTCTACGAGATTTAACATTTTTTGTGGATTTATATTTCCGAGGTCAACTACTTCCATATTATCAATTAAATAACAATGAGTCTCACCGTGAAATTCAAATTCTCTTCCAACTACTCCCACTGCTTGCCCGCAATTTCTTACCATAGGCATGGTTGTTCCAAACCCATTTGTCTGTACAGCTTTATAATATACTGCACCTTCTTGCAAAAAAACAGTTTGTGTATTAGTTTGTGGACCCATTCCTCTTGATTGTAAACCAGCAGCATTTGAATACATTGCCGAAGTCGGGTCAATATCCTGCCAACCGTTATTTATATTATTTTGGCCACGCCTTTGCCTGTCTTGGGTTATATGCGCAGGCTCAAAATGTGGTAAATCACTTGGGTTCACCCTTGGTTGCCCTTGCTGTTGTTGTGCTGCTCGTCTTTCCCAATACTTTTTTTCCCAATCGTCGGCCATTATTTTTCTTCTTTCTCATCTAAGTGATAGTTTTTTAAATCTTTTTTGCCTTGTGGTTTTTGGTCCTCATCAAAATCCAAAACTTCTTCTCGATTTTTTTCGAACGCCTTTGAACCACCTTTTGAAGAACCTTTTCCAGTATCGTCGTCAATACCAGTGTAAGCCTCATCAAATATTTCTTTTACAAAACGAGTGATAGTCTCGTCTAGCCAATCGTCTCCTAAACATCCTTTAAGATCTTTTTTAATAGCTTTGAGAGTCCCTACCTTTACGTCTTTTGAGTTATGTACTGGGACAATAGTGCTGCAAGAACCACATTTGTAAAAGGCATGAGAGCCTTTTTGTCTTATGTAATTACATCCGGGGTCTTTATTTTTATTTAGCTTTTTAATAAGTTTTTTAGATGTCATTGCTGCATTTTGTTCTGCAATAGAAATTTCAACACCTTCCCCGAGTTCAAGTTTTTCAAGATTCTCAGCTTCCACTGGCATTTCCTTTGTTTTCCAATTCCTTTGTTCCCAATCCTCTGGAACAAAGTCTTTTGGAGTTATTATATTTCCAAATCCCATTCCTCCGTTGCTAGTTTTAGCGGCCGGGGAGCCAGCGTGCCCACCAGAATAGTCCACCGGATTAATTAATAACTTTGCCCCAGGCTCTTGGTTTCGATCACCTAATTTATAACGTTCGGCTGACCCATCGGTGGCATCTTCAAAAAATATTTTTGCTAGTGTTTTTTTCATTTTCCCCTCTCCAATATTGCTTTTTTGATTTCCGCCCTTTTTAAGGGTTATAGATTTATCTAATATTTTTGAAAGTTCGTTTTGGCCTTTTATGTCAATAAAACTCCTTGCCCGTTTATGATTATTTGGAGATAACAAATTTTTAAATTCTTTTTTATTCTTAGAAACAATCAAATCATCAGCAATCTTGATAATTTTAGTTTCATTATTTTTATTTACATATTTTTTAATTGCATCTTTGGCTTGTTGTAGAGTAATTGTTGGCAACGATGCAGACTCGCTTAGCCCATCAGGATAAAAAAGTTTCTCTAACTTTTCTGGTTTTACAACCAACCCGTTTAGACGCAAAGTATCATTTACATATTCTTCATCACCAAGATATTCGTCTTCTTCACCATCGCCGTCGAGGTCCCCTTCGACAGGTGGAACAAATACTCGTTTATTGTCAAGAGCATTCATTCTTGGGAAGCCAGGCAAGTCTCTGTAATTTCCATCGGAAGCACCAGAACGTACTGGACCACCTCCAGAACCACCAGCCTGCTCTACTAGGTCTTCTTCTCCATTGTAAGGCTTCTTATTATTGGCTTCCTCGGTGTCCTGGTCGTCCGGTAAGCCACCCCAATAATCTTTAGTAGGGTCGTTATCATATTCATTATCAAGTTCCCTAGCGGATTTTCCAATTTGCGAAATATTATTAGGAATTCGGGCTTCGCCCCCAGAGCCTCCTCCCACAGAATAATCGCCAGCAAAAAAACCAAGGTCTGTTACTGGCCCGGCAACTGCATAATCACCAGAATAACCAGGATTATCTCCCGCTTCGCTAGGATAGCCTCGATTTTTTTGTTGTCGGTCCTTTGAGTTTTTTGTCAGTTCATCATCAGTTTGTTTCTTAATTTTTCTGACTGCTGCAATTGGCTTTGCAGCAAGCTGCTTGTCGCCGCCAAAACCAAAATATCCGCCGTAAAAACTCTCAGCACCAGAAGTGTGACCCTGACCAGAATACCCCGCCTCACGAAGTTTTTCACTTCGTTCCATAAATTGTTCTACAATTTTATCCCATTTGGTATTTTTTGGCTTAACCATTTGGCAATAAATAGACATCAACTATTTAACAATATGACTAAAAATTTTCTTTTATTTGCAGTCTTGTTATTCATACTGTTTGGGTGCATATCTTCTAGGCCGCCTATATGTGAACAAACAAGCAGTCATATTCGCCCACAAACAAATGTTGCGGAGAATATTTTAGGACAGGAGATATTATGGAGACAAGAAGATTTCCCAATCCTGGTAACAATAAGTCCAAATATGAGGGAAATAAGAAAACAAGTTGTCTTTGAAGCGATCGACACTTGGAATACAGAAGTCGGAATAGAAGTTTTTACGTATGTTATTGGTCCATTCAACCCAAACGAAGGAATAGTCAATATCACAGAAGAAGATTTGGGACCACCAGATATATGTGGAAATCAAATACTTGGAATAACAACTAGATATTTTAATACTAACTTACTGGGGTACAAAACTTCAATGAAGAGAGCTGAAGTGAAACTTCACACAGGAGTTTCTAATAGGAGAGTTTTAGGAACTGCGATACACGAGTTAGGACATGTTCTCGGACTTAACCATGATGTCGATGTAAATTCTATTATGTATCCATACAGTTTGCCAAATAGAGGCGTGATTACAGAGGAAGACATAAATTTTGTAAAAAGAATGATTTTTAGAAACACTCTTCCAAGAAATTCTGTAGAATATTTTCTTTAAATCAAAACGAAACATAGACTAGAAATCCATCTTGACCTTGAAGAGGAACTTTTCGCCAGATTTCTTTAAAAGTGGTTGTGCTAAATTTGTCCTCATTATGACATTGAGGTTATCATCCATTATTAGGACACCAGTGATCCAAGTAGCTTTATCATCTTGACTGTTAGCTAAATCATTAATTACAAATGGCTGATAAGAGGGGCTTGAAGAAATTGTTTCCCTCATACTTTTAGCAAATGCGTTTATTGTTAGAATGTGTAAATTTTGCTCGCCTTTAAAGGAAACTTCAAACTCTGTTTCCCCGAAAAAGAAAAGGTTTGGATGTTTAATAACAATTATTCCTTCGTCATAAAAAACATTTCCAATAGACGCCCAAGTAGCATGATTAGTTCCATCTACATCGGCTCTATATAAATTTCCAAGTCCGTCATCTTTTATTGTCATTCCAAAAGTATCACTTGAATATTTCAATGAAGCATCTGAAATCGTCAGTGTTCCTGGTTTAATTCGATTTCCATAAAATAAATTTGAAATATCAAAAAATACAACTTGATTTGAACTAGTGTCTTTAAGTCTGTGTAAAATTGCTAAGCTGTCGCCAGGAGCTGTAAGAATATTTCCACTCTCGGGTTGTGCCCCTAAAACTTCGTCAAGGATGGAACCAGAACATAAGATTGTGCTGCTAGCAGAAGAGTTTGTATCTGATACAATATCATTTAAACTGATTATTCCCAATTCCATGTTTCCTAACTCGTTTACAAATCGTGAAGAAGACAAGGGTGTTAATAGATTGAAGTTAGGGATAAACCTTCCGTTGTCACACGGGAGTACTGTATATAATCTTTTTTGTACAGAACCTGTAGCATATAAAAGCTCATTTGCGCTTAGTTCTATAAAACTTGGGGGAGTTGAAGTTGACCCACTCAAATTCCACAATCTTGGAAAATGTCCTGTGGCAAAATCACGCACATAGTTTTCCAAATTTACATAATGGCCACCAACACCAAAAGCCATTTTTGCAGCAAACGGTGTAGTTGTTGTGCCAGCGGTTGCGAAGAACGGCGTAGTAAGAATCCCACCAATATTATTTAAATCTTGTCTGTAAGGACTTTCTGAGGTAAAGAACGGAGGAAGATAAAATCTAAGATTATCAAGATTTTCTGGACCTGAACCAGAAAGTTGAGCAATGTCATCTACTGTAAGATATTTGTCATATAATTTCAAGTCATGTATCTCTGCATTTAATGGATAATTAAATGATTTTGAAACAGGCTCATTAACTCCGGAGTTGGTGTTTAAATTTAGAAGCCCTTCTCTTGTAGTAGTATCTGCCGCAAAAAAGTAATCCAGCGCATTAATACTAGTGTTTTGACCCTCATAATAATTTCCAACTATAAGCGCAGCAGGAAATCCTTCACTGTTGTAGAAACCCAGCCCAAGAGATTGTGTTATAGAAAAATCTTTCTTGTTAACTCCATCAATTATGATTGAACCAGATCCATTATTATAGTTCTCGCCGCCCCAGCGGCATGTAACGTGTTGCCAAACATTTTTTTCAAGAGAGTTGTCTTCTGAAAAGAAAACAAAAGGGTCAGACTCAGAAACAGCATCTGGCGATATATTTGCAGAGCTACTCAAAGCTAATGATATTCTGAATCCATCAACATTCCCGTTTATATCTTTTTTAGAACCAGAGTGTAAAGATAATGCATATGCCCCAGTAAGATGCATAATTGTTCCTGGTTTATAAGAATATGATTGACTCAATGTTGTATATTTTGGCTTAATATAGAAGTCAAAAGAAAAAGCGCCAGAAATCTGATAACTTGATCCAACTACGCCAGAAGCAATAGATTGGGTATTAGGATAAATAATAGCAGAGTTTGTTGGGACGTCACTTCCAGTAAAGAAATTTAAACAATGATAGTTCGCATAATTCCATTGTGCCCGTGGATAAACAGTTTTGTAATGAGGCATCAGCAACGACCGAACAATATTTTTCCGCAAAGTATTAGAGGAAAAATTGAAGCTTGGAGTAAATCGTATAATCTCCACTTTTTGCTGATTTCGTACTGTGGCTTGTTGACTTTCTACCACTGACATGTATCCACTAACAAAACTAAGGATATTTGTTCCAGAGTGGTTTACTGCTAGTTTTCTAATTTCATCAACATTCTCATCACTATACAGTGAAGAACTAAACATGGAAAGCGGAAAAACTTCTTTTTCATTTTTAGAGCGTCTGGCAAAAATGTTTACAGAGCCCGTCAACCCAGAAGAACTAGAAGAAAAAGTTCGACTTGGAGTTGTGGACAAAGTTAAAAATTCAAAATTGTCGGGGGTAAGCTTTTCTATAGACATAGTATTGTTTAGGTTAAGTAGCGAACAATCTAATTGTCAATTTTAAATTGCAATAGATATTAGTAATCTAAACGAATTTTAAAAGTAACGTCTCTATCACTATCATTTAAAACTGGTCTGGAAAGCTTTGCAACAGCAAGTAAATTATCAAAGCTGTCATATAGTCCAATACTTGTTACGAAGGTGAAACTTTTTTGTGTCTCTTCTTGGCCTTCGTCTATAACAACAATACGATTATTGCTGTCAATATATGTTGGGTTGCTAGAATAGTTGAACTCGTCGGAGGCGATTCGAGAGAAGAACAAGGAACTGTTAATGTTTGTAATATTTTGGAATGTTATTGCTGTTTCGTCTATTCCTGTTACCCCATCAGAACTAGACAAAAATCTAGTTTCAGCTAAATGGTTAATAATATCATCTATTGAGCCAGAGAATAAAAATTCTCCAAGAGTTCCCGACATATTTGTTTGTCCGAGAGTTGATACAGAATCTATTGCACCAGATATTACTGTAGATTGGTCGAAGCTTTTTGAAAGATCTACTACTAAAATTCCTTTATCAATAAATAATAGTCCTAAAGGAACTGTGGTATCAGCGGAATCAACGATTGTAGAAACCTGCCCTCCGAACGTGAATTCTTTATTGACACTAGAATTTATATCTGTTAAGATTTTTGTGTCTGCTGTTGGTTGGTTTTGTATGTTAGGAGTATCTCCAACGGGCAAGCTGGCACTTGGAAAATATCGAATTGCGAATGTTTCTCTTTTAATTTGGTCTCTTGAGAATAATCTCTTAAAACAGAAAAATGCAGCTTCTTTAATCTCGTTTGACGTGGAGCCAGACCGTGCTGTAAAAATTGAATTACTATTTCCAAGTAGATTTTGTGCAAACTGCTTGTATAGATCCATTTTTTCACGCATCATTAGTGAGTTTATAGGAAATAAATACTTTCCATTTACATCAATTGTCGGGTTTGCGTTCTGAACTACTTCAGACGTCGTGGCAAGACCAACTGTCAGATCAAATACAGGGTTTGCTGTTTGTAAAGTAAAATCTTGGTCGTATACTGTTTGGAATAAAGAGCTTGTTACTCCTGGACCAACTCCACCAGTAACGAATACCTGAAATTTTCGTCGGGTACTTGAAGCTGAAATATCCGTGTTAATAACGTCTATTAACTGATTCAAAAAACTCTTCGAGGTTTTGACATCTCCTGCGTTATATTCTTTAAATACACTCATTTTATTTTCCTAAGTCTTTCACTATTATTTTGTAAGATTGTTTTATTTGCCATTAGGCGGTCTTGGAAATCTGAACTTCAATTGTAAGTACAGCACCAGACTGAATGCCGGAAATTTTCACAAATGTACTAATTAAGCTTTTATTGAAAGTCGCTCCAAATACCTGAAATTGTGATTCTGAAATAGCCTTTGATGCGATTGTAAAAGATAGCCTGGAACCACCTACAGCAGTTTCTACAGCATCTCTAGTTAAAAGATAAGTTGCTCGTTGTTGACCATCAATGTCCTCAGGCGTAGAACCTAAAACTTGTAAAAATTGGTTATTCATCTCAACAACAAAAGCTTGATCCCTAAGTTCAACGTCAATTGAGTTTTCATCTTGAATATCTTGCGAAACAGTTAGGTTTCTTCTTTTAACTGTGGTGTTTCCTATAGAAACAACATTGGTGCTGGAAGTAGCACCTTCACCAGTAAGAGATAGGTTTGGAAGCCTTATAAGACTAGGATTAGAGACACTAATCATTCTATACTTCTGCGCAAGTCCTTGATTAGTAAGAGCTTCAAAAACTGGTGTGTTCTTTTCTATTTTTTCTTTTCCTACTGTTCGGCCAAATCTTTGGATAATTGTATAGTCTACTTCATCATCGCCAGGCGCAAATTTAACTATTGAAAAGCTACCATCATTTCTGGCTAAGAATTCACGGCCCTTATCCGTTAAAACTGCGTCCAAAATTATATTGTTTGTGTCATTTTGAAGAAATCCCACTGTTGTTGTCCTTTGTAGCGTTCCTAATAAGTATCATATAACAAATAGGAACAACTCTAAATATTAGGATGACAAAAATGTTTTACGATGTACAGGATAAAAATAAAAATAACACACAAAAAGGGCAATATTATTATTTTGGCTTTTTGTCGCCAGTGCGCTTATCTTGTAGATTTATTTTTACTATTTGTTGTTGTTGTAAATCAACATTAATCATTTGCAATCTATACTCTGAATTTTCGTCAAACTTCAACAATCTAAGATCATTATGTTTCGCATCTGTTACCGACAAGTATTCTGGGTTGAAATAGATTTTAACCTTTTGGTGACCAGAATCTTTGATGGTATCAACAAAAGTGTCTTCTTGCAAAAAAGCATTTGGGTAAGCTTTTGGGGCACCAGACAACGAGATTAATCGTTTTTCAATTTTGTTCTTAAAGCGATTAAAAGAAATCTCAAATTGAGTGCTATAACCAGAAGTAAATCCGTGTGCGTCTATTGCACAAATTGCATATATAAATTTTGAATTTTTCGTAAATTCATAATCTATGTAATATGTTTGTGGCGAAGCCATCTTAATAACATTTTGTGGGTCAGGCGTTTCTCGTTCCTGAGAAAGAATTTGGCTATTATCAAAATTAAATTCCTTAATAAGTTGAAATGGTTCTAAAATACTGCTTCTCCTAAAGATTTGAAATTTTTTAATATCCCTCTGTGGGTTAACCGGAAAATTCCAAAAAAGCCTAGCAGCATTTTTCGTATAACACCAATCTGCTTTGAAGTCCGCTGGAGGAGGAGGAGGAATTGTCTCTTCAGTATTAACTAAAACATTATTAGTTGGCTTAGAAGATATTAAAAACCCTAATGCGATTACCGAGTTTGTTTCGGTATCTTCGGCCTGTAATTGGACATATGCTATAGAACGAACGGTATAAACATATGTTGTTCCATATCTTACACGCAAGTCCACAGCTGAGTTAGCTAGAGGATTTTCAACGATGATAGGTTCGTGACTGAGGGTTCCCCCGTTTTCTAAAATTTCATGTTTATCAATTATATATCCAATTACTTGGACAACAGGCTCAAATGAGTTTGGATCAATTATGTGATAGTCGATAAATTCCAAAACTTCAAAGTCATAATCTCTTCCATCTAATATTGAAGAATTTTTGTGTGAAATTGCTTGTTCCTGAATTTGGTCAGCACTTTTTAGTAAGTCTTCTGCGTCTGTATCAAAAATATTTATTGTGTTTTCTTGTGTGGTTTTTAGTATTGAGCCAATAACCTTATTGTTAATTTGTGTTCGAACTCTAACTTTAGTGATTTCTTCAATAACAGTATTTGCTATCTTTTCAAAACCCTGCTTGTCTAAAAAAGTATGTCCGTTTTTTGAAAGATTCAAAAATGTATCTGTCAAAAATTGTTCACTTACTTGTTTGCCAGTGTTCTCCTGCAAGAATCTTAATACATCTAACGGGGACTCTTCCTCATTGCTTTGACGATGCCTAATTTCATCTAATGCTCTTCTGACGAAAAAATCTATTTTCTCACCGGCACCACTGTCTTGCAAATATGTGTTTGTGAAATCGTCTGTTGTAAATGTTTGTTCATTATGAATTTTTTGAAAGTTACTTTTAATATTAATTGAACTAATATTTGGATTTGCTACTTTTTTAAGTCTGTTTTCGTCAACGGTAGGCGACCAAGAAAATCTAACAAATCTAGGAGTAAATCTTCTAAAATTTATGGTATCTATGAAAACATTATCAAACTTTCCAGCTGACCTAGTTTTGATAAATTCCGCACTTGTAACCCCGGAATCATTGGTTCGTTCATCCGGTGTAAAAAAACCATATACAAAAGACGCATCAAAGTTTTTAACTTCTGGAACATCCGTGTATGCAATTCGTTTTGATGGTAATGAATCAGTCATGTTTTCCTAAATACTAAAAATATAATTTTATTGTTATTCATATTGAATTTTCTATTACCACAAAATAATCTTCAAACACTAATTCATTTCTTGTTTTAGGAACAAATAACATTTTTCCTTCACTGTGAATTATTCTTTCTTGAATTGCAGTTTTGGCTAGGGCGATTCTTCCGGTTTCTGTTTCTGTTGTTGCCGCCTCGTCAATTTCAAATTCCTCAGTATTAAAACTAACGTGAAAGACACGATCAAATATTTTAGGGCTTATTACTTTATTGCGGTGAAAGTCAGGATCAAATATCAGATTTCCAAACACCACTAATCTAAGTATATCTTTTGTTTCGTCATCTACATTTGGGTTTTTTAACAGCTGTGGTATATTTTGGCTAGGAATATCTTTATTTAAATCATTGCGCAGATATGAAAAAACTAGATTTACTAATTTTTCATTTAGTTTTGTTCCTGGAGGAACATTTTCTGTTGTGAAAGTTGCTTCATTTATTTTCATTCCTGTCAACATTTGTAAATAAATTTTATGCAAGGCACTTGTCGTATGATTATAAACTAAATCTATTTTTTGTTCCTTCGACAAGAAGTCATATTTATCATCATTAATAATATTCTCTACGTTCCTATAAACAGGCAGTGCTGGGTCTAATGTCTCTAGATCTAATACATTATTGCGTTCAATTATCCTTGAATATTTTTCTCCAACACCGATTTGCGCAGTTATTATTTCTTCTTGGAACAAACTAAGATCAAACAAGAATGTTTTGGGTTTGAAAATAATCTCTTCAAACCTTTGGTCCCTTTTATAAATTTTGATGACAACTACATCAAATTGTTTGTCTTTGAAAGAGGTTTTATTAACTTCTGCATGTTCTATTCTGGCGGTTAGCTGTTGAGAAAAGCCAGCCGGTACGCCAATAGTTATGATTTTAGTTCGCAGATCTGCTTTAGAGTCTAATAAATATTTTGATTCAGTAAGCATGGAATACAAAGCATTGCGTGTTTCTGGATAAATAATATCCGGATTTAGCAAAAAGTTTTTAACATCATCAAAATTTCCGTCTGAAGCAGATGCTTTTAGTCTATTACGAACTTCACGTTGCACAAAAGCAGAAACTCGTACCTGGGAAGGGTTATTGATAATTTTAAGAGATTGAATGGAGTTCTCTTTTAAAAACTCGCTCAAAATTTGAGCATTGAAAAAGTTTACTATTTTATTTTTCCCATCTCGAATTCTTTGTTCTACTACAGAAAGTATATGAAGTATATTAACAATAATTTTGTCCTCAGTGGCTACTTTACTTTTAACACTCATAAGAGCAGTTCTTATATTAACAGTTTCCCTAGAAAAGTTTAGTGGTCCTAATTTAATTAATCCAACCTTTCCTAAAAGTTTCGAACCTAAAAATGACGAACTCACATTTTTCTGAAGCAAATCACTTTCTTCTTGATTGATTAAATTAAGTCCGCCACTAAATGAATTATTTTTACTTCCACCAGACAACGAGTTGCCAGACCGAGCAATTTTTCCACTAGTAGGATGTAACATTTTAGAAAAAGTTGTGGCACTGATGTTAGTATTCAATATAATAGGAGATTTATTTTTGATTAGCGTGGTAGATGTCTTGTTGCTAGAAACAGCACTAGTTTTGGAAGAAATGATTTCGTCAATTGCGTGTACCACAAAATCATTTTTTTGAACGTCTATAGTAATAAATGTGTTAAAAATACTTCTTGATCTACCAAACTCAGAGAAACTATACTTTGTTGTCATGCTAGAAATAAGCTCAAATAAAAGTAATAGTTGTGTAGAAGTACTTAGAAAATTATATCTGGTTCTTCCAGTTTGGTCATCTAGCAAATAAGACGTTGTTCCGTTAACAGCAGCAGCTTGTGCAAGTG
>Ga0210057_1008871_pt1 | contig 11786 bp, 8 predicted proteins | sample CryGeyCG2114_010_2_FD_183968 | JGI IMG/M metagenome (GOLD analysis project Ga0210057, IMG submission 183968) | Groundwater microbial communities from aquifer - Crystal Geyser CG10_big_fil_rev_8/21/14_0.10 (SPAdes) (version 2) | ecosystem: Environmental > Aquatic > Deep subsurface > Groundwater ...
CCGGGTGAGTGGATATATCCAAGCCCAAAGCTTGATAAACATAACCTCGCAGGGGCTGTTCTTGAATAATCGTGGTTTTACCGGTGGCGCAAACCGGAGGTGGAGGTGTGTTGTCCGCGCTGACGCTACAGGATATATTGTGGATAGCTTGGGTATTGTTAATGGTGCAGCCTTCCCCTAAATTTTTACTACACCCATTATACTCGCCACTATGTTTATCGAAGCACACAAAGCCATAATCTCCCGTCTTACAGACATCAAAATATTTCTTTGTTGAATCTCCGGCTCTTAAGTCAACACAAGATTTGGAAGTATTAGTGCTGCCTACATAAACAAATTTTTCCAGTTTATTATTGGTTTCATTCGTTTCAGCCACTGTATTATCCGGATCTATTTTGACTTGTACATGAACAGTGCCGGTATTTTTATCACCAGTAACATCCTGAAAGTTGTAAACAGTGCAAGTAATACCTGAAGCCCAGCCAGCTTTAAGCGCAGGTAATTGGCTAGCTTTAAGCGCAGGTAATTGTCTAGCGCAATTTTTATATTCATTGCCCGCAACATACCATTTAATAAATATAAATGCACCAGCAGGGACAGCCACTTCGCTATTGTTTTTAGCATCAACACCAAAAGTCACCGTCTCACCCGGCAGAATCAATGTCTTATCCACGCCAATTTCCGAACTGGAAAACATTAAATCCGGCTCATCAACACCTGACTGAAAGTTTAAATCATCCGTGGTTACATTATAATAATAATCAAACAATATTCTGTAATGATAAGTTATTGATGGTGATACACTAAGAATTGCATAATATTTATTTCCACCGTCGTTAATAGCACTCGTTTGTTGTTTATATTTATTATTAGATTGGAAAGGAGAAAAATCTTGACCTCCAGCCCAACGAACCATGGGGTTTACTATGCCCGCAACTTCAAAAGAAATTTTTGTCTGGTTGTCACTAATGTTCTCTGCCACTATATTTGTAATTTGAGGCGCTTGTGACTGTGGGAGAGTAATAAAATTTGCTGTTGTCTTGATATTGTTATCTTCATTGGATTCATCTACTTTGCCGTTATAATCTACATAAGCTTTTAAATAATACTCTTTGTTTTCAAGCTTAGCACAATCAAAAAAAGCATCATGAGTAAATTCTATATTCTTTGACTCTCCAGGTCCCAAATTATCTATTAATTCAGCCGGGCCACATTGAAGATAATTAGTATCAGCATTCATTGTGTAAAGTCCAACTTCAAAATTAGTTGCCGTGGCACTCCCCTGATTCTTAATTCTCAAATAAGCCATTGTGCCATCAAAAGTGTAGCCAGCATAAAGATTATTATTTTCCCTGTAAGTTAAACTTTCAATAATCAAATCTGGTTTATCTTCGGCTTTTACCAAATCTGCCCCAAATAAAAACTGACTTAAAACCAGTGCCAGAGTCAGACAAATAATAAAAATATTATTGTATTTTTTGCTGTTCATAATAATTATGTTAGTTTCTAATAAAAAAACAATAAATATAAATTAGCGTATTTATAATATCATTATAGCAAAATATAATTATTTTGTCAAATTTTAAGATTTGTAATTTGTAGGAGTATTATTTTTCCCAATACCTAATTAGTTCAATATAATTCTTAGCAATTTCTGTCATGCATTCTTTTTTACTAATCCTTTTCTGGTGAAAATCAACCAATGGCCGAAGAAATATCGTCCGGCCAACCGCAAAGCCGTTTAGTTGATGGCGCGGCGCCAGACTCATCCAAGTCTTTACTTTGGCAAAACTTTCACCGCGGCCGAGCATAATAATAGCCACTGCGCTTCTCTCGCCGTCGCAGATGGCATCAATAGTTTCAGACCAAGCATCTTCATGCTCAAAGGCTTCAATTTTCCAGATATCAGGTTCAATGCCTGCTTGGTGAAACTCATTAATCATTCTCAAGGTTAAGGCTGGCCTGATTTTTTCATCATAGACCTCGCGTCTGCCACGGGCGCGCTTTAATTGGCCGGGGGTTGGCGGCACCAGAGATTCAACCATAAATTTGTAGCTATTATCTTTGCACCAGCTGTCAAGCTCTTTTATTTTTTCTAACTGGCCCTGATTTATTTTTTTGTCTGCCGGATTATAGCGCACCAGCGCTTTGACAATGTCTGGTTTTAAAGCTTGAATGTGCTGGCTAAAATCATGGCCGTATTGGAAAGCAAAATTATTCTGGCCGCTTTTCTCCACCGGCAAACAAATAATAATATTTTTCTTTTTGGCCAGTTTAATTATTTCAAGGCCAAAATCTTCATCAACCATAATCGCTGACTCAACTGGATTTTTGACATAGCCCAAGGACATTAAAAAACCTTCAAAAATAATTTTTTTGTAGTCACTGATCAGTTTTTTCTGCTGACCGTCTAATTCCTTAACAGCGCCGATAAACGTCTTGATAAAGCTGGAGCGGTGGTCAAAAGGCAAAATGTATAGATTTTTAGGATAGCCTAACATACTTTTCTCATGCTTAATTTATCTTAATTTTAGCATATTTAACTGAACGAAGCAAACTAAAAAACCACTCCGCATTAGAACTGGGAGGGGGTTAGAAAATAAAAAACCGTTTATCTACATCTTTAAAATTTCTCTTTTTAAAATGTCTTTGATATTTCTGCTTGTTTTTTTTACAAAATCAATATTGTCAATCAACGATTCTAAATCAAATTGAATGCTTCTGGCATCAATTTTTTCTACTTTCTTAAGCAATCTTTCTTTTAACTCATTTATTGTTTTTATCTTTTCAATACAATTAAGATTGGGTCTGATTCCTTTTTCCAAATACCACATCAAATCAAAATAATCCCTGCCTTTAACAGCCGCCAGGGTTCTACCGGTTTTATCTGTTTTTTCCCAAGCGCGATTTAAAATCGCTCTGATTTTTGTCGCCATCAAAGTTGGCAAATCAAAAGTTTTCGCTAGCAGGCTTCTGTCATATTTAAACAAAGGGATTATTTCTATCTGATATTTGGCGCAAAAATCAAACTTTTGGAAAACCTCCACCTTTAAGAATAAAAAATCCGATTCATCATCTTTGGCTAAACCCAATTCTTTAAGAATGGGAAATTTCAAACAAATACGAAATTTTTGCGCTGATGTTTTTACCGGCAAATCAGTATTTTTTTGAAAATAGTTTTCTAATTCTTTGGCAAAATCCAACAATTTAACTTTATTTTTCAAATCCACAAAATCAAGGTCTTCTGAAAGGCGCGGCAAACCAAAACAATGCGCCAAACAAGAACCGCCGTAAAAAACCAATTCGCTATATTTTGGATGAGCATAAATAAAATCCAAAACCAAAATCTGCAAATACTCTTTCAATAAATTTCTTTTAAACACCGTTGTTTGACTGTGCTTTTCAGCTATTAAATTTTTTAAAATATTTTTTATTTCTTCCATGTTTTTAAAAGATAACCAAAAATTTCCTTCATTTTTTTGGAGTTTTCAAGAGTGAAATATTTTTTAAACTCCTGCCAATCTTTGGGGCTGAAATTATCCAAATTCAATCTTAATTCCGCCACGGCTTTTTCGTTGTTCAAAATATTTTTTCTCAAATAAAAAAAATCAAAAAGAGCTTTTGCTTTGGTTGCCTTAAAAACCGCCAGATTATTTTTTTTAATAATCTCAAAACCGCCAAATAACTCGTCTTTTATTTTATGATAAAAAAAATTGCCAAATTGATTAACTAGGCGAGTTGTCTTATTTTTGGTTACCAAAGTAAAATTACGAGGTATCTCGGTTAAAATATTGTGCTCGTAGAGTACATAGTCCAAACTTAAATAGGCCGGCAGGTACAAAAGACGGGCGATGAATTCCAAATAAAAAGAAAGCTGGCCTTTTTTTTCTGTAATATCCAAATACTCTTTGGCCACATAAAAACCTCTTTTTAATCTAATTAACTTGCCAGCTTTTCCATAGCGGGAAAATAAAACTTTAAGATAATGCCTATTTGTCTCCACCACCGCCAAATCAGACAAAGTAAAACAGGGCAAATGTTCTGCCAAAAACATAATTTTCTCAATTTTAGAAGATGACTTGTTTCTCATAGTATACTTAAATAGTAGACCGTCGGAAACAGGTTGTCAAATAAACGATAAATTTGCAAAGTCATAAATTTGCTTTTTCTTAGGCTTAATTTATCTTAATTTTAGCATATTTAACCAAACGAGGCAAAACGCCTTTCTAACGCCCTTTAGGACGGTTGATTAACATGGCTAAAGCCAGTTAGAAAATAAAAAGAGCGTAATAAAAGTGCAATTACGCTCTAATAAAATCGACTTGATAAAAATCTTGGAAAAAATTGCTAGTCAACGTTGTGCAACGCTAACTGGCAAAAGAACGATTAGAAAAAGATCTCATATAGTAGCCAAATTCCGTAACTCCCCCATTTAATTACGAGATATAAAATATCAATTGGCCAGAGTACCCAGGCCATAAATAGATACTCCCCATTATCATTCTTGTACTTGTCATAGAAATCATCATACCCCTTGGAGAAAAAAGTACTCTCCCCTGTGAGTATGATAGAATCGTCTCCTAAAAAGCCAGCCGGAGACGAAGAATCAAAATGATGGGGGGTATAAATAATTTTCCCCTGTAGGGATTCGGGGTTATACATTGCACGCAACTCTAAGTGCACAAAAGTCGCGCCAAGAACCAAGTAGATAACGATAGCCAAAAAAGATTAAAAAAATGATTAACTTTTCAGCTTTCACGTCCTCTACTTTTTCTTCATCTGCAAGCCGTTTTTCTCTTTTTTCCATGTTACTATTCTCCTCCTTTTTTGCCACCATTAGTGGCTGTTTTTATTTGAACTATCCACATTCCCAATTATTAAAAGAATCCCTATATATTTAACAATTAATAAACCGACAGAAGTGTGTGCCTAAAACAAAAAATGGCTAAAATCAGCCAAGATAATTTTGGCTTAAATTGGCTTAAATCAGATTAAAAAATTAATTATCATTACTCATCAAATGAGGAGAGAAAAAATAGCCACCTATATGGCAATTTCATATGCTAAATTCGGGACTTTCGTGTTTGTTCCTTTTTTCTCCCGTTAGAAGCTCACACCGTGAGCTTCTAACTCAGATGAGTTTAAAAGATTGATTATCTTTTAAACGGGAAGGGAGTGGTGTTGAATTACGAATTCAACACCCCTCTGGCTCGCTTCGCTCGCCACCTCCCCTCATCTGAAGGGAGGAAAATTGGCAAATGCATAAGCCCTATATATTTTAAATTGTCTAAAAATTTACTTAATGCTATGATAAAAATACTTATTATACTACCACCATGGAAAATAACGACAAAAAATACTGGCTGGGGCTGTCTAAAATCCACGGCCTGGGAGCGCAAAGGTTTAAAAAACTTTATAACTATTTTGACTCAATGAAGTCCGCCTGGACTGCTGATTTTAATGAATTTAAGCAGGCGGGACTGGAAGAGAGCGTGGCGCAAAATATTATTGAGGAAAGGAAAGACATTAATCTTGATCAGGAAATTGAAAAACTGATCAGAGAAAAAATTGAGACGGTGACTGTCTTGGATAAAGAGTATCCAAAACTCCTGTCTGAAATTTATGATCCGCCAGCGATTCTTTATTATAAAGGAAATTTGGAAAGCGCCGGTGATGAATTTGCCATTAGCGCGGTCGGCACCAGAAAATATTCAAGCTATGGCAAGCAAGTAACTGAAAAAATCATTGGCGAACTAGCCAGCCAAGAGATAACTATCGTCTCGGGTTTAGCTTTAGGCATTGACGCCTTAGTTCATGAAACAACTCTCACCCATGGTGGCAGAACAATCGCCGTGCTTGGTTCTGGACTATTCAGGGAAAATATATATCCTTCTAAAAACAGGTATCTGGCTGACAGAATCTGCGGTAATAATGGGCTCTTATTAAGTGAATACCCGCCGGAAACAATCCCTTTAAAAGGGCACTTCCCGCAAAGAAACAGAATAATTGCCGGGCTGGCTGTAGCCACGCTGGTGCTTGAAGCGCCAGAACATTCTGGCGCACTAATTACTGCCAAGTATGCGCTTGAATTTAACCGTGATGTTTTAGCAGTGCCCGGTAATATCAACAGCCTTAATGCCAGCGGGACAAACAACCTAATTAAACTGGGAGCCAAGCTCATAACTTCGGCGGCTGATGTGCTGGAGGTTTTAGATTTAAGCCAGATAAAAGATTTTGTGAGTAACAGAAAAATAGTGGCTGATTCTAAAGAAGAGGAAATTTTGCTTGAATTTTTATCAGGCGAGCCAGTCCATATCAATGAGTTGATTAAAAGCTCTTCACTTGACACGGCCGTGGTCAATAGTACGTTAGTCTTAATGGAAATGAGAGGAAAAGTGAAAAATTTAGGCAATCAGATGTATATCTTAGGAAGATAAAAAAATAAATGTTTAAAAAATACTATCAAACAGTTAAATATTTAGAATCACTGGCTAATATTAGCCGGGCTGAATATATGCGAGAAAAAGGGCGCGATTTTTATTTACGTCGCACTGAAGAATTGATCAAAAAATTGAAAATAAATTTAAACCAATTTAAATTGATTCATATTACCGGCACTGCTGGCAAAGGTTCGGTCACCGCCATGGTGCATTCAATTTTAAATGAAGCTGGAAAAAAAGTCGGTTCATTTTATTCCCCGCATCCCACAACTTCAATTGAAAGAATAAAAGTGAGTGACAAATATATCGCGCCGGATATTTTCTCTGATTTGGTGGAAAAAATAAAGCCGGTGATAAATCAGATGTCTAGGCAGTCTAAATTCGGCCCGCCAAGCTATTTTGAAATATTTTTTGCTTTAGCCTTGCTATACTTTCAAAAGAAAAAATGCGAGTATCTGGTGCTGGAAGTTGGCTGCGGAGGTGAGTTTGACGCGACCAATATAATTCCGGCGCCCAAACTGGCTGCCATTACCAACATTGGCTATGACCATACTCACATTTTAGGCAGCAGCCTGGAAAAAATTGCCAGGGCTAAAGCCGGCATAATTAAAAAAGGTTCTATTTTTGTTACCACGGAAAAAAGACCTAAAATACTTAAGATATTCCACAAGATATGCAAAAATAGGGGGTGCGAGTATCGGCCGGTGGCAAATATTACTGATGAGGTTTGGGAAAATAACAGGCAACTGGCCAGAGAGATGGCTAGCATCCTGGACATTAAAAAAAATATTATGGAACGTGGTATTGAAAAAACTAAACTCTCCTGCCGCTTTGAGCTGATGCAGAAAAAACCGCTGGTCGTCTTGGACGGCGCGCATAATTATGATAAACTTAAATCAACTTTTGCCAATTTGAAAAAATTGAAATTCAACAAACTATTTTTAATCTTCACTTTAAATGAGAATAAAAACGTGAGAAAGATTCTAAAGATGATAAATAAGGAATTGCCCCAAGGCTCTGCCATCTACCTGGCTCATCATTTAGTAGCAGCAAGAACTTGCGCGGATTTGAAAATGATGTATAATTTATTTTCAAGTGCTCATAAAAAGAACATATCTATCTATGTAGACCCATGGATGGCATTGGATCAGGCAATAAAAAAAGCCAGACAAAACGATTTAATTTTAATTACAGGCTCGTTTTATTTGACTGGAGAATTAAGACAAAAATGGATAAGTGAAGAAAAAATTTTAAAAATTAATTCTTAACAAAACAATGTCAAAAAATCTGGTGATTGTGGAATCCCCCACTAAAGCCAAAACTATTACCAAGTTCTTGGATAAAAATTACAAGATCATGTCTTCGTATGGGCATTTACGAGATTTGCCCGAACGTGATTTAGGGGTAGATATTGAACATAATTTTGAACCAAAATATGTGGTGGCGGCGGATAAAAAACAGCTGGTGGATGATTTAAAAAAAGCAGCCAGTAAATCAGAGATGGTTTACTTCGCGACTGATGAGGACAGGGAGGGTGAGGCGATTTCCTGGCATCTTTTAACACTGTTAAACAACCATAAAACTAAACTGCCATATAAAAGAATTGTTTTTCATGAAATTACCAAGAACGCCATTTTGGCAGCGTTAAAAAATCCAAGGGATTTGGATCAAAATTTAGTTGATGCTCAACAGACAAGAAGAATTTTAGATCGCCTGGTAGGTTATAAACTGTCACCTTTTCTCTGGAAAAAAGTGGCCAAAGGGCTTTCGGCAGGGCGGGTGCAATCAGTGACCGTCAGGCTGATCGTTGAGCGGGAAAGAGAAATAAAAGACTTTAAGTCGGAAGAATACTGGAGTCTAAAAGCGATTCTCAATTTTGAAGGGCAGAAATTTGAAGCCATGCTCTATAAAATTGACGGCAAAAAACTTGAAAAATTAGGACTTAAAAACAAAAAAGGCGTGGAGAGTGTACTAGCAAAACTTAACGGCACGGAGTATATTATAGAATCTCTCGCAACTAAAAAAAATTATAGAAATCCTTTGCCACCATTCACCACTTCCAGTCTCCAGCAAGATGCCTATAATAAGCTCGGCTTTTCTGCCAAACAGACAATGTATCTGGCTCAAGCGCTCTATGAAGGCGTAAAACTCGGCAAAGATTCCACCGGCCTAATCACTTATATGAGAACGGATTCGGTCAACTTGGCCGAATCATTTGTGGAGTCGGCCAGAACACTTATCAGCCAAGATTATGGCGCTGATTTTCTGCCGGCAAGCGCGCCAAAATATAAGACGGCATCAAAATCAGCCCAAGAAGCGCATGAAGCCATTCGTCCAACAGACGCGAACCTTAAGCCCGAAGAAGTAAAAGAGTATCTTGATGACAAACAGTACAGACTCTATGAACTTATTTGGAAACGCGCCGTTGCCAGCCAGATGAACCCGGCAATAATACTCGGAACTTCAGCGGAAATAAAAGCGAACAGCTGTATTTTTAAGGCAACCGGATCAACCATACAATTCAATGGTTTTATGGCAGTGTATGGCAATAATATGAAGGATAATCTCCTGCCCGAACTTAAAGAAAACGAACGGGTTGATCTTATTAAACTCTCGCCCAAACAACATTTTACCGAACCGCCAGCCAGATACAATGACGCCAGTCTGGTAAAAAAACTGGAAGAACTTGGCATCGGCCGGCCTTCAACTTACGCGCCGATTATTTCCACCATACAGGAACGCAACTATATCAAACGCGATCAGGGAAAATTTATACCACAGGATATCGCTTTTATAGTGACTGATCTGCTGACTGATCATTTTCCCGTAATAGTGGATTATAAATTTACGGCAGACATGGAAAACGATCTTGACGACATTGCCAAGGGCGAAAAAAAATGGGTGCCGGTATTAAACCAATTCTACAAGCCTTTTGCCGACAATCTGGAAAAAAAATATATGGAGATCAATAAGCGCGACCTGATAAACGAAAAGACTGACAAGCTGTGCGAAAAATGTGGCAAGCCAATGGTAATTAAAACAAGCCGCTATGGAAAATTTTTTGCCTGCACTGGATTTCCAAACTGCCGCAACACAAAAAAACTAAACGGCGACGGACAAAGGGACAAGTCAGCCGACACAAAATCAGCATCAATCAAGAAAGAACCGGAAATGACGGATATTAAATGCGAAAAATGCGGAGCGCCTTTGATTATCCGGCAGGGAAGATTCGGCAAATTTTACGCCTGCTCCGCGTTTCCCAAATGCCGCAACACCAAAGCCTTGGACCAGGATACCGGAGTGGCCTGCCCAAATTGTCGTCAGGGCAAACTGGTGGCTAAAAAAACCAAGTCAAGGAAAACTTTTTACGCCTGCGATCAGTATCCACAATGCAAGTTCGCGCTCTGGTCCAGGCCAACCGGTGAAAAATGCTCTAAATGCGGTTCACTGCTGGTCAATGCCGGCAAAGGCGAGGCAAAATGTTCTAATAAGGAATGCAAGTAATAATTTTTGAATACCAAAAAACCACTTCTCTTTTGAACTAAGCTCGGGTGAGATTGGCTCAAAAGAATGGAAGTGGTTTTTTGTTTGGTTTTTTTGGTTTGTTTGGTTTGGGGGTTTTTATTTTTTTTGTTTGGAGGAGCATTAATTTAAATATAGCATAAAATTTTAAATGTTTCTAATACAAGTGGTGGATAAGTTCAAATTAAATATATTTTTGGCTAATATTAGACATAATTATAATGACTAATTTGATTTTTTGTAAAAAAAAGTATATGATATAAGAACATAATATTAAAATTATGACTTTAGAAAGAATTTTAGAAGTGATAAAAAACAAACACCCTGATGCTGATACCACCATGTTGGAATTGGCTTATGAGTTTGCTGAACGGGCACATCAGGGACAGAAGAGACTGTCTGGAGAAGACTATATTCAACATGCCCTGGAAACGGCCTTTAAACTAGCGACTACGGATATTGATATGCCCACGGTGATTGCCGGTATGTTACATGATGTGCCGGAAGATACCGGAGTAAAATTGGAAGAAATAAAAAAAGAATTTGGCGGGGAAATTGCTGATCTAGTCAGCGGCATTACTAAACTGGGGACAATTAAGTATCGCGGTCTTAAACGTTATGCGGAAAATCTGCGCAAAATGTTTGTCGCGATGGCCGAAGATGTCCGAGTGATTTTTATTAAATTTGCTGACAGAATCCACAATCTAAAAACTCTCTATGCTCTCAAGCCCGTTAAACAACAAAGAATTGCTAAAGAGACTTTGGAAATTTATGCGCCCATTGCTCACCGCTTGGGCATGGGCGAACTGCAGGGCGAGCTGGAAGATTTGGCATTCCCTTATGTTTATTCGGAGGAATATAAATGGGTAGTGGAGGTATCAAAGAAAAAATATGAGGAGCATAAGCGCGACGTCAGGCGTGAAATAAAAAGACTGAGAAAAGAGTTTGAGAACGTCAGTTTTGTGCCCATGGATATGTATGGCCGGGCAAAACGTTATTATTCGTTGTACCAGAAGCTTTTGCGCAAGGATATGGACATAGACAGGATTTATGATTTGGTGGCGATTAGAATTATCGTTAAAAATGTTGATGAATGCTACCGGGTGCTCGGGGTTTTGCATTCTCTCTATAAACCAATGAGCGGCCGAGTCAAAGACTACATTGCCCAGCCAAAACCTAATGGCTATCGTTCGCTCCACACCACCGTCTATTCGGACAATAGAATTGTGGAATTCCAAATCAGAACCCGCGAGATGGACGATGAGGCAGAATGGGGAATTGCTGCTCACTGGGCATTTAAGGAAACCGGCACCAAGAAACAGAAAATGCCAGTTGATCCTGAAAAATTGAAATGGATAAAAACACTGCTGGAACGGGATAACGAACAATACAAGCCGGAAGAATATTTAGACAAAATAAAAATGGATTTTTTTAAGAACCGCATTTTTGTTTTTACGCCCAAGGCTGATGTCATAGATTTGCCAGAAGGCTCAATCCCGATTGATTTTGCTTATCATATCCACACATATATCGGCGACCATGCCGGCGGAACTAAAATTAACGGGAAAATGGCAACACTTTTGGCTGAACTCAAAAGCGGAGATATGGTGGAAATTTTAGTGGATAAAAAAAGAGCTAAACCTTCAGAGGAATGGCTCAATAAAGTGCAGACCAACTTGGCGCGTGATAAAATTAAACAAAGCCTAAAAAAAAGTGGCAGTTTTGGTAAATTCTTTCAGATATTTAATAGGTAAAAATTTGTGATTAACAAAATAGTAACTAGTAAATTAATATCACTCTGACGCAACATCGGAGTGATATTAA
>Ga0210057_1008873_pt1 | contig 11786 bp, 2 predicted proteins | sample CryGeyCG2114_010_2_FD_183968 | JGI IMG/M metagenome (GOLD analysis project Ga0210057, IMG submission 183968) | Groundwater microbial communities from aquifer - Crystal Geyser CG10_big_fil_rev_8/21/14_0.10 (SPAdes) (version 2) | ecosystem: Environmental > Aquatic > Deep subsurface > Groundwater ...
CGGGGAGTTTGTGAAGCATAGTATTTATATTTATTTGATGATTGAAATCATATTGATAGTCAGTATCAGTATTTGTATAGCAGTATTCATGTCCCTGATATTATTATACCACAAAATATGGGGGGGGCAATAACAAAACAATTAAAAAAATAGGCTTAAGTTAATATTTGTAATGCTATTTTCTCAATATTTGTCTAGTCATTTGCAAAATACCCTCCATTTTATTAGTATTACAAGTAAATATAAATAAAAAAATTAAAATAGACCCCTAAGATTTACGATTGATTGTAAATTATGGCAATATTTTACCTAATGTACAAACAAATGTCCAGTTTTCAGCCTCCCAAATATTAACTTAAGCCAAAAAATAAACAAATAAATTATATGACAAAAAGCACCCATTTTTATGGATGCTTTTTGTGTATATTTTTATATACTAGATAACTATACGTTTACATTAATATATTCTCTGTATTTTCTCACAAAGACAAAACTTGCTATCCTCTTCCATGCTTTTCCATAATAAATCCGGTACCGCAAGGAATTGGCTTACCAATAATCACGTTCTCTTTCAAGCCTTCCAGACGATCAATCTTTCCGGTCACCGCAGCGTCAATCAAGACACGGCTGGTTTCTTGGAAAGAAGCGGCCGACAGGAAGCTATTGGTGGACAAAGAAGCCTTGGTCATACCCATAATGATTTGTTCTCCGTTTGCAGGCATTCTCTTTTCTTTGACCGCTCTTTCGTTTTCACGCTCAAAGATTGCTTTTTCAATAATCTCTCCGGCCAACATATCGGTATCACCGGAATCAATAATCCTGATACGGGAGAACATCTGACGAGCAATGATTTCAATATGCTTGTCATTTAATGGTTGACCCTGGGAAGAGTAAACATATTGAATTTCTCTGACAATGTATTTCTGAGTTTCTGACATGCCCTTTAATTCAAACAAGTGCTTGAGATCCATACTTCCTTCAGTCAACTGATCTCCGGCTTTTACTTCTTCACCGTCCTTGACCCAGATGGCAAAACCACGCGGAATAATATATTCCTTGATTTTGTCTGCCGGAGTGGCGATTTCAATATAGTTCTTGGAAACCTCTTTCACCTCTCCCCTTTCCTTGGCTTTAACAATATGATTGCCACACTTGTAGAGTTCCATATCCTTGCTAACCTTGTCACCTTTCTCAACTAAAATCTGCGGTTTTTCTTTTTCACCTTCCGGTCGTTTGATGGCATATTTTTCAACATCATCACCATGGTAGTAAATCTTCAAAACCTTGTCTTTGAAACGATTGATTTTGACATTACCATGAGCGTCTTCAGAAGAATCAGATTGACTTTCAATCTTGACCAAACCATCATATTCAGCGATAAAGGCCTTTTTCTTTGGACTACGGGCTTCAAAAATTTCTTCCACTCTTGGCAAACCTTGAGTGATATCGTCTGATCCGGCCACACCTCCAGTATGAAAGGTTCTCATGGTGAGCTGGGTACCAGGTTCACCGATTGACTGGGCGGCGATAATACCGACAGCAGTACCAAGCGCAACTTGCTTGTTGTAGGCCAAGTCATAGCCATAGCACTTACGGCAAACACCGCCATGATTCTTACAAGTCAAAATGGAACGAACATGAGCTTCACGTAAATCCTTGCCTTTTAATTTTTCCAAAGCAATGGTCTGAGTTACAGCCTCGCCGCTCTTCAACAGGATATTTCCATCAACATCTTTCAAATCAGCAGTCAAGAATCTTCCGGTAATTCTAGCTAATAGATCCTTGCCCATCTGCTCACTTTCCTCGGCCGTCATCAAAACACCGTTTTCGTCACTACACTCTTCTGCACTCACAATCATATCTTGAGCCACGTCAACCAAACGTCTAGTCAAATAACCGGCGCTGGCGGTACGCAAGGCAGTATCGGACAAACCTTTACGCACACCGTGGGTAGAGATGAAATATTCCAAAACATCAAAACCTCGCTTGAAGTTTCCTTTCACCGGCAATTCGATAATATCTCCACTTGGAGAAGACACTAAGCCCTTCATCCCGATGATCTGAGTGAGTTGAGGCCATGATCCGCGGGCGCCAGATTTAATCATGGAGAAAACTGGACCGTTCTTGTCCAAATTCTCAATACAAATATTAGTAATCTCTTCTTTGACCTTTGTCCATAATTGAATAATTTTACTATAGCGCTCACTCTCAGTGAGCAAACCTTCTTCGTAGTTTTCTCGCACCTCTTCAGCTTGGATTTCAGTTGCTTTGATTTTTTCTTCCACAATCGGCAAATCAGGCATATCATCCATTCCCCAAGAAAGACCGGATTTGGTAATGAAACCAAAAGCCTTGTTCTTCAAGTGATCCAAGAAATCAACAGTGACATCTTCTCCATAGAGACGGAGACAATCCTTGACCAAGCTTTTCAATTCTCCCTTACCGACAACCTTGTTGGTAAAGCGTAATTTCTCAGGCAGGACTTCGTTGAAAATAATTCTACCAACTGTAGTTTGCGTTGGATTTTCAGCATCAACTTCCGGCATCCTCACTTTAATTTTCTGTTTCAAGCCAATTAAACCTAATTCATATGACTGTTTGGCAATATCAGCTGCTGGGAAATATTGAATCTTGTCTTCCGGAGTCTCGTCTTCACTAGTGATATAGAATGAACCCCAAACAATATCTTGACCCGGGGTCACGACTGGATCGCCGGTAGCCGGTTTCAAAAGGTTGTGAGAAGACAACATGATTGTAGCGGCTTCATGCCTGGCCTCTTCGGTCAAAGGTACGTGTACAGCCATTTGGTCTCCGTCAAAGTCAGCGTTAAAAGCAGTACAAACCAAGGGATGGATCTGGAGAGCCAGACCTTCAATCAAAATCGGTTTGAAAGCTTGAATACCAAGACGGTGCAGGGTTGGAGCACGGTTCAACATTACGTAAGCATCTTTGATAATATTTTCCAAAATATCCCAAACCAAATCATTCTTTCCATCAATATAGCGAGAAGCACTGCGCACATTATGCACGACTTCCTGTTTAATCAGCTGGGAGATAATGAATGGTTTGAATAATTCCAGAGCCATCTTTTTTGGAATACCACATTCATATAATCGCAATTTCGGGTTAACGGTAATTACGCTACGTCCGGAATAGTCAGTACGTTTACCAAGTAAGTTCTGTCGGAAACGTCCTTGTTTTCCTTTCAAAGAGTCTGCCAATGATTTGAGAGTTCGCTTTTGTCCAGTGGAAGCAACAACTGTTTTACCATGACGAATTGAGTTGTCAATCAAAGCGTCAACCGCTTCTTGCAACATACGCTTTTCATTGCGACAAATAACCTCAGGGGCATTCAGCTTAATCAACTGACGCAAACGATTGTTGCGGTTGATAATTCGACGATAGAGATCGTTCAAGTCAGAGGTGGCAAAACGTCCACCATCAAGCGCAACCATTGGGCGCAAATCTGGTGGGATCACTGGAATATGGGTAAGAATCATCCATTCCGGACGAATCTTGTTATTATCTAAATTTCTGATCAACTTCAAACGTTTGATTAGTTTTTCTTTTTTGGAATCAACGGCATCTTCCAATTCGGCATCAAGTTTTTCAACTTCTTTTTCCAAGTCAATATTTTCCAAAAGCTGACGAACAGCCTCCGCACCAATACTGGCTGTAAAAATATGTCCGTATTTCAAACTCAAACTCTGATATTCACTCTCGGAGATAATACTATTGGTTTTCAAGTTCTTTAATTCTTTTTGAGCCTGAGTAAAAGCAAGATCTAAACTGGCGTCTTTCTCTAGACTAGCCTTTTCCAAAGAAGTAACTTCCTTGGCAATCAATTCATCAGCTTCCTCTTTTGATTTGCCGTCCTTCAACATCTGAACCTTCTTGTCCTTGATTTGCTTCACCTGGTTAGCTAAACTGGCTTCCAAATTTTTCTTCTTGCCCTTGTATTCAATTTTGATTTGTTCCATTGTCGCCTGCTTCAAGTCTTCATTAATATCAGTAATGATGAAACTAGCGAAGTAGACAACCTTTTCCAAATTCTGAATGGAGATATCAAGCAACAAACCGATCTTGGAAGACAGACCACGCAAAAACCAAATATGTGTAGCCGGACTTTGCAAACTGATATGTCCCATTCGTTCACGACGCACAGCACTGCGAGTCACTTCCACACCACACTTTTCACAGATAATACCCTTATGCCTGATTTTTTTATACTTACCGCAATGGCATTCATAGTCCTTGGCCGGACCAAAAATCTTTTCACAGAACAAACCATCTTTTTCCGGCTTCTGTGTACGATAGTTGATTGTTTCCGGACGGACGACCTCTCCATATGACCAAGTCATGATGTCTTCGGGAGAAGCGACTTTCAGCTTAATAGCTTCAAAGTCAGTTGTTTTAATTGGATTTAACATATGCTTAACTTATTAACTATTAATTATTCTGAGACTTCTTCCTTGATAATTGGTTTCTCTTTTGTTTTGTCTTCAACAAAATCAAGATCTTTATCAACGATGCGGATCATTTCTCTTTCTCTTGAGCGATCTTCCTCACGCTTGGCTTGCAAGACTGCATTTTCTTGACGATGCAATTCTTCCAAATCAACCGGTTGATCGTTAGCGTCCAAGAGTTCAACATCCAAAGCCAGACCTTTTAACTCCTTAACCAAAACGTTAAAGGACTCTGGAACGTTCAATTTGTGTATTTTTTCTCCTTTGATAATTGATTCATATGCCTTACTGCGTCCAGTCACATCGTCTGATTTAATCGTCAAAATTTCCTGCAAGTTATGAGCGGCCCCATATGCTTCCAAAGCCCAAACTTCCATTTCTCCGAAACGCTGTCCACCAAACTGAGCTTTTCCTCCCAACGGCTGTTGAGTAATCAAAGAGTAAGGACCAATGCTACGTTGGTGAATCTTGTCTTCAACCATGTGGTTGAGTTTCAACATGTACTTGTATCCGGCAGTCACTTTGTTGTCAAATAATTCTCCGGATTTTCCATTGATAATGGAAGACTTGCCATCTTCAGGCAAACCAGCCTTGCGTAATTCTTCTTTGATTTGTTTTTCAGTAATTCCATTCAATGGCGGGGTAGCAACTTTGTAACCGAGTTTCTTGGCAGCAAAGCCCAAGTGAGTTTCCAATAACTGTCCGATGTTCATACGAGAAACAACTCCCAATGGGGAAAGAATAATATCAATCGGAGTACCATCTTCTAAATATGGCATATCTTCAATCGGCACAATCTTGGAAATAACTCCCTTGTTTCCATGTCTTCCGGCCATCTTGTCTCCAGCTCTGATTTTACGCAAGTTAGCAATCGTGACTTGAATGGACTGAATCACACCGGTTGACAATTTGTCGCCGGCATCACGTGAAAAAATTTTTACATCAACCACCTTACCATGTTCACCATGGTCAAGATACATTGAGGAATCACGAACATCTTTAGCTTTGTCTCCAAAAATCGCTCGCAATAACTTTTCTTCAGCAGATAATTCAGTCTCACCCTTTGGCGTAATCTTTCCAACCAAAATATCTCCGGAAGAAACTTCTGCTCCCACGCGGATAATCCCTCGTTCATCAAGGTTCTTTAATTTTTCTTCACTGATATTTGGAATATCATTGGTAATCATTTCCGGTCCAAGCTTGGTATCACGCACATCAATTGTTTTGTGTTCGATATGGATTGAGGAATACATATCCTCTTTGACCAGTTTTTCGGAAATAATGATTGCATCTTCATAGTTGAAACCTTCCCAGGTCATGAAGGCGACCAAGACATTATTACCAAGTGCCAACTCTCCATTGTCAATTGCGGAAGCGTCTGTCAAAATCTGTCCCTTGGTAATTTTCTGTCCCTTGTCAACAATCGGCTTTTGGTTCAAACAAGTGGAAGCATTGGAGCGTAGATATTTATTCAATTTGTATTCAAAACGTTTACCTTCATTTGATTCCAGAATGATGATGTTTCCATCAACCTTCTTAATCACACCATCAGCATCAGCAACCACAACGTGTCCGGAATCTTTGGCAGCGCGATATTCTACACCGGTTCCAACAATCGGAGATTGTGGATTGAGTAATGGCACAGCCTGACGTTGCATGTTTGTTCCCATCAAAGCGCGGATACCATCATCATGCTCCAAGAAAGGAATCAAAGAAGTGGCCACGGAAACAATTTGGTTGGCAGCAACGCCGACCAAATCAATCTTTTCCACACTCTCAATAATTGGTTCACCATATTTTCTAACCTCGCTCTTGTTCACCAAGAAATATCCATTGTCATCCATTGGGATATTATAGTCAGTTGTAATATATTTTTCTTCTTCATTGGCATCTACGTAGATAATTTCATCAGTCACAATCGGCTTGATGGCAATCAATTGTTGTCCAGCTTCAGCTGCCAACAAAATAGCCGCTTTACTGTCAATCATTTCCCCGGCTTTTACCAAGACCTTTTTGCCATCAGTAGTTGAAATGTCAACGCGAGCAATTTTGCCTTCCGTGATTTTCGGATCATTTTTGACATCATGCAAAACAACCCGATATGGAGATTCAATGAATCCATATGGATTTAATTTGGAATAGGTAGCAAAGTGTCCGACCAAACCAATGTTTGGACCTTCCGGAGTAGCAATTGGACAAATTCTTCCATAGTGGGTGGTGTGCACGTCGCGCACTTCAAATCCGGCTCTTTCTCTGGTCAAACCACCGGGTCCAAGAGCAGACAAACGACGTTTGTGTTCTAATTCAGCCAAAGGATTGTGTTGATCCATAAATTGAGAAAGCTGGGATGACATGAAAAATTCCTTCACGACACTGCTCAATGGTCGCACGTTAATCAGCTTGTTCGGAGTCAAAGAATCAACATCAACAATACTCATGCGGTCGCGGATAATGCGTTCCATGCGAGACAGACCAATTCGTGTTTTGTTCTGAATCAATTCACCGATTGCACGCACACGACGGTTGCCCAAATGATCAATATCATCTTCTGATTCTTGAGTAATGTTCAAACGGATCACTTCACTGATGATCGCAATCAAATCTTCTCGACGTAAAATTCTGGTTTCTTTGTTGTTTGGAATATTGAAACCAAATCGTTTATTCAACTTGTAGCGTCCTACACGGTCAAAGTCATAGCGGTCAAAACGGAAAAACATGGAATGAATCAAACTCTTCGCATTGTCAGATGTGGCCATATCTCCTGGCCTGATTCTCTTGTAGACTTCAATCAGTCCTTCATCTTCGTTCGTCGCAGAATCTTTAGACAAAGTGGCATCAATATAGCTCACTTCGCCATTATCAACATTTTGGAATAAATTTTTAATATCTTCATTGCTACTATAACCAAAAGCACGCAACAAAGAAGTTACGGCAACTTTACGCTTCCGATCAATTCTGGCCCAGATGACATTATTCATGTCAGTTTCCAATTCAATCCAAGCACCACGGTTTGGAATGATCTTGGCGCCATAGTGTTTGCGGTTCTTGATCATCTCAGCACTAAAAATCACACCAGCACTTCTAATCAACTGCGAAACAATGGCTCGTTCAATTCCATTGACAATGAAAGTTCCATTATTGGTCATCATTGGGAAATCTCCAAAGAAAACTTCTTGTTCAACAGATTGGTCTGTTTTTTTGTTATGCAAAGACACCTTACAACGCATTGAAGCTTCGTAGGTGATATTCTTGGCCTTACTCTCTGCCTCATTAAACTTTGGTTCATCAAAGTAATACTCGCCGAAACGCAATTCCAGATCTCGCCCAATGAAATCTGCAATTGGCGAAAATTCATCAAACAGTTCGGCCAGTCCTTCTTTCAGGAACCAGTCATATGAGTCTTTCTGTACCTCAATGAGGTTTGGCATCGGCATCACCGCTTCGGACTCCAAAAAGTACTTACGGTCTGGATGTCGATCAAGATTTTTTTGAATTTTAGACATATGCATTAAAAACAACAACAAAAAACCCTAAATAAGCATGGGCAAGGTTTTTGGTTGCGCTTTTTTAAATGGTATAAAATATATGATTTATTTAAAAACTCAAGTAAAGAGCAAAAGAACAAAAAATTAATACATGGAAAACAACAAAACAAACGAAAAATACTTTAAAAGCAACAAAAAAACGACCTTTTCAAAAGATTAATCCTAATTTCGGATTAGACGCAAAAAATTACGCCTCTTTGTTGGCCGTTCTATCATTTTTTTATAACGTTATAAAACAATAAATTATTGAGTGCTTTCTATCTTAACAATAATTTTTACTCTTGTCAAATGTTTGACTCTAAGAAAGATAAAAAGTCAAGTTTGGTCTATTTTTTACTTAAATTAAAGGAAAATACTTGTAAAAACAAGGGGGCTAAACCAAAATTAAAAGCAGGCAAAAATTGTTATCCACAATCTTTGCCTGCCATAATGTTCACATAATTATTGCCCCATTAAACTGTTAAAAGTCTTCTCGCTCACACCAATAGCCAAATACTTCATGGCCAAGAAGGCATCCTCCGGGGTACCAAGATAATATCCTTGTTTGTCCACGGGATTTACATACCAAGCTTCTCCATTTCCCTCCACATCAAGAAAAATCTTACCAAGGTGTTTGTCAGTAAAGGCAGAATTATATCCGGCAGGGCCAGGACCAGTAACATTATTATTAGTCTCCCATTCAAGCTTGTCAGCATAGCCGTCATTGTCAGAATCCTTGCTGTTTGGGTTTGATTTCAACAATATCTCAAACTTGTCTGGCAAACCATCGCCATCAGTATCCGGATCATTGAGGTTTACAATATATATTGGTTTTACTTTAGAGATATCAATCTTATTAATACCAGTCCCCAATTGACCAAGAATAATATAGGCATCACTTGCTGAGGAGAGGTAATATACTTTAGTATCAGTTGGTGAAACATAGTATGTTTCACCATGAGACTCCGGACGCATAATGAATTTGCCTTTGAATTGATTATACCATTGGTTCTGATATGTATCATAGCTATTAATCAGTCCAAATGTGCTGGTGGTGGCAAAGCCAATCGTTGAGGTATCGGTGTCAAAATCAATCGTAATGCGATCAACTGGATTGTTTGGATTGTGAGATTGATTTGGATCTAGAGGATTATCCAATCCACCGACACCAAGGACACATTGACCGCAAACTGTAGCATTTGATTGTAATGTTGGGTAGCTGGGATATTTTTCATACTTCCAGATTGTTTTGAAATTCCATTCATCCAGAGGTTTGTTAGTGTTTTTCCAGAACCAGGCATTGCCGGTTTTTGAACAACCTTCATCAGATCCACTTCCAACACAATCTGTTTTTGAACTCGTATCAGCTGCCCAAGAACTGTTAATGATTTTCCCATTCAAATCATTACCAACTAATCCACCATCATAGCCACCATATTTTTCATTTGACTTCACCAAACCGACAGAAAAAGAACTAATGATATTACCACTATTACTACCAACTAATCCGCCTAGTTGGGCAACACTGAATCCCTTAGTAGTAACTGAGGCAGAAGAATAGCTGTAAATAATACTTCCGGAGAGTTGTAGTAATCCGTCAGAATTATTGTAGGCAACAAGTCCACCAGCATCTCTAGTCAGAACCGTAACACTACCGCTGGCATATGAATTCACTATTACTCCATTGTTTCTGCCCACAAGTCCACCGGCACCAGAGACAGAAGAAACGTTGCTGTTCGAACTGCTCGCAAGAATTGATCCAGATCTTTGATTTTCACCGGCAAATCCTCCAAAAAATGTCATATTATCGCCATATTTTTGAGATTTTTCCAAATTAGAGACAGTCACTGTTGTCGCAGAATTTGCAATTGCACCCCTACCGTTTGCGCCAACCAAACCACCAACTATTTGATATCCAGATACTTTTCCAGTCACATTGATATTGTCAATCTGAGCATATTTGGTAACTAGATTCCCTCCCTCAAAAACATTGTCCAAAACACTACCAATCAATCCGCCAACCATTGTTTGTCCGGAAATATTGACATTGCGTAATCTGACATTAGTAATCGTGGCAGCGTAGACAGTGCTGAACAATCCAACACTATCCATTTCCGGACGATTAATGTAGAGATTGTTAATTTCATGACAATTACCGTAGAACTTTCCGGTAAATGAATTCTTAATCGGTCCGATTGGATCAAATCCTCTACCACCATCCCAGCCTTTACTCATGGTACAGTCAATATCCTGATTCAAATAATATGCACCATTGATTGGGTAGTTTTTGTCCCGTCCAATCTTCTGTAGTTGTTCACAATCATTGATGGGGGTTGCTCCGGAGTAGAGATCGCCTTTCCAAGTATAGCCAGTGTCACAATGAAAATCACAACTTTGTGGGAAAATATTACTAGCTTGATAATTGGCATATTTCTTGTCATTAATCGGCCAATTAAACCAATCCGGGACATCGGGATCATTATCCCTATTCCACCAAACAGCATTTCCGGGTAATGGTCCCTGACATTTACCTTCCGGTTGTTTGACGCACTCTTTAGTTGTAAGATTCCATTTATATCCTGACTTACAAGTAAAATCGCAACTTTGTTTATCACTACCAGGTTGGTCTTGATAGTTAGCTTCCTTAGAGTCTGTTGGATCAAGATTTTGCCAAAATGGATTATCTGGTTTATTGCTCATATCATACCAGGTGGCGTTGGCTGGTAAGGTGCCGAGGCATTTTTCCTTTACTTCTGGACAGTCGTAGGTGTAGATATATCCACTAAGAACTGTTGCGGCCAATTTAGTGCCATCTGCTGAAGAAGTTATATCAGACCAATTACCTTTACCTGCCGACGTTTGTTCAGGCCAAGTTTTTCCGCTATCCGTGGAGATGTAAATGTAGCCATTTTCAGCTACTGCCACCAACTTAGTTCCATCGGCAGAAGATGCGACAGATGTCCAATGACGTTGGCCTGACGATGCTTGTTCTTTCCATGTGACGCCACTATCCATTGAAGTGTAGATATATCCACCTTTAACAACTGCTACTAATTTGGTGCCATCGAAGGATGAAGCTATGTCGGACCAATGACGTTGGCCTGATGATGCTTGTTCTTTCCATGTGACGCCACCATCTGTTGATGTGTAAATATAGTAACCATAATCAGTAGCCACTAATTTAGTGCCATCGGCAGATGAATCTACATGTTCCCATGTCCTTTGATAACGTGGTATTTGTTGCTCTTTCCAAATATCGCCACTGTCTGTTGAGGTATAGACTTGTTCTGCCAATACAGCGACTGCTGCTAATTTAACGCCGTCGGCAGAGGAGGCTATTGACGTCCAAAGCCGTCGTCCTACAGATGTTCGTTCTTTCCAGGTAGCGCCACCGTCTGTTGATGTGTAAATATATCCATTAGCATAAACAACAAATGCTAATTTAGTGCCGTCGGCAGAGGATACTATATCTCCACACTTACTACCTTGTATATTTCCAATCAACTGTTTACCCGTTGATAGTTGCTCTTTCCAGTCAATACCACCATCTGTTGAAGTATGAATAATATTAGCATCTCCTGCCACAACCAAACAAGCTGCTAATTTTGTTCCATCAGCAGAGGAGGTTATTGACCCCCAACCACGTTGGCCTGCAGATGTTCTTTGTACCCAAACACATTTTTCTTCTTGAACTTTTTCTATACATGCGCCATCAGAACAAACATGGGTATCAGGACAAACGATAGGGCTACTAGCTAACCGACTATTTTCATCGCACCAATATTCTCTTACATGA
>Ga0210057_1008874_pt1 | contig 11784 bp, 11 predicted proteins | sample CryGeyCG2114_010_2_FD_183968 | JGI IMG/M metagenome (GOLD analysis project Ga0210057, IMG submission 183968) | Groundwater microbial communities from aquifer - Crystal Geyser CG10_big_fil_rev_8/21/14_0.10 (SPAdes) (version 2) | ecosystem: Environmental > Aquatic > Deep subsurface > Groundwater ...
AGTTTCTTAATTATTTGGTATCTCTCTACTGGTCTAAGTTTTACTCCGTTTTTCTTCTTTTTAGACCGCGGAGCTTGGCTAAAAAATCGTTTTCGGCTTTTAGATAGGCAACTTTTGCTTCTAAATATTCTATTTTCTTGTCTTTATTTTTAAATTGTAACTTGGCTTTTCTACCACCTAGTTTACCTTTGTTTTCAACTAAACCTTTTAACCCTTCTTTGTTCATTGTTCGTCGCCATCTAAACAAACAGTCTTTAGCTTTGTTCTTACCTATAATACTAACATTAAATCCAGCTTCTGCAAATATTTCATTTGGACTGTAACCCTCTTCTAAATATTTACTAATAGCCCATACTTTAAACTTTTCTTTGTAAGTAATATTAGTAGCACTGCACCTTACTACATTTTCATTACTTAGTAACTCTTTTATTTGTTCTTGTTTAAACATAGTTTGTTAAATTATTAGCTTTCTATTATATTTTACACTAAACTACAAAAAGTAGACACTTTCGTGTCTACTTTTTGGGGCCCAGTTCATAGAAGGTTGGTTTTTAATCTTTTATAAATTTTGAGTTATTTAAATCTTTATCTTATCTCAATATTATTCTTCACCACCTCTACTTTTACTTCACTACCTTCATGAACTTTTTTCTCTACAATTAACATTGCTAGTTTGTCTAAAAGTTCTGTCTGAATAACACGTTTGAGTGGTCTAGCTCCTAGATTTTCATCAAAGCCTTTTTTGGCTAGCCAGTCTTTTGCCTTGTCAGAAACTTTAATATTTATTTTTTTCTTTTTGAGACGATTTTCTACGGCAGTAATTTGCAAATCAACAATTCTACGAATTTGTTTTGGAGTAAGAGAATGAAAAATAATAATGTCGTCAATACGGTTCAAGAATTCTGGTTTGAATTGTTCTCTTAGAGCTGACAAAACCATATTATTGATTTTATCATCCTTAGTTTTTGATTTATTATCTTTGTCAGTATCAAAACCAAATTCTCCTTTTTTACCCATGTTCATAATGATGTCGCTGGCAATATTACTAGTCATAATGATGACTGTATTTTTGAAATTAACTTTTCGTCCTTTGGCATCAGTCAGGTGTCCATCCTCAAGAATTTGGAGCATAATATTGAAAGTGTCGGGATGAGCTTTTTCTATTTCATCAAAAAGAATGACAGAATATGGTTTTCTTCTGACAATTTCAGTTAGCTGTCCACCTTCATCAAAACCAACGTAGCCAGGAGGGGAGCCAATCATCTTGCTCACGGCATGTTTTTCCATATATTCGGTCATATCAACGCGAATCAGAGCCTCTTCTTCGTTGAATAAGAATTCGGACAAGGCTTTGGCAAGCTCAGTTTTACCGACACCAGTTGGCCCCATGAAGATAAATGATCCTATTGGACGTTTTTCCTCAGCAATACCAGCTCGACTGCGACGAATCGCATTGGAAATTGATTTGATAGCTTCCTCTTGTCCCACAACACGTTTTTCCAATTCTTTTTCCATCTTAGCCAATTTTACTATTTCGTCCTCAAGCATTTTGTTTAGAGGAATGCCTGTCCATTTGGAAACAACTTTGGCAATATCTTCTTCAGTGACTTCTTCTTTCAAAATACTATTTATTTTTTGTAAATCAGCCAATTTATTTTCATATTTTTTGATAGCTTTTTCGATCATTGGGATTTTACCATAGCGAAGTTCAGCTACTTTTTGCAAGTCACCTTTACGTTCTTCTATTTCTGATTGTTGCTTCAATTTATCTATTTCTTTTTTATGTTCACGAATTTTGGTAATGATTTCTTTTTCATTGGTCCATTGCATTTCAATTTCTTTACTTTGATCTTTTAGATTGGCCAATTCTTCTTTCAATTTTCTCTCACGTTCTTTGCTATCATCATCAGTTTCTTTTTTGAGAGCTTTGAGTTCAATTTCTATTTTCATTATCTGACGTTTCATTTTATCAAGATTGTCAGGCATTGAGTCTATTTGCATTTTTAGAGCGCTAGCAGCTTCATCAATCAAATCAATTGCTTTGTCTGGTAGCTGTCTATCACTAATATAACGACTAGATAGTTGGACTGACGAAACAATGGCAGGATCAGTAATTCTTACACCATGATGAATCTCATATTTTTCTTTGATACCACGGAGTATGGCAATAGCATCTTCTATTTTTGGTTCCAAAACTAATACAGGTTGAAAACGACGTTCAAAAGCTGCATCTTTTTCAATATGTTTTTGGTACTCTTTGATGGTTGTAGCTCCGACAACATGCATTTCGCCACGAGCAAGGCCTGGTTTGAGCATATTGGAAGCATCCACAGCGCCCTCAGAGCTACCAGCACCAACAATAGTGTGTAATTCATCAATAAACAAAATTATTTTACCCTGAGCCTCTGTGACTTCTTTGATAACAGCTTTGAAACGTTCTTCAAATTCACCTCTGAATTTGGTGCCAGCGAGTAGAGAACCAATGTCTAGAGAGATAATTTCTTTGTTTTTAAGATTTTCTGGGACGTCGCCATTGATAATTCTTTGAGCTAGACCTTCTACGACAGCAGTTTTACCAACACCAGGTTCACCAATAAGTACTGGATTATTTTTGGTACGACGAGTTAGTACTTGCATAACACGACGAATTTCATCGTCGCGACCAATCACTGGATCTAGTTTTTCTTTGCGAGCGCGTTCGGTTAAGTTAATGCCATATTTTTCAAGAGCTTGATATTTACTTTCTGGTTCAGGGCTATCTACTCGTTGATTGCCACGTATATCTTTCAAAACGTTCAAAATATCTTGATATTGGACTTTTTGACGAGAAAGAGAGTCACTTATAGGATTTTTGTTAGTCAAAAAAGCTAGAAGTAGATGCTCTACACTGATAAAATCATCATGCATTTTTTTTGCTTCATTATCAGCATTTTGCAATATGAAAATCATGGCTTGCCCTAGAGTTACTTGCCCAATATTGCGATTTTCTTCTGTAGTTTGTTTTGGTATGATATTTACCATTTCTTGAACCTCGGTTTTGAGTTGTTCAATATTGACATTGAGCTTCTTGAAAATAGAGACTACAACACCTTCGCTTTGACTAAGTAAACTCAAAAATAAATGAGGTGGCTCTATCTGTGTTTGACCATTTTGCATGGCAATATTTTGGGCATTTTGGATTGCCTCTTGGGATTTGTGGGTAAAATTTTGAGGAAACATAAATGATACGAATTTACGGATAATATGGATGATCCGGATATTAAATGAAAATTTATCTTTTATCACTCTAATAAGGTGAGTGATAATACTATAACATGCTGGAAAAATTTGTCAATATGTGCTAGGATTAGAGAAGTTAAAAGTTCTTAAAGTTTATAAAGTTGAAAGTTTTTGTACTTAAATTATACCAATATTAACAATTTTTAAAAAGTGGAAAAGTATGTTGGGATTAAAACGTGGAACAGTAAAATTATCAGAAAACCATGAAGAATGGAAAAATCTTTTTGAAATAGAAAAAAAGTTGTTAATGGGTATTTTTGGTGATTTAGTCTTAAGGATAGAGCATATTGGGAGCACCGCTATTCCAGGAGTTCCAGCAAAACCTATAATTGATATTAGATTGGCAGTAAATTCGATTGATGATGAATATATCAAGCAATTTGTTGAACCTCTAGAGAAACTTGGTTATTATTATATGCATAAATTTGATGATCGTCATTTTTTTGCCAAAGGTCCTGAAGAAAAGCGTACGCACCATCTCAGTATTGTAGAATATGGTAGTGATAGTTGGAAAGATTCAATTTTATTTAGAGATTATTTGATAAATAATGATTCTGCATGTGGAAAATATTCAAAATTAAAAGTAGATTTGGCTAAAAAATTTGCAAATGACAGGCCATCTTATACTAAAGCAAAAGAAGAATTTATTGAAGATATTATTAAAAGGCTAAATCTGTGTAATTTTTATAAATCTGTGAAATCAATGTTATGAAACAAAAACTATTAGAACATTATTTGAAATTTAGTACATTTACTAATCCTGGCTACTACAAAGAATTTCTTCAAAATCTTCCAGATGATATTAAAGAACTTGGAAACTTGATTAGTCATCAAATTATTCATCGTGTAACTCTAAAAGAGGGTAACACGAAAGCCAATAGAGATATGCGTTATGGTGATATGAATGATTACCCTTGGCATAGACTAAGATGTGAAGATGAAATTTTACCAAATACTATTTCTATGGTTGCGGAATTGTTAAGACTTGGTGATAGAGGTTTTTTGGTAGACAGAAAAGTAGAGAATAAAATTATTGTTACATGCCGTAATGTTGCAATATTAATGGCATCTATATTAAAGACAAAGGGGATCCCATGTAGAGTTCGCTCTGGGTTTGCACCTTATTTCAATAAACATAGTGGTGATCATTGGATAAATCAGTATTGGGATAATAAACAAGAGGAATGGATAACTTTTGATGCAGATGGTTTTTTTGATCGAACTATTGGTTTTGACCAGTATAATATGTCAGAAGATAAATTTGACTGGGCATCAAATACTTGGCTTGGTATTAGAAGTGGTAAGTTAGATGCTAATAATTTTAGAAATGCAGATGGTTCTATTGGTCTTATGCCAGTTCTTTGGACAATATTTTATGATTTTCATAGTTTGATGAACAATGAAATTTTTTATAATCAATTGCCTGGTTATGTTTATTTTAAATTTGATAAACTAACAGAAAAAGATTTTAAAGAAATTGATGAATTAGCTAAATTAATGTTAGATCCAGATAAAAATTTTGATGAATTAGTTAATATTTGGAATACAAAAAAGAAGTTTAGAATATTAAGTAGTCCTTTAATAGGGGATAATGACCATGTTAAATGGAAGTAAAATCTGTGTAATCTTTATAAATTAGTGAAATCAATGTTATGAAACAAAGAATTTTTCTAGCTTTTCGTATTAGAAATGAAGAAGTTGTTAAAGAACTTCAAACTGTACAAAAGAAGCTAGAAAACTTGAACAAAAAAGCACATATTATTTGGACAAAGTCTCGGTCTTTTCATATTACACTAGAATTTTTAGGAGAGATTAATGACGTTGAATTAGCTAAGTTAAAAGAAGTTACTTTGGAAATAGTCAATAAATACCATAAATTCAAATTTTGGTTGGATAGATTAGATGGTTTTCCAAATCAGACTAATGCCAAAATAATCAATATGCGAGTAGGTGAAGAAGGCAAGATAGCGGAATCTCTTCAGGGAGATTTGGTCTATGCTTTCAAAGAAAATAATTTGGTAAAAGAGATAGAACCTTGGAAAGCACATATTACTCTGGCGAGAAACAGGGGAGAGCATCTTATACAAGGATTCAATACTATTAGCTTTGAAAAGAAAGTTTTTGAAATAGCTACTGTAGATATCATAAGAAGTGATTCAGAATTTGGTGGAGCAAAATATACAACTTTGGAGAGTTATGAATTGGCTAGTTAATTATTTATTTGATTCCAATTAAAATTACTGCACACTACCCCTACAAGGGGAGGAGTAATAATTTGTGTTTATTCGTGTTAAGATTCGTGTTTCTATGTTTGATAGTGCCAAAATATTAGGAGTGAAAATAAGTAAATTAGATTTGAAGTCTAGTAAACTTTTGGTAGTCAATCTTTTGTCAGTTGGTGGTCAGCACAAAGTCTTCACTCCCAATCCAGAAATGCTAGTAGATGCTAGAAAAGACAGTTACTTTCGTCGCGTTCTCAATAGTTCTGACTTGAATATTTGTGACGGACATGGAATTAAATTTTTATCAAAAGAGCATTTGACTATTATTCACGGGGTAGACTTCATGTTAGACGTCTGTAAGATAGCTGAACAAAAAAAGTGTTCAGTCTTTTTCTTGGGTTCTGGTAGTGAAGAAGTGTTGAAAAAAATGAAAAATAGACTAAAATTGAAATTCCCAGAGTTAAGAATAGCGGGCTCAGATTCAGGTCTAAAGCTAGAAGTACAACAGACAGGTACTCACAAAATGATGTTGAAATATGATGAAAAAGAGAATGAAGAAGTACTCCAAAAAATAAAGGCAAGCAAAGCTCAAATTGTCTTTGTGGCTTTTGGACACAATAAACAAGAAAAATGGATTTATGAAAATCTTCCAAAATTAAGCAATGTAAAATTGTTTATGGGTGTAGGTGGATCTTTTGATTTCTTGTCTGGAAAAGTAAAACGCGCTCCAAAAATTATGAGAAAAGTTGGTCTTGAATGGTTGTATAGATTGATCACTCAACCAAAAAGATTTGCACGTATTTTCAAGGCGACAATTACCTTTAGTTTTTTAAAAATATTTAGAAATAATTAATTTATTATATGCTCGAATTCTCAATCATTAAACACTTAAATAAGCTAAAACAAAAGAAATTTCGCAAAGAAGAAAAGGAATTTGTGGTAGAAGGAATCAAAGGAGTAGTGGATGCTCTTAATTCTGAAATGGAAGTAATCTTAGTGGTAGTAGATGGTAAACTAAGAGATGAAAAAGAGTTTGAAAAAATCATTACTAAAGCTGAAAAGAAAGATGTTCAAGTGGCTTTTTGTGGACGTAATGATATTGAAAAAATTAAGACTACAGAAACTTTTCCAGGAGTCTTGGCTGTGATTGTCCAGACTGAAATTTTGTCAGATCAAATTGCTGATGGTCCAATCATTTGTCTTGACGCTGTCAAAGATCCTGGTAATCTTGGCACGATTATTCGTACAGCAGATTGGTTTGGTTTCAAGAATATCTTACTTTCTGAAGATACAGTTGACGTCTATAATCCCAAAACAGTTCGTAGTACTATGGGTTCAATTTTTCATTTGAACATTGCCAAAACTGGAAATCTTCTAAAAACTTTGGAAAAACTAAAAAAAGAGTATGAATACAAAATATACTCACTTGATTTGAAAGGTGAGAATCACAAAAATTTGAAACCAGAGGAAAGAGCTATCTATATTTTTGGTAGTGAATCACAAGGAACCAGACCAGAGCTTGAAAAAATTGTGGATAAGAGCTATAGTATAGCAGGTCATGGTCAGGCTGAATCGCTAAATGTAGCAATTTCAGTGGCTGTAGTTATGGCCCAATTAAAATAATTTTTATGATTAGAACACGTTTTGCCCCAAGTCCAACAGGTTTTTTACATATAGGTAGTTTGCGTACAGCTTTATTTGCTTATCTTTTTGCACGCAAAAATAATGGTAAATTTTTACTTCGTATAGAAGACACTGATCAAGGACGTTTTGTAGAAGGATCTCTACAAAATATTTTGGATTCTTTTGCTTGGGCAAATATTAGTATTGACGAGGGTGTTTTATTGGAAAATGGAGAAATAACCCAAAAAGGTGACTTGGGACCATATATTCAATCAGAAAGATTGGAAATTTATCAAGAATATATTAAAGTTTTATTAGAAAAAAATGATGCTTATTACTGTTTTTGTAGTAAAGAAAGATTGGATGAAATGCGTAAATACCAAGAAGAAAATAAAATAGCTACCGGCTATGATGGACATTGCCGTAATTTGACCAAAGAAGAAGTTAGTTCAAAATTAGATGCTGGTGAAAAATCTGTTATTAGAATGAAAATGCCAAAAGAAGGGATAACCGTTATCGATGATTTGATACGTGGTAAAGTAGAGTTCAAAAATGAATTGATTGATGATCAAGTACTTATCAAAGCTGATGGTTTTCCAACATACCATTTTGCAGTAGTTGTGGATGATCATCTTATGGAGATTAGTCACGTGATTCGTGCTGAAGAATGGTTACCAAGTACTCCAAAACATGTGGCTTTATATAATATGTTTGGTTGGGAAGTTCCTCAATTTGCTCATTTATCACTTCTTATCAACGAAAAGAAACAAAAACTTTCCAAACGCCATGGTGATGTCTCTGTCATTGATTATGTCAAAAAAGGTTATTTACCAGAAGCTTTTGTCAATTTTATAGCTTTTTTAGGTTGGAATCCAGGTGATGATAGAGAATTTTTTACTCTTGAAGAACTAGAAAAAGAATTTGATTTTGACAAAGTGGGCAAAGCTCCGGCAGTTTTCAATATTGAAAAATTGAATTGGTACAACAAGCAATACATCATGAAAATGTCCAAAGAAGAATTAGCAAAAAAATGTGAGAGTTTTTTTCAAGACAAAAATGTAGATATTAACAAATATAATTTAACTGAAGTTGTTGGTCTAGAACAGGGGAGAGCCAATACTATGCTCGAAATTGTAGAGAATACTAGCTTTATTTTTGCTATGCCAAATTACGAAGCTGAGTTGTTGATCTGGAAAAAATCTGACAAAGAAAAAACTAAAGCTAATTTGCAAGCAACCAAACTTTTTTTAGAAAATTTAATAGAGGAGTGGACGAGAGAAAATTTGGAAACCTCAATTCTTTCCTGGATAAAAGAACAAGGCCTTGGCAATGGTGATGTCTTGTGGCCAATGCGTGTGAGTTTATCAGGTTTACAAAATTCTCCAGGACCACTAGAAATCGCTGCTGTACTAGGTAAAGAAGAAACTTTGACTAGAATACAACAAGCTGTAGATAAAATTTAGAACTTTTTTCAAAAACATGCTATAATAGTTTTACCTATGAAAAAGCATGTTTTTTTATTTATTTTCATTCTCATATCGGTTTTTTTACTAAACCCTTTTTTTGTTTTTACCGCTACCAATACAGAGTTAGCTAGTAGTAAAAATGAAATAGATGAGTTGAACAATCAAATAGCTACCAAGAAAAACAAAATAGCTGAATTGGAAAAGACGATTAAGGCTTATAAAGATAAAATAGTAGCTACTAACTTAGAGGCTAAATCTTTGTCCAACCAACTCTCTATTTTGGACAACTATATTACCCAAGTTGATTTGGATATTCAAGCTACTCAAGAAAGAGTAGATTCTACAGGCCTAGAAATTCAAGGTCTAGATTTGTCTATAAAAGACAAAGAAGCCACTATAAACACCCAAAAAAAGTTGTTATCTGGTCTTATCAGGATCATTTATTATGAAAATAATAAAAAATACATTGAGGTCATGGCTGCTTATGCCAACTTTTCTGATTTTTATAACCGTGTTCATTATGTCCAGAATTTGGAAGGTGATCTAGGTAAGAGTGCCAAAACTATTAGATTAGCCAAAGAAGAATTACAGACCAAAAAACAACAACGAGAGAATCAACAAAAGAGTTATGAAGCTTTGAAAGTTACTTTGAGTAACAAAAAAACTGATTTGCAAGAACAAACTCAGTATAAAGAAGATTTGCTTACAAAAACTAAATCATCGCAAGTTATTTATAGTACTTTAGTTAATGATTTTAAAAAACAATACAATCAAATTGAAAATGAGATTACCAGTTTTGAAAGTCAAGTAAGAAAAAAACTAGAAGCACAAAACAAAATTACTGAAAATGGTAATCCCCAACAAAATGGTTTGCTACCTTTATCTTGGCCAACAGATAGTCGTTATGTTACAGCTTACTTCCATGATCAAAATTATCCTTTTAGAAATATTTTTGAACATCCGGCTATTGATATTAGAGCAACCCACGGTACAGCAGTACATGCTGTCGCTTCAGGTTATGTCGCTAGAGTAACTCATTGTACGACAGCCAGCTGTTATGCTTATGTGATGCTTATTCATTCGGATGGTTATTCTAGTGTTTATGGTCATTTAAGTCAGATAGTTGTAGCTGCTGATCAATTTGTCACTCGTGGAGATATAATTGGTTATTCTGGAGCCACACCAGGTACTGTGGGAGCTGGACCATTTACTACTGGTCCTCACTTACACCTTGAAGTTCGTAAAGATGGTATTCCTGTCAATGCATTGAATTATTTGATTAAAGATTATTAGTATATGGAATTTGATAAGAAAAGTTTGTTTTTTAGTGATAATATTATTTTTTTTGATACAGAATTTACCAATATTGACACAGAAGTTGGAGAAATAATGTCTATAGGACTTGTCAAACCAAATGGCGAGGAATTGTATCTAGAATTAGACTATGACAATAGAACAGTCCATCCTTGGGTAACTGACAATGTCGTCCCGTTTTTATCTGGTAAAAAGATTAGTAAAGAAAAAGCTATCGAAAAAATTTGGGAGTTCGTTGGTAGGGGAGAAGAGAAGCCTTTTCTTATGGCTTATGTCAATCAATTTGATAGTATTTATTGGTATAGACTGTTTGCTGATCCAAAAGATCATCCAGTCTTTTGGATACCAATTGACTTTGCCTCCATTTTATTTTCTTTTGGTTTTGATCCAGAAATAATGAGGGTAGAGGAGTTCTTCAAGTGGTTGAGTGTAGACCTGACAAAATACAAAAAACATAACGCGTTGGAGGACGCCAAAATGCTCAAAGAAGTTTATGAAAAGTTCAAAACAAAAGTCTTAGTGTCGCACAATGTAGAGTAGTATTTTTACTAAGTTGAAAAAGGGGAGGACTACTTCCCTTTTTTTGTTTGCTTACCAGCCATAGGCTGGTCAGCCTTTGGCTGAAAAAACATTAGCTACTTTCATTTGTTCTAAATTATCCAAAATTTAAAAACAATTTTTATTTAAAATATCTAGCTAAATTTGAAAAAAATATTTAAAAAAATGTAAAAACAAAATTGGAAAATAAAAAATTCATAAAAATACTTACCAATTGTAGATGTTAAAAGTGGTTATAGGACAAGGTATGATACTCACCACGAAAAGTTGTAGAAAAAGTCGATACTCTATACCTTTAGTTTTGAACCCACTTTTTGTGGTGTCGTAAAATATAGAGAATAGTGGCTCAACCTAGCCAAAAAGTAGGTAAGTTGGGGAAGTACCATTCATACTATAAATAGTCTGTTATGCCGACTATAATTGTTCTAATTATTTAGAATAATTATATATTAATATTTTTTGAAACAGGTTATTGAGATGTAAATAGTATTATAAAAAGAATAAAGTGACTCAAGTTAGACACTGAAATTATTTTTTATTTTAGTTAAAATAAGCCTTTATGTCGCATAAGATATATTGTGCGACATTGTATTAAATAGACTTTCTAACAAGAAAATACTACTCTCTTTGTTTAGCTAGCTAGTAACGCTTCCCTCTCTTAGTCTTTGTATCTATACATAAAACTTAAATCAAACATTGTTAATGTTTGATTTTGTTTGATAAATAAAAAAAGTAGCGTGGGTGGTCAGACAGAACTAGACAATTAAGTCTTTGCGTTCTGTCTGACCACCACTGGCGTCTATCCCCTCTTTTGAAGGGTATGGACGCACCATTATTTATTTAACTACTTTGGATTGATTGTGTCAATATCAAAAAGTGATTGGACATATTCAGGATTGCTTTTGTACAAAGTATTCATATTTTTTATTACACGTAACAAAGTTGGATCAGAGTCTTTCACTGTTTCACCAGACTAAACTTCATTATCATAATCTCTCGACCGTTGATAGTATTTTGTCCGTTCCATTCTTCTTTGGTAGGACTCCAAGTATGATGAATTACCAATTTATTTGGTGGTTTAGGACCAAAATCTTTGGAGTTTACATAGCTAGTAAACTGATCCTTGTTTATTTTTTGGTTGATTATCTCCATAGTTTAAACTTAAATTATTTATTTATTTTAAATAAACTTAAGATTATTTCCAATAGATTCTGTCTGGGTATCTTAGGTCTATATATTCCAAAAATTTATTACCATCTATTTTTTCTTTATACAAAGAATTTAATTTATTTGCTTGGTCAGAGACCAGCATATCAAAACGT
>Ga0210057_1008876_pt1 | contig 11783 bp, 12 predicted proteins | sample CryGeyCG2114_010_2_FD_183968 | JGI IMG/M metagenome (GOLD analysis project Ga0210057, IMG submission 183968) | Groundwater microbial communities from aquifer - Crystal Geyser CG10_big_fil_rev_8/21/14_0.10 (SPAdes) (version 2) | ecosystem: Environmental > Aquatic > Deep subsurface > Groundwater ...
TTACTATACAAAAAGTACACATAATGCATAGTAGGCCAGGATGGATTTGAACCATCGACCCCAACGTTATAAGCGTTGTGCTCTAACCCCTGAGCTACTGGCCCGTGAATTGTTAATTTGAACCATCGACCCCAACGTTATATCTCGACATGTCGAGACTAACCCCTGAGCTACTGGCCCTTAAAACAATACGAGTATATCAAATTATCATTGAAAAATCAAGTCTTTTCTGATACACTACATATGATAAAATTTAATGAGAAAATAAGCTATGTCTTTCATCTTCTTCAGAAATACAACTGGACGCATACGTCGTAAAACACAAAAACACTTAGAAACATATTCAAAACCAAGTATTGATTTTTTTGTATTAATTGCATGTGCCTCAGCACTTATCTCTCTAGGATTACTTCTTGACAATACTGCGATTGTCATCGGTGGTATGGTTGTCGCACCATTAATAACACCATTTTTTGGATTTTCTCTCAATTTTTTATTATTAAAACCATGGGGCATGCTTCGTGCATTACTATCAATTTTTCTCGGCACTACGTTGGCTATTGCTATTGCATTTGTTATTGGACAACTTACAATTTTATTGTACAACAAAGATTCTATTCTTACTTCCGAAATCATGAGTCGTACACAACCTGATACATTATATTTTCTTGTTGCAGTTATAAGTGGCTTGGTTGGTACATTTGCATATGGAAAAAAAGAATTAACCGAAAAAGTTGTTGGCATCGCGATATCAGCAGCTATTGTACCACCACTTGCTGTTGCAGGACTTGCACTTGCAATAGACAATATTAATTTTTTCTCACAAAGTACATTATTATTCTTCATAAATATGATAGGAATTTTTATAGGAAGTATTATAATGTTTTTACTTCTCGGATTTGGAAAAGATATACAAGAAATAAATTAACAGCTATATGAACGCATCTAAAAAAAAATTGAAGCTAAAAGAAACAAGAAGTAAACGACAAACAGCTATATTCTATAAAGATTTCGCAGCAAATGGTGGTGAATTATATTTAACTGAAATAAGACGTTTTGCAGTTGGATTATACGATTTGATGGTTGACAACATTATTCAAACCATAGCATTTGATGAACAGGATCATTTATTAGATTTAGGTTCTGGAGTAGCAAACATAGAAGAAAGAATTTTGGATATGTTTCCAAATATTAATATTACATGTGTAGATAATACGCCAGAGATGATCCAGGCTGGACAAGAGAGATTAACTTACCTAACAAAAAAACCTCATTTTATTTGTCAAGATATTCTTACACTAAAGCCTGAAGGAAAATTTAAAACCATCATTTCTAACCTGACTATTCACAATCTGTCAATTGATGAAAAAAAATGTTTATTAAAGAAAATCAAAAGCTGGCTTACACCAAATGGAATCTTTATTTGGGGTGATTTTATGGAATTTGAAAATAAGAAACATGGCGACGAAATCATGCAAAAAAGAAAACAACGAATATTGGAAAGCAATGGTGTCGACCCGCATTTTGTAGAAGAAATATTAACCAAAGAATCACAAGATGCTCGACTAACAGTAGAGCAAACCAAACAATTATTAACAGAAATTGATTTCCAAAATATTGAAGTAATTTGGCATCAAGATTTTTTAGCAATATTGAAAGCTACACTATAAAAAAATTTGATAATTAAAATACAATGTCACAAAAACATGTTTAAAAAAATAAACATGTTTTTTATTATACAAAATATTTTTTAAAAAAATTGTATACATTCGTGTTTCAAAGTTATACACAGTTTTTTACATAAAACTATTTCAAAAAAACACAAAACACTTTATACTTATGGTATCGAAAGGTCGACACAAAAAAAACGTGCAAAATATTTTACATCAATGCTTGTCATGTAAAATACATACACGTGTATTATTCAAATGGTGTGCACCATGGTCACATCATACACACATGTATGATACATCTTAACACAGGAAGGGGGTGAACCCTATGCCAGCAAAAAAACGTAAGCCTGCTGCTAAAAAAGCTCCAGCAAAAAAACGTAAGCCTGCTGCTAAAAAAGCTCCAGCAAAAAAACGTAAGCCTGCTGCTAAAAAAGCTCCAGCAAAAAAACGTAAGCCTGCTAAACGCAAACCAGCTACTAAGAAAGCTGCTCCAAAGCGTAAACCAGCTAAACGCAAACCAGCGAAACGTAAGAAGAAATAATTATGTTCTTACACACAAAAATACCCCGATGGGGTATTTTTGTTTTTTGAAATAAAATTTTACGGCGCAATAACAATATAACCATCAATTTTTTTCAATGAAACCTGTTTTTCATCAAGTGAAGATATAAAATCTCTATCATATGTTGTCATAACATATAGAGTATCTTGTTGTACTATATTTTGCTTTATGAAATCAATTTGTTTTTGTATATACCATTCATTTTCATTTGCCATACGCGCAGTAAGGACATTATCAAATATAATATCACTATCTTGTGATGCATATATAAAATCCATATAACTATCCAATGGTGTGCGTGGTAAAAACATAATGTGATCATACTTATCAAATGCAGTAGACCAAAAACTATCATGCAATGTTGTCTCCCAATATGAAGATACAAATACATCACCTCGTTTATAAAGTGTTGGCGCAATATCAATTATTTGTAAAAAAACTGCACATAACAAAATCATTAAAAATAATTTATATGGTATGCGATTCAATATATACACTATAGCAAAAATTAATGCATAATATATAATCCACACAAAACGGCCAGATGAACGAACAATTGAAAACAATGAATCAAATATAGTAGGATGAGGAATAATAAATAATATATGAGAACCAATACTCATACGAAATCCCATTGCAATAAACAAAATACATACAAAACCACCAATATATGGCCAATACATACTAAAAAAATCTACAAACCATTTTTTTGTATATATATGTCTTGTTATATATACATACCATATACCATATATCCCAGCACATAATAATAAAAATAATATCCCCAATCCCATATATGCAAAACCTTCCATTTGAAAATTATTTACCAATGCAAACGACGGTAAAAATAAAGACCAACCCTGTGGATTGACAAAACTATTGAGATTCACAGAAAATTCACCAAATCCAGATGCAGAAACTGAAGATATACTAAACAATCCCAATATATATGACATGATTAATAATATAAAAAAATATATACCGCTATATACACCAAAAAAAACAGTAGACATTTTTTTTAGACGCCACACCGATATCATGTCAATCATACATATCATAATATTCATAAAAACAAAATAAGGATGTATCAATATAGATATGCATAACACGACTATCCACTGCTTCCACATAAAATTCTTATGAAGAAATAATAGATACAAGCCCCACAATAAAATCCATTGTCCACCAAGTGCAAAATGTCCACCAAGACGAAACCACATCACCGGACTCAACATAAATAGACAGGCAACTACTATAGCAATACTATGTCGCCTATTCATCTTATATACAAACAAAAAACCAAAAACTCCTTGCATCATCACACAAAATACAATCCACAAACCAATATACTGAAATGTATGTGTTAAAAAATTACGTATAATCTTAAATGGTATAGCAAACAAAGGAATAGAATCACTAAAACTAATCGTTGTTGCAACAGGAAAACCATAACGTGCAATCGTAGCAAAAGGAAATACCCAATCAGAATTTTTATACAATAACCATGCTGTATATGGCTGCACAATATCTGTATCTCCTGACAAAAGCCAATTGTCATAATGTGGATCTATAATTCGAGGATATATTGATATAGTCAACAAAAAACCCATTATCACAATAATAATAAGCGAATATATTAGAATATGTTTTTGTATATATGCAATCATAGCTGTGTTTCTATATCAAAACCAATCTGCCCCGGACGAATATCGCTATCTTCGGGAAACACTTTTACCACACCAAATTCTCCGTCATAACCAGGACGTATAAAAATATCTCCCCGTCGTACCCTATCAAGCGCATCTGCAATCACCTGACCAGCCACATCTTCGACTTGTTTCAAATCTGCATGTAACAATATAAAAAATTCAGATCCAATATGCTCTATCATCATCTCATATATATGTTGGACAGATTTTGTTGCGACTCCTTTTCCTATACTATCTCCAATAATTTCTGGAAGTGGCACAAGACTTTTGTATGGAATTTGTGTATCACGAATTTTTTGTACATCTTCTACTGATCTGTCAGCAAGCTCATGCACACGATAATCCACACCAATAGTCAACGATCGTTTGCATACAGGACATATTCCTTTGTATTTATTTTTTGTTTCAATAGCTGAACAAGAAAATTTACAATCTCTATGGCCATCATTATGATATTTTCCTTCTTCTGGATAAAACTCTATAGTATACAAAAAATTTTCTTTATCTTTTTTTTGAATTACACGCATGATTTCATCATAAGACATATGAGACTCAGAAAACTGCATTACATTGGCCTCGCGCCCCAATTTTTGCGGACTATGGGCATCTGAATTTGAGATTAATGTAATGTCATCAAGTGCTGATATATACCAATTCATCAATGGATCACTCGATAAACCCGTTTCTATTGCACGCACATAAGAACTCAATTCTTCAAATGCGTCGTCTAAACTATCATAACCGCCCTTACTCCCAAATATACCAAACCATGGTGTCCATGCATGTGCTGGTATCACGACCATACGTTCATCAGTTTCAAGCATGAGTGACAAGAGGTCTTTTGATGTTATACCAAGTATTGGTCGACCATCTGAACGAATATTAAAACCTCTTTGGGATAATACATTATTAAATTTTTCAGCCACACCCAATGTAGGAGCAAACAACAACAAATGTATACGTCGTGTTTTTCCTTTATGTTTTTTTATACATGCGACTTCTGTAGCAATGAGAAATTTTGTTGACAAATTTTTTACACCATACAGACCATCTCCCACTTCGAGCAATTGTTCTTTCATATGAGAAAACCATCGTGGATGTGTAAAATCTCCTGTTGCAACAATATCAATACCACGTATTTTACAGGTCTCTGCTATGAGCGGTAATTCTAAACGCGATGAACATGCGCGTGAATATTTTGAATGAATATGAAGATCAAGAATGTATTCTTTCATGTGAACGATAATAAAATATTAATGATTGTATTGCATAGTATATGATGAAAAAAAAGAAAAGCATACATACATACATACGAAAATAATTATACAATTGCCAAAATGATTGTGGTATATATACATAAAAACAAAATAAATACGCAATAAACATAAATATAATACTGCGAACAACAATCATACTACTATATAACATATATTGTTTAAAATATGTAGACAATAAAAAAATATGTTTTTTTGTATGTGCAAATACTTGAGATGCATAATACCCCAAAAATGGCCAAACAAATAATAATGGCAATGCAAACAATCGTGCCTCTCTCGCACGTGCAGATGCATACACAATCAGCGTATTTATAACAAGTGTAAGAATAAAAGCACTAATATATTTTTTATGCACAAAAGATACTGAACTATATCTTACAAACTCATATATCAAAAATACTTGAAAACCAAGCACTAAACATAACGAAACCAACGAATGAAGCGCAAAACCAAAATCTTGAAAATTATAATGAAGATGAGAAAAACGCTCATGTAACAAATATTGCTCCACTTGACTCACTTGTCCATGAAATTTTAAAAACCATACAAGCCATACCACAAACAATAAAACTGACATAACACTGTACAAACATGTTTTTATTGTTATTTTATTATATACAACTTCTTTCCATGTCTTTGGCATATAAGCAAATGATATCACCAAAAAACCAGGAATTAATAACAAAGACGTTTCTCGTGTCATCACAGCAAGAAAAAAACTAATACTAAAAAAAATAAACTTTTTTTGTTGCAAACAAAAAATTGAAAAAAACAATAATACATATTGTACGATATCATCATAGGTAGACATCTCAGCAGTAAATGCAAATAAAATACTAAAACTAAAAAAATATAATACTATACTTAATAATGCATCTTTATATTTTTTTGTATAACGCAATGCAATCATATATATAAGCATCGCACTAAAAAATAACAAACTAAAATTCACTGCAATATATGCATTGACAAAAGAAACAGAAAAAAAATCATGTATTGTTCTTATCAAAAAACTAGTAACAGGCCGCCGTACAAATTCGGGATGTGATATGTGAAACTCATATACATCGCGCATCATCGCATTGTCAATATGCTGTTCTATAGGAAATAATGCTGTATCATATGTAGTATAAGTAAACAAACTTGGCAAATAATAATGTATAAAAAAAATAGCTATCGTAAAAAACGCGCTTATTATAATGGCAGTGAATATATATTTTTTCATATTGTTTAGAAACTAAACTAAATCTTTGGCACACTCAATATAATGATTACCAATATTATACATATGTTTTTTATAAAACAAAACCGTTTTGTCAGTTTTTGTTGATGCATGAAGTACAAGCCATTTTCTATTATCAGCTTTTGCATGCTGTTCAAATGTTTCAAGTAAACAAGCACCAACACCTTTTTCTCGATAATCAGGAAGTACTGCCAATGCCCACATCATAAGCCCTCCTGCGTTCAATACTTCACCATAGATTGCACCCACCACTTTTTCACCTTCCACGGCAACGAGAAAATATTTCTCATCCAAAAAATGTTTCAAATAAGCAACCGGCAATTTATTACCTGATGCAGTAGCTAATTCAGGAAGATCAAAAATTTTTTCACATTGTAATAAATCTTCTTCCCTAGCAGGTCGTATTTTAACATTATTCATATAAAATATCATCATTATCTAGACGACGTATTCCTTCATCTTGTTCAATTTCTTCCATCACATGTGCCACCAAACCAGGTATGCGACCAATCACAAATATTCCCCTCCCCACACGATAATCAAATCCCATATCACATAATATTCCTGCCACTGCACCATCAACATTTATAGGCAATACTTTTGATGATTGTTTATTCACTTCTTTATGAATATGTTCAATAAACATACAATATTTACCAAACATTTTATGCTCTTTTGCAAGTGCAAATAACACATCAACACGATTATCTCGTTCTAACAATTTATGTCCCAAGCCGGTAACATATTCTTTTCGTGCTTTCATGCCTGCCAAAGTTTTTGCAATATCATGATTATCAATATGATCATACAAAAATTTCATTGCTGTTTCCAATGCGACACCGTGTCTATCACCAAAACTCAAAATTCCCGCTGCCAACGATGTATGCATATTATTTTTTGCACTTGCGGATATACGTGCACTGAGTGCTGAAGTGGTTGCAGGACCATGATCGATAATCGCCGTAAAAATTGCGTCAAGCATACGCGCTTCATTTTTTTCTGGCATACGTTTTTGCAACAATAAAAATATTGTTTCAACAAATGAATGATTCATTATTAACTCTTCTAATTCTTTACCCCGAACAACTTCTTTACCATCTTTTATTTGTGTAATAGATGTTTTGATTTTCATATATACGTGTTTTAAATATTAACATAATTATTTTATTCATATACAATTGTCATTCTGAATTTATTTCAGAATCTTTGCTACTATCACACTATCTCTTTTGAGAGATTTTAACCTTCATCAAAATGGTAGATAATTTTTCTCACATAAATAATGCGTTATGAAATCATTCCCACCATATCTTCATAACGTTCTGCAATCAACACACCAACAGATCGCAATGCATCCGCTTTTTCTTTTGCACCCTTACCTCGTTCCACGATCGCACCTGCATGACCAATATTCATACCTTCTGGCAAAGTATTTGCAAATGTACCCCCTACAAACACCACCAATGGTTTACTAAATTCACCATTCTGAATCAAATCAACAATTTCAAACTCATAACTTCCACCATGTTCACCAAAAAGCATAACAGCAGTCGTATCATCATCAGCTTGAAATAAACGTAACAGATCTACATACGTCGTACCCATCAGCAAATCACCACCTACATGTACAGCAGTACTTTGTCCCAAACCAGCTTGTCTCACTTGCCAACTCAATTCATTTGTCATACCACCAGATCGTGAAATAATCCCAATATTCCCCGGAAAAAAAATCTCATTCACCAAATCTTTTGGTCCACCTACCACACCAATACGCCCAATACTTGGTGCGATATAACCAAGCGAACTTGGGCCAATAATTTGAATATTTTTTTCTCGTGCTGCTGCAAGACAATATGCTGTATCTTTTATAGGAACACGTTCCACAATTACATTGATCTGTGAAATATGTGCGTCAATTGCTTCCATCATCGCTGTTTTTGCAGCAAAGGGTGGTACATAAATTGCAGAAACCAAATCTGCATTTCCATATGTATTACAAATATCTTGTACTGTATCAAACACCCGTACACCTTCGACCATTTCTCCTGCCTTACCTGGTCGTACTCCCGCTATTACATTGGTACCATAATCAAGCATCGCACGCGCTGCTTTTTGCCCTTCTTTTCCCGTAATTCCCTGTACAATTACCTTTGTATTTTTTGAAATTAAAATTGACATAATATATGACAAACAAAATATGATTACTTAAAGTTATTTAATTACTAATATTATTTTTATTCTTATTTTTCCTTAATTTTTATTTCACCAACTCAGCCAACACCTCTGCTGTTTCTCCCATTCCGACTTCTTTACCAAATATTTTCATAGTAAGATTATTTCGTTCTGCACAATCCTGCATTAGTTTTCTTCCCTCTTCACCAAATGGCCCATCTCGACGAATCACAATAGGAAAAGATGGCTTCAATTCATCAAGTGCATCAATTGTACCCAAAAATGTTTCTTTTACATTCGTAAAATTTGATACAACACCAACAATCCAAAGTCCACGCAATCCTGGTTTTGACAATACTATTTTAGTCAATTCATATACTTTTTCTCGTGGTGGATTACCAGAATATTCTGTATAATTTGCTGGTTTTAACCCAACACGCATCAATGCATCCATATTGGCAATACTTGCACCACCACCCATAAATAAACACGCAATATCACCATCCATCTCTATATATTTTCCTGCAGTTCCTTGATAATATTTCTCCCCTTCATCAATTTTTTTGACTGCTATTTCTCGATCGGTTGGCAAACGTCCCATCATTGTTCGTGGTTCAAATTCTTCCCAATTTGTCACTTGTGGTGAGTTTGTCGAACCATGACGAAAAAACGCATCATCATCAAGTGCAATTTTTGCATCCACTGCAACCCATTTATTATCTCTTGTTTGTACCAATGGATTTATTTCTACTATACGTGCATCATGTTCCAAAAAACATTGCCATAATTTTTTTATTATTTCACGCAATCCATCTTCCCAAAGATTATTCCCTCCATTCCACTCAATATCTCGTATATCCAAAGGGATTTTTATTACATTTTCTTCCATAACATCTTCAATATCCATACCACCTTCATGTGAATATATAAAAACTGGCTGTTTATTTGTTGTATCATAGACAATAGACATATAATGTTCTTCGGCAATATTCAATTTTTCTTCCACCCATACCGCTGTAACATATTGTCCACGCACATCCATTGCAAATAATTCTTCTGTTGCTTGTTGTACTTCATCAGCTGATGAACAAAAACGAATTGCATTGTTTTTTCCTCGTTTTCCTGACAACACTTGTGCTTTGACAACAACATCCACAATATCAAATTCATTATATTTTGAAACAACATTGTCACCTCGTCGTATGACAAAACCATGTGGAATAGCAATCCCACTTTTTTCAAATAATTGTTTTCCTTCAAATTCGTAAAGATTCATATCTATAATTATACATGAGAAAAAAACCGTTTGAAACTAAGTGCTGGTTTTTCTACCAGATGCCACGACAACCAAGCTATAGGAATAATAATGCAAATAGTCAATATAATCAAGCCACTTACTGATAATGTACCGTGTGTTAAAAACATAATAATCTGCTGAATAGGAAAAGCATACAAATACATACCATATGATACATCCCCAATATGGGCGGGAATTCGAACATATGGTGTCTGATACGCAAAATTAATAATCATAATAGGTACAAATATATAACTCAATATAACAGCGTATGGTGTAAACCATGAAATAGCCCACAAAGCAAGTGGTATTATCCATCCAATACGTGCGATCTTCATGTTATCAGGTAATAAATAAATAATACTTCCTGCAATAAAAAATATTGCAAAATTGACTACATGCCACATATTGAGTAAAAGAAATGGCATCGTATGTAAATCCAAAAATGACGCATAATTATATACTGCATAAATACATATGATCCATAACACAAACAAAAAAACAATAGCAACTTTTTTTAATGTACCTAACAATGTTAAACACAATGGCAATATATATAAAAATATTTCATAAGGAATTGTCCATAATGATCCATTTACTGCACCTGGATAAAGATTTTGCTCGAATACACCTGGTAAATTATATTGGATACGAAATACTAACAAAGCTTTCAAATATGCCCATGTAATCGGATGCTGAAAATAATTGGCAAATGATAACGTCGTAACAAGAGGACCAAGACACAAAACAGATAAAAAAATAACGATAATAAATGCTGGCATAATGCGCAACACACGTTTTGCAATATATGACACTACTGACACACTTCGCCAAGCACTCGCTGTCACAAGATAGCCACTAATGACAAAAAAAATCCACAAACCAAAACGACTAAATGATGTAGTCGCTTGAGATATGTGAAATAATACATCATGCTCCGGTAAACCACGCAATGCATATGCATGAGTAATAATAACAAAAATTGCAGCACAAATACGCAACAAATCAAAATTATTTTTATGAGACAATGCATTCATAGACATATATATTACGACATCCATGATGGTGGTATAGCAATATGAAGTTCTTGTGTTTGCTCACCAGTAGCTGTAAAAAAAGATAATGAAGTAGCACATAAACGAATACTACGATCAGGTAATTTTATGTGTGCTCCATATTTTACATCACCCACCACTGGATATCCAATCGTAGACAACTGAGCTCGAATCTGATGTTTGCGTCCTGTTTTTAATATAATTTTTAACAATGTATTATGTTTATTATGTTGTACTACAACAAAATCCAATTCTGCACGTTGTGATCCTAATATATCTGTTTTGAATACATCCATTTTTTGTTGTGCATCATTTTTCTTGAGATAATGAATCAATGTCCCACTTTTTTGCTCTACAATTCCTTCAACAATCGCATGATATTCTTTTTGTATAGTTCGTTCACGAAATTGTTTACTCAGTCGACTTGCACCTTTACTTGTCTTTGCAAATAAAATAATACCGCTCGTCACTTTGTCCAATCGATGTAATAATCCCAAAAATACATTTCCTGGTTTATGATATGTTTTTTTTATATACGCTTTGACCTCATCCATCAATGTCTGTTCACCCGATGCATCACCTTGTACCAAAATACCCGCAGGTTTGTATACCGCAATAAGATGATTATCTTCGTAGAGAATGTTCATATACAATCAATCCACATTAATTTAAACCACTATGGACTGGAAGTCCATAGAATAAATTTTGAATAAATTCAATTTTCGACTTGAAAGTCTCCATATTTATCGTCTTGTTTATGATTTTCAATATACTCTTTGATCATTTCATTAGTTA
>Ga0210057_1008877_pt1 | contig 11781 bp, 13 predicted proteins | sample CryGeyCG2114_010_2_FD_183968 | JGI IMG/M metagenome (GOLD analysis project Ga0210057, IMG submission 183968) | Groundwater microbial communities from aquifer - Crystal Geyser CG10_big_fil_rev_8/21/14_0.10 (SPAdes) (version 2) | ecosystem: Environmental > Aquatic > Deep subsurface > Groundwater ...
GTTGATGCATTAACTAAAGAAAAAAACGAGATTATAAAGAAAGGAATTTTTTTCTTGCTTGCAGGATTTTTTTTAATGATTGCTAGTACGTACATATTATTTGCTTATTCAGATAAAAATCTTTTTATAAGTTTTTTAATTACTCTTTTTGAACCTGCAAGTTGGTTTTTATTCTGGGAGGGTTTATCACAAATACTTACTGAATCAAAACAAAAAAAGCCAGATTTTGATTTTTATGATAAAATGAGTAAGTGTGAAATTAAGTTTTTTCAATTTTAACCCCGCAAAACTTATAAATTTGTGCTTATTTGATAAAATTTATGCCTAATTTACCACCCAAATATGATTTTAAAAGCATAGAAAAAGAAGTGTTCAATAGATGGAATGATCATAAAAAAGAAGTTAAAAATACAACTCAATTCGATTCGAGCAAACCTTTGTTTTCATTTTTAGAAGGACCTCCAACTGCTAATGCCCCGCCTGGATTGCATCATGTAGAAGTTAGAGTTTTCAAAGATTTAATTTGTCGTTTTAAATACATGCAAGGATTTACTGTTCCTAGAAAAGGCGGTTGGGATTGTCATGGTTTGCCTGTTGAAGTTCAAGTTGAAAAAAAGTTAGGATTAAACTCTAAAAAAGAAGTTGTTAATTACGGCGTTGATAAATTTAATCAAGAATGTCGCACGGATGTTTTTACATTCATTAAACCTTGGAATGAAATGACTGAACGATCAGCGTATTGGATTGATTTAGATGATCCTTATCGTACATTGGATAATAATTATGTTGAAAGTGTTTGGTGGTCATTGAAAGAATTGTTTAATAAAAAATTATTGTATGAAGGTTATAAAGTTGTTCCATACTGTCCAAGATGCGAAACTCCTTTAAGCAGTCATGAAGTTGCACTCGGTTATGAAGATGTTACTGAAAATACTGTTGTTGTTAAGTTGCAATTAAAAGGTAATTCTAATCGTTATTTTTTAGCTTGGACAACTACTCCTTGGACTTTACCGAGTAATATGTGTTTAGCAGTGAACAAAAATATTGATTATGCCGTCGTTAAAGAGAATGGAAAGGAATATGTTCTTGCAAAAGATTTAGTGCATAAATATTTTAAAAATCCAATTATTGTTGAAGAAGTAAGAGGAGAACAATTATTAGGTTTAGAATACGAACCGTTATTTCCTTATTATAAAGATAAAGTTGAAAAAAAAGCCTGGTTTGTTGTTGAAGAAGAATATGTTACAACAGAGGAAGGTACAGGTATTGTTCATCAAGCTCCAGCTTACGGGGAAGTGGATTATGATAGTTGTCAAAAACATGGTGTGCCTTTTGTGCATCCAGTTGATGTTGATGGTACATTCAAAGATGAAGTTTCAGATTTTAAAGGATTGTTTGTTAAAAAAGCAGATGCTGAAATTGTTGAATGGTTACAAACTTATGGTAAGCTTTTCAAAACTGAAAAATACACTCACAGTTATCCTTTTTGTTGGAGGTGTAAAACTCCTTTGCTTTATTATGCAATGATTTCTTGGTTTGTTAAAACAACTGCTTTAAAGAATAGAATGATTGAGTTAAATCAAACTATTGATTGGAATCCTGCGCACATTAAAGATGGACGATTTGGTAAATGGTTAGCAAATTTGAAAGATTGGGCTTTGTCAAGAACAAAATTTTGGGGCACTCCTTTACCAATTTGGAAATGTGAATGCGGCCAAATAGATTGTATCGGGAGTATTCAAGAATTAAAAGAAAAAAGTGAAAATGTTCCTGATACTGTTGACTTGCATAAACCAATTGTTGATGATATTAAATTAAAATGTGATTGTGGTAAAGAGATGAGTAGAATTCCTGACGTGATTGATTGCTGGTATGATTCCGGAAGCGCGCCTTTTGCACAATTTCATTATCCTTTTGAAAATAAAGAATTATTTGAAAAAAGGTTTCCTTATGATTTTATTGCTGAAGCTATTGATCAAACCAGAGGGTGGTTTTATACTTTACACATTTTAGGAGTTGCATTATTTGACAAATTAGCGTACAAGAGATGTGATGTTGGAGGAATTTTGTGTGACGATCAAGGGGAAAAAATGAGTAAAAGTAAAGGCAACATAATTAAGCCTGATGAAATGTTTGATAAAGTAGGCGTTGATGTTGTTAGAATGTTAATGTGTAGTTATCCTCTTGGCGGAAGCATTAATTTTGGTATGAAACCTATTAATGAAGTTCTTAATCCCTTCCTTACAATTTTATGGAATTGTTACAAGTTTTATGATGAATTCATGGACTTACACAATATTGATCATGTAAAAGAACCTTCAGGAACTTTAAGCTTAGAAGATGACTGGATATTGTCAAGAATTAACACTCTTGTTAAAACAGTTCAAGAAGGTTTAGATGAAGGAACATATAACAATTCATTAAACAATATTATTGAATTCGTTAATGAAGATTTATCAAGATGGTACATTAAATTAATCAGAGATCGTGCAAGTAATAAAGATGAAAGTTTGGCTTACGTATTTAATCAAGTGTTTGATAAATTGATCAAAATTTTAGCACCATTCGCACCTTACTTATCAGAATATTTATTCCAATACGGTTTTGGTAGTGCTAACAGTGTTCATTTCACTTCTTGGCCTGAAATAAATAAAAGAAAAGAAACATTAGAACAAGATATGATTATTGTTCGAGATGTTATATCAGCCATTTTAGCAGCCAGAGAAAGAGCAAAATTAGGATTAAAATGGCCTATTAAAGAAGTAATTGTTGTCAGCACTAATGAAAAAGTTAAAGAAAGTGTTGAGAGATTAAATGAAGTTTTATTGAGTCAAACTAATGTTAAACTTGTAGCTGTAACAACACATTTAGATGAAGTGAAAGTTAATGTTACAATCAATAAAGGCGGAATTGGTAAAAGTTTTGGCAACAAAATGCCCGAAATAATAAAAAAATTAAGCAGTATTAGTTCAGATGAAATAACTTCAAAATTATTAAAAGAGTACCAATACGAATTAAATGATGAAATAGTTTTGAAAAAAGAACATTTCAACATTGAACGAGTTTATCCTGAAAAATATACTGAAGGCGAATTCAAAGATGGATTTATTTATTTAGATAAAACTCGAACTCCCGAATTAGAAGGGGAAGGTTTTGCCAGAGAAATTACTCGAAAAGTTCAATCATTAAGAAAAGACGCAGGATTGCAAAAAGGTGATGAAATACATTTAAGCATACACGTGAGTGAAGCATTAAAAAATTTATTAAATGAATTTGAAGATCAAATTAGAACAAAATGCGGTGCAAAAGAATTCAATTTAACAACAGACGTTGTTGATGGTGTTGAAGAAAAAATAAAAAATGAAATTGTAAAAATAAAAATAAACAATATATCATAATATATAGTTTAAACAACGAGAAGCTTTTTAAATGATTTTTCTGAAAGGAGTTTAACAATGAATCAAACAGCGTTTTTATCTTCGGTGATGGTAGTGAAACACATTAAAGTTAACGAAAAAAATAAAAAACAATTACAAAAAATGCTTGAAGCTCAAAAAAGAGATTGGGCTGCCATCTCAATTCTAGCGCTCGTTCTTACAGTTGCAGTTCTTGGATTATTAATGAGCATTTTTACAGCATAAGTAAACATTTATAAAATCAAAAATTACAATTTAAAAAATGACAGAACTTGTTTACGAACCAAGAGAAGATAGTCAAATTCTACAATTTCAAGTCGAAACATTCGCTAAAGGAAACGTTTTAGATATGGGCACTGGCACTGGCGTGCAAGCTTTAACTGCGGCACAAAAAGATAACGTTAACAAAGTTTTAGCAATTGATATTAGTAAACGAGCTATCGATTATGCTAAAAAAAACAATAATCATCCTAAAATAATTTATCAATTAAGTAATTTGTTCAGTAATGTTAAAAACAAATTTGACACAATAATTTTTAATCCTCCTTATTTGCCTCAAGATTATAAAATTAGACGTCGTGCATTAGAAGGGGGTAAGAAAGGTTATGAAGTTATTGAACAATTTTTAGATAAAGTTAACAATTTTTTAAATCCTGAAGGAATAATATTATTAGTCTTTTCATCATTATCCAAAAAAGATAAAATTGATGAAATAATAAGCAATAAATTGTTTGAGTTCAAACAATTATCCACTAAAAGCTTGTTTTTTGAGACATTGTATGTTTATTTAATTACAAAAAGTAAGATTTTAAAAGATTTAGAAACTGAAAATATAAGGGATATTAATTTTTTCATGCAAGGAAAACGAGGAAAAGTTTTCAAAGGAAGGTATAATAATAAAATTGTTTGTGTAAAAATAAAACGAGAATCTAGCGAAGCTTTAGATATGATTAGAAATGAAAGCAAATTCATACAAAAATTAAACAAGCACAAAATAGGCCCTAAATATTTATTTTCAGATTTAGATCATCTAGTTTACGAATTCGCACAAGGAAAATTTATTAAAGATTTTTTAAAAATTTCAAAAAAAGAAGAAACAAAAAAAGTTTTCATTAATGTTTTAAAACAATGCTATATCATGGATAAGTTAGGAATTAATAAAGAAGAAATGCATCACCCAACAAAACACGTAATTATTGGTAAAAAAACAGTTATGATTGATTTTGAAAGATGTAAATTCACTGAAGATCCTAAAAACGTTTCACAATTCATGCAGTACATAATGATGAATATTCCTTTATTGAAAAAGAAAAAAATTAATTTAGACGCTAATAAAATAATTTCTTTAACCAAACAATACAAAACTGAAAAAAGCGATAAAAGTTTCAAAAAAATAATCGGTTTAGTTAAAAATTGTTGAATAGTCATTTAAAATCTTATTTTTCACGTATGTGAAAAAATAAGATTTTATGTCGTAACTTATATAAAGAAAATACTCAATAAAACTCTTATGTTAAAAGATTTAGGGGATAATAAAATATCCATTACTACATCTAATGGCGCTGAAATTGTTGGAGATTTTAGGTATAATAAATCAAATAAAGGTTTAATCATCGTTAATGGTTTTACTGAAGAACGAGCGGTTGCTAATTTTTTAGCAAGACATTACAAAAAACACTTTAAAACATGGAATTTCGATCTTAACAGTCAAGGCGAAAGTACTGGTAATTGGAATTTAGAGGAAATGGTTGAAAGTTTTAAAGAAGTGCAACAAGTAATCAAGCACAATTATGGTTTAGACAAATTAGGTATGCACGGTAATAGTACTGGAGGTATCGTTACAGGATTAATTGCCAATAGTGAAAATAATTTAGATGCTATTTGTTTAACAGGCGCCCCTGCAGCTTTACAAGATGCGTTTCCTCATCGTTTAAGAAGTTTGCTTAAAAGATTACCTAATTCTTTAATCATGTGGGGAGCTATAAAAATTTACAAATGGTTAAGCACTCAAAATGGAGGGGAGCAAGAAGGAGATCGTGTTAAAAAAGAAAAAGATCATTTAAAATTAGGTTCTGCTAAATTATATGATATTAAAAAAACCATTCAAGGAGTGGATATTGCTACAAGACTCGATGAAAACACTCAAAATATTAATTTACCCGCACTTATTATTTACGGAGGAGAGGATAAAACTTGCGGGTTTAAAAAAGGAGTGGCACCCCATAATATTACACAAATGTATGATGCCATTAAAAGCGCTGAAAAAGAACTTAAAATTTATCCAGGATTAAATCATCGATTATACACATCACCTCAACCCACTAAAAATTTACCTCCCAAGTATCATTTAGTTACAGATCATTTATTGGCGTTTTTTAAGAAATACCTTGCTTGATTCTTGCGTAACCTTTATAAATAGTCATTTATTCACTCAATACATGGGGCGAATTAAAACTAAATTGATAAAAAGATTAACTTTTAGCCTATTAAAAAAATATCCTGATCTATTCAATAAAGAATTTGATGAAAACAAGTTACCAGTAAGTAAATTATTAGTAAATCACAGTAAAAAATTAAGAAATGTAGTTGCAGGATACGTAACTAGATTAAAGAAAACTGAAAATTATTAAGGGGGATTAAGAAAATGACGGACGACAATTCGATTTTTATTGGTACAAAACCTTTTATGAATTACGTAACAGGTGTTGTTATGCAATTCACAACAAAAGGAGCTGATGAAGTTATTGTAAAAGCTAGAGGAAAATTTATAAGCAGAGCAGTTGATGTTTCAGAAGTCTCAGCTAAAAGATTCTTAGATAACAAAGTGGCAGTGAAAAATATCAAAATTGATTCAGAAGAATTCACTAACAAAGAAGGTAAACAAGTGCGTGTCAGCATTATAGAAATTACCTTAGAAAAAACTGGCGAATTAGCCAGATAAGATTAAGAAACAAAGTTTTTTTTAACACAATTATGATAAAAGCAGTATTATTTGATTTTTGGGGGACTCTTGCAGAGAACGGAACTTATTCTCCACTCAGACAAACCTATGAACTGTTTCGATTAAGAATTCCTTTCGGAAATTTTGTTACCAGTTTTGAACAAGTAGTTATGACTAAACCTTATGAAGATAAAAAAGAAGCATTCACTAAAGCGTTAGATTTATTGCATAGAACTCCTCGTGGAGATCAAATGGAAAAATTAATAGGTTTATGGAATAAAAATGTTTTATTAGCTAAAATATATCCTGAAACTATTGAAGTTTTAAAAGAATTAAAAAGTAAAGGAATTAAATTAGCATTAGTTTCTAACACGCCCAGTTTTACTGGACACGAAATTTTAGAAAAATTTGATTTAGAACAATACTTTGATGTTGTAATGCTTTCTTTCGAACAAGGATTGTTAAAAACAAATCCTGAATTTTTCCAAAAAACACTTGATAAATTAGGAGTGAAAAAAGAAGAAGCATTAATGGTCGGAGATAGTGTACCCACAGATATAAAAGGGGCAGAAAATGCAGGAATAAAAGCATTATTGGTTGACAGGCAAAACAAAAGAGAGTACGAAAATAAAATTCAAGATTTAAACGCGATTTTTGAACATTTAGAATAAAACTTATTAATCAATCAAAAATCCACCATTATAAAATATAAAACTTTTTAAACTTCAAAATATTTGTTTTTTCGGATGGACTTATTAAATAATAAAAAAGTGGTTGCTGTTGTTTGCAATCAATGGGGTGATACTGGTAAAGGAAAACTTGTTGATTTAATTTCTGACTGGGCTGATGTTATAGTAAGAGGAACTGGCGGAGCCAATGCAGGTCATACTATTATTGTTGGTGATCAAAAATTTGCTTTCCACCTTATACCTTCAGGAATTTTAAGAGATGTTAATGGAAAAACAAATGTCATAGGAAGAGGTGTAGCGTTCGATCCTAGAGTTTTAATTGAAGAAATAAATGTTTTGGAAAATAACGGAATTCGTGTTCAAAACTTAAAAATTTCTCATGAAGCACCACTAGTATTACCATTTCACTTATTATTGGATAGGTATAAAGATCAAAGTGAAAAAGTTGGCACAACTGGTAGAGGAATAGGTCCTTTGTATACTGATAATGTTTCAAGAGTTGGTTTGTTCGTGAATGACTTGTTAAATCCTGAATTGTTTAAAGAAAAATTAGAAAAATATTATGAAACTAAAAGTTTATTGTTAAAAGGAATGAACAAGAATAAAGTTAAAAAAATTTTAAGTCACAACCACTTATTGAATGGTTATTTTTACAATCCAAAAACTTTAATTGATTTTGATAAATTAACAAAGTTATACTTAGAAAATTATGCAGAACAACTTGCACCATTCATTACTAATACTGGCAGACTCGTTCAACAAGCAAAAAAAAGTGGAAAAAATATTTTGTTAGAAGGTGCGCAAGGAATTTTATTAAGTATAGATTATGGAACTACAAAGTATCAAACAAGTTCTGATTGTAGCATTGAAGGACTTGCCAAAGGCAGTGGTTTAAAAGAATCAGATGTTGATTACGTTTTTGGAATTACTAAAGCTTTTTACATGACTCGCGTAGGCAACGGTCCTTTCCCTACAGAGTTTGGAGGGAGAAAGAGTGAAATTTATTGCAGTGAAGGACATACTGAAACAGAAGAAAAAGCAAAATATGATAACATTGAAGATTTATTAAACAGCAATAATGAATTCGAACAAGGAATAGGAATTAGATTACAAGGCGGAGAGTACGGTGCTACAACTAAAAGAACCAGAAGAAATGGATGGTTAGATTTAGTTGCTTTAAAGTATGCTATGAAAACTAACGGGCCTAATCTTACTTTAACTAAAGTTGACGTGCTAACAGGAGTTAATAAGATTAAATTATGTGTGGGTTACAAGTATTTAGGAGAACAAATTAATTATGGTGGAAAAACATTAAGAAAAAACGATATAATCACTGAATTTCCTAGATTTTCAGAAGTGTTATACAATTGCCAACCTATTTATGAAACGTATAATGGTTGGAATGAAGATATAAGTGGTTTAAAAAATTATTCTGAACTTCCAAGTAATGTAAAAAAGATTGTTAAAAAAATTGAAGAATTCACTGAAGGAAACGTTGATTTTATCAGTGTCGGACCTGATCGTGAACAAACAATTTTCAGATAAAAAATTAAAAACTTACAGTTTTTAAATTTTTATGACATCTGTACGTGGAAAGCACCTTCAAATCCGCGACGATAAATCATGAGCGCTACTTCCCCGAAGGGGCCAACCCCCGTAACGCGCGCACCGTCAATAAACTAAAGGATTTGACTTTTAGGGTGCTTTCCACGTACTGATATCTTCCCACAGACTAAATGTTGGGGCATCAAACCCCGAAATTTTTAAAAACCCGAAGGGTTTATTAAAAATTTCAATGGAAAACTGTGTGTTTTGTAAAATTATTAAAGGAGAACTTCCTTGTGTAAAAATTTATGATGACGAATACACTTTTGCTTTTTTAAATCTTAATCCAGTAAATCAAGGACATTCTTTAGTTATCCCTAAAAATCATTCAGAACAATTATTATTAAATCATAATGGTGATATTCATCACGTAATGGACACTATAAGAAAAATCGTGCCAGCAATAATAAAAGCAGTTAATGCTAACGGGTGGAATTTACAAGTTAACAACGGAAAAGCAGCAGGGCAAGTAATTTTCCACACACATTTTCACATCATTCCAAGATTCGACAATGATAATTTTAAAAAATGGCCTCATAAAGAAGCAAGCGTTGAAGAAAGAGAAAAAATAAGAGATAGAATTCTTGAAGAGTTATGAAAGAAAAAGCAACCAAATGGTATTAAGAAAGAAAAATTATAATAAGTAAAGCTACAAGTATTGCGGGAATTACAATTTGGGAAATGGAACAATATCTAGTGAGTAAATAGTTTGTATCAAAATATTCTTTACAAGATTTAAATGAAGAGTTATTAATTTTAGAAAAAAATTAGTTCTAACACAATTGAAATTTTTAAAATCCCCGAAGGGGATTATTAAAAATTTCCTTGAAAAGCAGTAACCTTTAAAACCACAAACTATAACCCACAAACAAATAACCATTTTCGGCGAGATAGCTCAGCCTGGTCTAAAGCGCCACGCTCATAACGTGGAGATCGCGAGTTCAAATCTCGCTCTCGCCATTTTATTACTTGAACTCTTGATTCTTTAATTTTGGTTTTTAATGGTTGTAGTACTGAAATTTTAGTGTTTTAGCGCTTTTTACTTATTTCGTTTAGCCATGCTCTTTTTTGTTTTTTAACACTTTATTGAGAGTTCAATCAACATCGATATATGAACTCTTTATGTTATCGTCTTTAGAACTAATCTTATTAATAAATTTTTCGCTAGTTTTGTGATCTGAACTCTCCATTTTATTTTTTATCTCAAAAACTACTTTATAAAGCTTGTTGAACTTTTCCTCAAACAACAAATCTTTTTCCAACGCAGTAAATCTCAAATAGTCAGAAAGAGTTGAATGACCTTTCATTTTTACCAAATTAAGCAACCTTTCATATTGTGAAGTGGTAATCCTAAAATGCACAACTTTATTTCTACGTTTAGGCATCATTTGAATAAAAATAAAAACACCGGTATGGCTTTTTCCTCTTTTAATTCTTTAATACGTTTTTCTAACTGTTCAAAACTAGGATGTAATTCTGCACGATAAAATAAATTATCTTCTTTAGGCAAATAGCCGAAAAAATCAAGAAGTTTCTTCTTTAACCGAATTAGATTCTTCTTTCTGTCCATATTGTTATAATAAACTGGAGCTTCAATGATTATCGGCTTGTTAAAAATTTTAAGGTAATTCATGAAATAATGAAAGAACAACTTTCTTTTATACCCCTGCCACGCTATTTGCCGTATGGCAAATTTCTTTGCCATCTAATGGAATAAATATTCCTTTTCTTCCTTCAGAATTAACAATGTAACAAAATAAGTGGTCTCCTTTTTTCAAAAAATTACCTATAATGATTGGTTTAGGAACTGATAGCGCAGCTTCAAACAACAGTTTAGATTTATTTACTCAAATGAGAAACGTAGCATTACTGCAAAAGCATAAAGAATATGATGCTTTGCAATGTTCTGCTCAAGAAGTTTTAGATATGGCAACCATTAATGGTGCCAGAGTTTCAGGATTAGAAGATAAAATTGGAAGTGTAGAAGTTGGTAAGCAAGCAGATTTTACATTCTTGAACTCTAATGATTATAATTTACAACCATTAAGCAAAGAAAGAATAATTAGTCATTTAGTTTATTCTGCAAATGCAGGAAACGTTACTGACACAATGGTTGCAGGAGAATTTATAAAACTTGATAAAGATCATATTAATGAATTAGTTAAAGAAGCAGTTTATGAATTGGGGGTTTAGAAAATGAAAACTGGAATAATTGGAGCAATGACTGAAGGATTAATTAATGGAAGTGCAAAATACAAAAATGAAGAATTCCAAGAATTACTAAAAGGAAACCTGCCAAGCAGAGAAACAATACCAATATACCAATTAAGTAATGTAAGAAAAGAAGACTTTAATGCAGAAACAAGAAGATTCGGAGTAACTTTACCATTATAAGAAGCACGAAGAGTAAGTTCTGGATTACACGAAAAAACAACATTCCTCAATAATTCATTAGTTATTGCAAGAAACGGAGGAGCATACGGCCTTAAAAGTAAACATAGTAGATTTGACAGATGGTGCGAAAGAAGAGGAATTCAACATATAAGAACCAAAATTCACAGCCCAACAACAAACGGAAAAGTAGAACGATTATTCAAAACAATGGACGAAGAACTCTCATTCTGCAACAACGACATAGAACAATTCAGAATGAGATACAACCACTTCAGACCACACAGCAGCCTTAAAGGAAAAAGCCCAGCAGATATTTACCATGATTTTGCCAGTTTATTCTAGCTAGTGACATATGTCACTACGCTACACATTATTTTTTCTCTAGAAACACTTAAAAACTACGCGCCACAAACCACTAACTAAGAACTATTTGCTGCCGTGGCACAATCTGGTACTGCGCCGGTCTTGAAACTTACCGCTGGGAAGTCCCGCGCGGTAGAGAGGATAACCGGTTTCGTAAGATATCCCGGTTCAAATCCGGGCGGCAGCGTTTCGTATTTTTTGTGGGTAAGCAACTATGTTGCGCATCCCGCACGGTTTTGATCAAACTTTTTTGAAAAGTTTGGTGAGAATCAGGGCGACAATGTTTACACATTTCTTTTCGTATTTTTTTCAGAATTTGTTAATAAATATGATTGATTTATTCTATTTTTAGAGCTACCATTATTTTGTCAAG
>Ga0210057_1008878_pt1 | contig 11781 bp, 11 predicted proteins | sample CryGeyCG2114_010_2_FD_183968 | JGI IMG/M metagenome (GOLD analysis project Ga0210057, IMG submission 183968) | Groundwater microbial communities from aquifer - Crystal Geyser CG10_big_fil_rev_8/21/14_0.10 (SPAdes) (version 2) | ecosystem: Environmental > Aquatic > Deep subsurface > Groundwater ...
ATAGATATTTGTTTAATTTAGTAGAAGGTTTGTCTAAAGTTTTCATGGTAGCATTTTACATATATATCATTAGCTTTATGAAAGATGTTAAAAGAGTTTTTATGTACCACGGTGCAGAGCATAAAGCTGTTAATTGTTATGAAGCAGGAAAGGAATTGACTGTAAAAAATGCTTCTAAGTTTACTACTGTGCACAAAAGGTGTGGTTCAAGTTTCATTTTACTAGTTTTATTCATAAGTATTTTAATATATATCTTATTACCAATGGATGTTTCTATTTGGACCAAATACGGGCTTAGAATTCTATTATTACCTTTGATAGCTGGATTAGCTTATGAAGTTCTTAAATTGAATGCTAAGCGTGACAATTTGTTTCTAAAAGCTTTTGTCAAGCCAGGCTTATGGTTGCAGAAGTTGACTACTAAAGAGCCTGATGATAAACAATTAGAAGTTGCTTTATTTGCTTTGAAGAAATGTTTGAAATAGTAATTTATTTTAATTTATATTATATCCATCACCAACATCATATTCAGATTTACATTGTCCGCTTATACATTGATTATTTAAACATTCATAATTAGCTGTACAAGGTAGACCTTCCATTTTTTTATCTACGCATTGAGATCCAGATCCAGTGCTTGGACAATATTTGCCTGTCCCACAACTAGCAGGACCAAGTACATTACAAGTACATTTTCCATTTAAGCAATTATTACTTAAACATTCAGTATTATCTGAACAAGTAGCTCCACCAGCTTTTTTAGGTTGTTCAGGTTCTGGAGGTCTAGGCATACAGGTTCCACAATTAGGCATATTATAAGGACAAGTAATTTCTCGCTCTATATTACACCTTTCGTCAGATGCACAATGTGCATTTGAATTACAATATATACTACATACATCATCTGTACATAGATTGTTTAAACATTCATAATTATGTGAACAATCTCCTAATCCTTCCTTTTTATCTACGCATTGAGAACCAATGCTTAGACAATAAGTTTCACTAGATTGACAACCTAAAGATTCACCTTCATGACTACATCTACAAGATTGGTTTTGACATATGCCATCAATACATTCAGCATCATTTAGACAAAAATCTCCAATTTTTTGAGTAGGATTTGGTTCTGATCTTGCCCTACATATACCATTATTATCTGGTTGATATTCTGGTTCAGTATCTCTTATTATTTCACATATTTCATTAGGTCCACAATCTATATTTTCATTACAAAAGGTAATTCCTCCATCTTGTTCATTAGCTAAATCAGCAAGATTTTGAGAACTTTCTGCATTAATAGCATTATCTACCTGGCTAAGTCCATCAGCAACACTATTCATTCCAGCCTGCCAAAAACGACCCCCAGAAGCAGCTTCTTGATCTTCACCAATAGGTACTGGTATAATTTTATTAAGCCAATTTGCCCAAATAAATATTCTTGAAAATGCATCATATATTTGAGACCAAGAATCTAATGGTTCTAAAACACACTGTGTGCCTAATTTTCCATTTTCAATGCAATAACTTCCTTTTTGGCAACTTAAAATTTCTTCTCTATTTTTAATTTCATCTATTGCACAATTTTCTCCTTCCCAAACTGAAACATCATATGGTCTTTCAGAAATACAAGAACTGCATTTTTGAAGTTCCATTACAGGTTCTTCTTCAATTAATACACATTGTTCTTCAAGGTTACATTCATAACCTTCTGGACATTCTTGGTCAACAATACAATGAGTAACATAACCATGTGCACATACTCCGCCTATACAACTTTGTTCATCAATACAATCATCATCTGTAGTACATCCTTGAGCATCTATACATTTCCCCTCACTACATTCTTTTCCATCTCCACAAGCAATATCTTCAAAATTAAATCCTGTCCTAATATTTGTTTTATCACAATAATATTCTTTTAATGTATTTTTATTTACACATTCATCTACTTCATTTAAATATCCACCTTGAGCATTAATAGCTTTAGTCCTCCCTTTAACTTCTATTGTTTTTCCTCCATCAGTTTCAAAACAATAAGGCCATCCAACACATTTACCATTAGAACATCCGCTTGGACAAATAACTGTTCTAAACATAGTAGTTTCATCATTAATACAATAATATTCTACTAAAGTTTTTTCATCAGCACAATAATCTTCCCAAACTCCAAATTCTTTACCCTCTGAGATTGAATAATATCCTACGGTTGTACCTTTTACTTTAAATGTATTAGTAAATCCTTGACTAGGTGTAATTCCTTCTTCGGGGTTTTCTAATCTTTCTTCACTTGGTTCATCATATACTAAAGGATCAGTATCAACACAGAATTTTATTACTCTTCCATTATCTACTTCACAAGCTCCATTTTTACAATTACAATTTACTTCTTTATAAGTAGGCAGTCCATCTGCACCACAATCAGCTTCATAAAGTTTACTTAATGTTCTTCCTTGTCCTTGCCCTAATTCTGCACAAAAATCAGGTATGGTTAAACTTATTAATTCTTCATTTTTTTTAAAGATATAACTTACAAAAGAAGGAGTATTTTGTTCTAAATTCATGTTTATTTGTTGATTATTAACATTGTCAACATCATCATGATCAATACAACCTATTTCTCCTTCTTGTATTTCAGCTTCTCCACCTGCTACATCTTGAAGATTTTCAGATTCAGAACTACCTTCTTTGAACTTTAAATTCACTGGTAATTCTTTTGCTCCAAAATTTCCGTTAGATACAGTTATTAATTTACTACCATCATCAGGCAAAATTAATGCATCAATCAGTACATCATTAACTCTAATAGACTTTGAATCTAATTCTGTTACTAACGAGAAAAAGCCCTGTTCTTCAACACCAAATGCTATTAATTGTTCATCTGTAAGTAAATCACTTAATGATGTAAAATGCATTAAATTGTATTTTATTTCATTAATTCTTGGAGAAATAAAACTAAATTGTCCTGGAAAACTTTTAAGCTCATTATTTTTCATATAAAAAAATCCTGCATTTTCTTCTTTGTTTAAGAATATTAATTGTTTAGTAAGAATGTTTCCAATTTTTATATCTTGGTCTACAAAATTTAATGAATAAGCTTCCATATTTTCTTCTGGTATTACTCCAAAAGATAATGTACTATTTAATTCTGTAGCAAAAACCCCTAAAGCTAGTAAACTAACTATTAAAATTGCCAATCCTAAAATGATTTTATTTTTCATAGTTCTCTAAATCTTTTCACTTTTAACACAACTTCCATCTTTACATACTGAACCTATTAAACCCTGACAATCTTTATTAGTAATACAATTAAATAGTCTATCTTGGGGTTTTTCTTCTTTAGGTTCATTAATTATATTTTGCCATTTTCCACTAGGACATTTGATTGAATTTTGTTGACATAATCTGTCTTCAATACCTCTTAATGAATCAAACATTTCACTTAAAATAGTTTTATAATAATTTATATTCCTACACTCTGCACAAGAATCAGTTTCACCTTCTTCACATAAATTATTGCCACATATAGGACCACAATCTGCATTACAATCTTCATTTCGGCCACAATAACCATTACCACAAGTATCACAATCTAAAGCACAAGTTTGTAAATTTTCATTACCATTACAAGTACCATCTCCGCAATCTGCACAATCTTCTGAACAAGTTTCTGCATTTTCAGGATGACAATCAGTAGGGCAACTTTCTCTGGTTTCTACACCACCATCACAAATAAAATCACCACAACAATCCATACAATTTCCTCTTTCGCTTGTTGAACAGAATGCATTTGGATTAAAACGAGGATCATTTTCATTATTTATTCCTTGATTTTCACAAATGCCACTACCACAATCTGCACGGCAACTTCCATGAATTCCACTTTCTTCAGGTTCACAAACATCATCTCCACAAGTAGGACAATCTTGTGGACAATTTGCTAAAAGCTCTTCTTCACCAGTGCAAAGTCCATCACCACATACTTGAGGAATATCACAATCGTTAGGACAATTTTGAGTATTTTCATTCCACCCTAGTTGACAAACATTATTTCCACAATGGCAGTCTACCATGCAATTTCGCCAAGTTTCTTGATATTGCGGTTCACATATATTATTAGAATTACATCCTGTAGATGGCTGCCTGCCACCTTGTTGATTATTATTCATACCATCAGGTTCTAAAATTGCATTTATGTCTCTTCCACCACCTGGATTCATAGTTTCTTGATTAGCTAAAGGATCATCCATTACTTTACCAGTAATTTTAGTAAACATTCCTGTTGGTATAATTTTAGTTACAAATCCAAATATTTTTAAGAAGCCTGAATTTTTTGGCTTTACTTCTGAAACAATTTTTTTGTTTAAATTCATTGTTTGTTTTATTTTTTTGGATTGTTCTAAACTTAATGTGCCTTTGTTAGTTAATATGTCGTTAAGTATACTCAATCTTTTTTCAACATTTTTCTTTCTTAATGTTAATGAAGCTTCATCCTGAAATAAAGGAATATTATGACAATTAGGACATCTTTCTTCAAGCTGATTTCTAGTAACTAATTTATCTTTTACAGCTTTGTCTTCAAGATCTTGCATTTTCTTTTCTAATGATATTAATTTGTTTAACAATGTATTTACAGTAGATGTTTTTAATGGCATACTAACAGCTTTTTTCTCTATAGCTTTCTTAGCTTGTTCTAAAGTAGTTTCAGCACATTTCTTTTCAATTCGTCCTCCAAGTCCAAAAAATCCGCCAGTTTTTCTTTCTTGACAATTTCCTGATTTGCAATCATCATTAGTATTACATAATGCATTAATTTCTGATTTTTCAACTTGAACTTCTTTATCTTTACATTCTCCATTGACACATAAACCTGTTCCACAATCATTATCCTTTACACATGCAGAACAAGTACAATCATAAATGCCTGATTCACATTCTTCTTTAACTTCTTGTTTTATTGCTATTTTTAATCCTTTGTCTTGTACAATTGGATTTGGAGATACCTCTTCAGATTTATTAACAACTTCTTCTTTTTCTTCAGATTTAACTGCTGGTAAATTTAATGTTAATTTGGCAGTTAATGCAAGTAACTTAATGCCTGAAGAAACATTTGACTCGTTTTTTTGAGTTGGTTTTTCTTCTTTAATTTCTTCTGGTTTTTCATTTGTTTCATTTTTTACTTCGCTTTTAACACAAGTACATTTACAGAAACCACTTGCACATTCATTACCTAATTTACAAACAGCTCCATTTGAAAATAGATTATTTTCTTTAATTTCTAATTTTTTGGCCACACTTAATACATTTGGTACTTCTTCAAGTTTAGCTTCTTCTATTGCTGGTTTTTCTTGATCTTGGATTTGTTCAGTATTAAGTTTTAATCCAGGTAATTGTATTGCACCAAAAACTATGCTAGCAACTAATATAATCATTACTAGTGTTGCTAAAATTGTTTTTCTCATGCGCACCTCTTCCAAAAGATTCCTACACAATTATCATTTTGACATTCACCATCATTAGCACAAGCTATTCCTTCTGGTTTTTTAGCATTATCATTTAATGCAGTTTCCATTGAAGAAATTAAAGTATTTAATTCAGAAACTAATATTTCTAAGTCAGTAGATGCTTCTACACTTGGTTGTTCTTGATTATCATCAAATGGATTTAATTCCCTATCTTCATAAACTTGTTCTAAATCTTCTAAAGGTTGGTTTTGATTGACAACCCCTACCATTCCTACTTGTTGCATTACTTGTTCTTCTTCAAGACATTTACCAGATAAAATATGGCAATATTCTCCTTCTTCACATTGTTCATTTGTTTCACAGATAGCACAAACTCCACTAATACAATTAGGTTTTAATGCTGAACAATCGCTATCTAATGTACATATTGTAGCTTCTTGATTATTAGGATTAATACATTGACTTTCAAAACATAAATATCCTACTGGGCAATCATCATTAGTAATACAATTTATAACTTTACCAGTAACTTCTCCTAATCCATTACCAAAAAACCAATCTAAAAAACCAGCAGCAACAAATGTAGAACTTATTAATATCATAATAAACATAATAATAAAGAACTTGCTAACTCCTCTCTTTTTCATTATAAAGAAATAAATTAATATGGTTTATATAACTTTCTATAATTTTATTCATCAATTAGCTCTTAAGTTCTTGAATGCATTTTATTAAATAAACTTCTTTTCGTAACTCTTGAGTATTAAATAACATTTAAATATGAAAATACATTTTAAATTCCTTACATGAATATAGTCGAAAGGTTGTATTTGTGTATGTGTATTTCCTTGAAAAGTACAGACGTGTATGAATTAAGGATCAAAGCTTTGATTTCTGCGCAAGCAGAATACATAAAAGTTTAGATACAAATGGGGTGGGGGATGTCCACGTTCCTGAGGATGTCTCTCTTCCGTTTTTTTTTTAAGAAATAATTTTATTCTTCAACAATATCTTTTAACATTATTTTGAATATTAAAGTTTTACCTGCAAATTCATGATTTAAATCTAAGGTTACAAAAGTATTATTAGTTTTTACAACATTCGCTCTTAAAACTCCACTTCGCAAATTCATATTAATAGTCAAACCTTCTTCTAAAGCAATACCTTGATTTTCAAAAATAGATCTTGGATATCTTTTAATCAAATTTTTCTTATATCTTCCATAAGCTTTGTCCGAAGTAATAGGTATAGTTTTTTCTTCACCAACTCTCATTCCTAAAACTGCTTCATTAAATCCTTGGATAACATTAGCATCTCCAACTTTAAAGCATAAAGGATTATAATCTCTTTGCCTATCATAAATTTTAGACTCCTTGGCATATTTTTTAATAGAAGTATTGAAAATAGCATTATTAACCATACCTATATAATCTACTTTGACAAGGTCCCCTCTTTTTACAAATCGCATTTTTAAAAAATAAAAAATTAAAGTTTTTTCAAAACTTTATTTCCTAATTCCATTCCATTCCAAGCTAAGTCAAATAAATGGTTTAACGTATTTGCAAAGAATGGAGTGTTAGCCCAAATTCCTACATCATAACTTGCATGGACTTCATTATCATCCATTAGCATAAACATGACATCTTTACCATCTATTACACAAAATCTCGCATCTGGTTTTTCTAAATGTTTAATTTCAGCAAAATTTTTCAAATCTCTTACAGCAGCTGCAGAATCTTTTGTAACAGGTGCAGCAATTTTTATTTTTACACCTTTTTTGCTTAGTTGTTCAAAAGTATGCTTTAAAGATTCAGACTTTCTAGCTAACCCTTTTGCACTAGTCATCAAACAAACACTTGATTCAGCATTTTTCATAAGATTTTCCATATGTAAATATAAATTATGTCTTCCTTTAATTGATCCTGTTAAGTCAGAGGCTTCAACAAATTCTATTCCTTGTTTGTATAATAAATCTAATTCACTAAAGAGTTCAGTTCCAACCATGTTGCTTAATTTTTTAATATGTGAATCTGCTTCAATCTTTGCAACTTTTTTTGTTTTTTCAACAACTTCTTTTGGTTTTACTGCAAGATACTTTATAGGCTTTCCAATTTTCATTAAAATAAATCCTTTTTTTTCAAGACTTTCAAGAACATCATAAGTCCTTGATCTTGGAACATCACTAATTTCACTTAATTCACCAGCAGTTGACGTTCCCCTTGATAAAAGTGCGGTCCATATCTTAACTTCATATAAATTCAACTTAAAACTTTGTCGCAGTTTACTTAAAAAATCCTCATTAACAATCATTAATTTTCCCCTCCTCTTTTTCTTTGTAAGTAGTGACTTTATGTCACTAGAGTAAATAAATGGATGCTTAAGAACTTTATAAACTTTTTCTAAAAAATTCATTTTAACGATATATTAATAAATATCCTAAACCTAAATTAGAAATATGTTATTATGTTTTGACATGGACAATACTTTGGTAAAATCAAATAAGATCCACATTAAAGCATTTAATAAATCTTTTCTTAAAGTTGATTTGAAAAAAGTTTCAGCAAAAAGATTAATTCAACATTTTGGCAAGGATAAATCTTTAGTTGTTAAAGGAGTTTATCCAAAAATTACAAAAGAAAAATTAAAACAAGTTCTTTATTATCATAATAAATTTGTTATTGGAGAAACTGCAAAGTATGTTAAGGTTATTCGCGGTACAAGAAAAGCATTACAAGAACTTAAAAAAATGAAATTTAAACTAGCTTTGTTATCTAATTGTTCTCATGCCCAAATAGAAGCTATCCTAAAAAAAGCTAAAATAGACAAAAAATTATTTTCTATTTTAATTGGCGCAAATGAAGTAAAACATTCAAAACCAAGTCCGGATGAAATTGTTAAAGCTAAGAAAAAATTAAAAGCAAAATCTTGTTTTATGATTGGTGATTCTACTTATGATATTGTTGCAGGAAAAAAAGCAAAAGTAAAAACAATTTCTGTATTAACTGGTGACCATAGTGAAAAAGTATTGATGCAAAAAAGACCAGATTATATAATAAAAAGCGTGGCTATATTGCCACAATTGATGAAAAAATTAAAATGTTCTTCTTGAATTATCGTTAACAAAAAGGATTTGATTGTCACTATCTTGTAAATCTCTCCACTTTTCGAACTTTCTCTTTATATGTTTAATTTCAGTTCCGTCTAAATCCATCCCTTTCTTTTGTTTTATTCTTTGAAAGATTTTTGTTTCTTCAGGTGTTTTCAAAAAAATGTGGTGAAGAAATGTGTATTCTTCGTCTGTAAATAATCTTGGATCTCGCCTCATATGTATTACCTCCGAAATAGTAATTATTTGTTACTATTATATAAAGACAAGACATTTATAAACATTTCGAAAACAAAAATTAAAAGAAAAAATAAATTATTTTAACAATCTCCACTTTTCATGAGTTCTTTGAACTCTTAATCCATCTTTGTAAATAGAAAAAAGTCCATCATAAAATTCTTTTAAATCTTCAGTTAATTCTTCTCGAGAAAAAACTTTATCTTTAACTTCAACTAAATCAACTGTTTCATTACAACCTTGATTAAATAAAATTTATTCTTCTGTCATTAAAGTACAAGTTTCTTTTTTATTATCTACTCTATAAGCAAATCTTACTTTTTCAAAAGGTGTATCAATTGTATATCCTTTTCCATCTTTGAAATAATTTACAATTTTTTCTTGTTTTTGAAGATTATCTCTTAAAAATGGGTCTTGCATTGAAATGCAGCCACTAAAGGTTAATGCTGCCAATCCTGCTAATGTCCTTTTTTTCATTTTATAGCCCCCATAAAGTTATTTTGGACTAATTTAACTCCTTTATAAAAGTTACTAATTAAAGAATTAATAATCATTCAGAGGATCTAAAGACCATCTAATCTTTTCCCATTCTTTATGGAAATCAGCAAATTTTAATCTATACTTTTGCATTAATTTATCAGCTTTATCAAACCTTTGTTTAGGGCCGTCTTCTCTATTATACATTCCTATTTTGTCTTTAATCCATTCAATGGAATTATCACAATCTCTATCTGTTAACTCAATTGTTCCTAAATAAAGTTTACAATTTTGAGAAGATTTATTTTTGACTATATATTCTTCTAATTCAAATAAGATGTCCTTATGTCTTACTTTATAACTTTCCCATTTGTATTCTGCTTTAGGTTCTTTAGCTTCTACACTCCCAGAGCCTAATAACCCCAAAGCGACTATTCCTGATAATAATATTTTTTTCATTTCAATCAACAAACTCAATCCCTAGTTCTTCTATATTTCGTTTACTTTCTGAATTTATTCTTTTCATTGGACCAAAAATTTGTGGTGAATTTACACCCGTAACAATCAACAATGTTCTCATTGTGTTTTGCAAATCTTCAGAAATTTGTGCACCCCAAATAATTCTTGCATTGTCTGCTAATCTATTAGAGATAGTTTCAACAACTTTTTTAGCTTCATCTAAAGTCATGTCTGGTCCGCCAGAAATATTGACTAATGCTCCGTTAGCTCCACTAATGTCTACGTCTAACAAGGGATTATTAATTGCTTTTTCAACAGATTCTACTGCTCTATTTTCAGTATCACTTTCACCAATTCCTATCATTGCAACTCCACCTTTGGTCATAACAGCTCTAATATCTGCAAAGTCTAAGTTAACTAAACCTGTTTTAGTTACTAATTCTGCAATCCCTTTTACAGAGTTGGTAAGAATTTCGTCAGCAATCTTGAAAGCTGTTTGCAATGGCAAGTCTGGAGCTAGTTCTAATAATTTGTCATTAGGAACAACTATCAAAGTATCAACATTACCTTCTAATTTTTCTAAACCCATTACAGCATTTTCAATTCTTTTTGCACCTTCAATTTCAAAAGGTAAAGTTACAATTGCAATGGTTAATGCGCCTTGCTTTTTAGCTATACCTGCAATTACGGGGATTGCACCAGTACCTGTTCCTCCTCCTAAACCACATGTTAAGAATATTAAATCAGACCCTTGTAATTTTTGTTTTAATTCAGATTCAGTTTCTTTGGCGGCTTCTTCACCAACACTAGGTTCACTGCCTGCACCTAAACCTAAAGTTAATTCTTTTCCAATTAAAATTTTAATATCTGTATTAGCATAAAGTAAATCTTGAGCATCTGTATTAACAGCAATAGTTTCGCAACCTTCAATTCCCACTTCTGACATCCTACTGATAGAATTATTTCCACCACCGCCAATCCCTATAACTTTAATCTTAGATCTTTGTCTTGCTAGAATTTTTTCTAGTTCAGCATCTAGTGGATTTGATTTTCTGTTTTGTTCGTTTAATCCTTTTGCCGAAGCTGTTTTAATAATACTGTCCATTTTATACCCCCTTTTTGAGTGTGAACATAAATTCCATACCTTGGAATAACTTCCTATTTTTAACTTTATCGGCGATTTTTTATTTTTTCTCTTCTTTTTTTGCCGTACTTAAGAAATTTACCTCTTTAATATTGGGAATTCTTTTATTGATTTTTTCTTTTATTATTTCTTTAATTTCTTTTTGAAACTCTTTTTTAGTTTTAATTTCAGCCTTGCCTTCTTTTAAATCTACTTCTACATCTTTGTTACTTAAATAAAACTCTAAGAATCCTTTTAATTTTTCTTTATCTTCTTTAACTAGTCTAAGAATTTTAACATCATAAGTTAATTCTCTATTAGCTAATGGGTGGTTAAAGTCAACCATAACTCTGCCACCATTAACAGTTACAATAGTTCCGACCATGTTTCCAAAATCTAATTGTAATCCTGGCATTGGTCTTATATTTTCTTTATGGAATTTATCTAGGGCCATCATCTTTACTAACTTTGGATTTTTCTTGCCAAATCCTTTATCAGCAGGAATGTCTACAGAAAACTCTTTACCTTCTTCTTTCCCAATAAGAGCCTCATCTAAGCCTTTTAGTACATCCCCTTCTCCGACACAGATAATAATAGGGCTATAATCTGATTTTTCATTGAAAACATTAGCTTCTTTAGCTACCTTAGAAATATTAGTATCAAATACTTGGCCACTAATTTTTACTTTACCTGCAAATTCAATTTCAATGAAATCCCCATTCTTAATTGCCATTCTTCAAAAGGAGATAGAAGTTATTTAAAAATGTTCTGTTTTGAGAAAACTAAATATTTATTTCTAATGCGAGAAAACGATTCACTTTAGTGAATGGATGAATCGCATTCTTTTTGAATATTAAAAAGAATAAAAAGCATGGTGAGCGAAGCTGCGCCATGCAATTTTTTAGCCAAATTAG
>Ga0210057_1008879_pt1 | contig 11779 bp, 20 predicted proteins | sample CryGeyCG2114_010_2_FD_183968 | JGI IMG/M metagenome (GOLD analysis project Ga0210057, IMG submission 183968) | Groundwater microbial communities from aquifer - Crystal Geyser CG10_big_fil_rev_8/21/14_0.10 (SPAdes) (version 2) | ecosystem: Environmental > Aquatic > Deep subsurface > Groundwater ...
TTTAGTTAGATTGATATCAGCGATTTCTTCTGAGGTAATGCCAAAATCTTTCAGTTTGTTGCCCGCGCTTCCAGCAGAAAAATGGTCTGTTTTAATTGGAGATCCAAGGTGCTTGTGTCCCGTATATGCCCATACTAAGACTTTTCTTTCCAAAGGCCAAAGTGGTTTTAATCCACCTCTAACTTCCATTTTTCGTGTCTGGTCCTCAAGACTTATTATTTTTTGGTAAAGTTCTACTTTTTTGAAAAATGTTACTCCAAGCGGTGCTTCCATACTATTTTCTTTGGTTTTACCCTGAGTATCTTAGTTTCTTTCAACCTTCCCTGCAACACACCCAATATTTTTTGACTTCTAAATTCAAAAGGCATATATTTTCCCCGTAAAAATGACTAAGAAGTTTTCTAGTAATTTAAAAGCAATTTATGATTGGTATCGAAAAATAGCCTATCTAAAAGAAAATATTGACGCTTTAGAACTACTAGACTTTTCAATTACAAAAATAGCTGGATTTCTCCTTAAAACACAACTTATTGAATTTGAACTTAGAGAGTTGCTTAGTAATTTGGATATGCATATGCGCTTTGCAAGTCAATCGTCTGTTTTAAAACTTAAAACTAGAATACCTACTTATTTCGAAGAAAAATTTACATTGGGAAAACTAATTGAAGAAATAAATAGATTTGATGGAGAATTTCTTGCCAATGTAAAGCCTAAATTGGGGAGACTTAGAGTCTTGAGGAATGACTTTACGCATCATTTATTCTCGGTAAAGAGCAGTCTGGATCAACTGTTTAAAGATTCTGAAGAGGGGATTATTCTCTCAAATGAAATTTTAGAGGAATTGAGTGAGATTGAGGAATTTTTAGATAAAAATGACCCTTTGGATCCAATTATTGAGAAATTTTACAAGCAAAAAGGAAATAAATTAAAGAAAAAAGGAGAATCTAACTAGTACTAGATGTTCGGAAGTCATCTCCGGCCCATGATAGAAGTGTTTAGTGTAAAATTACACTCCGAGCATTTTTGAAATTTCTTTGAACCAATCTGAATTTCGTTGACCTTCCAGTTCCATTACCTTCAATACAGCATGACTAGGTGCGTATCCAATGCTGATATTTGTATTTTCGGTATAGGTTTTTAACATATTATCCAAAATCCCTCCTAATATAAATCTTAATTCGGGTTTAGCATTACTAATAATATGGTAGTAAAAAGCTATACATGACTCAATCGCATATTCGTTTAATTTCTGGTTATTGATAAAGATTGGCCTAATTTTAGTATTCATATACAATTGCTGGGTCGCATTTTCAATAAAAAGCTCACCCTTCGTCTTAAATATATCTTTTCCGAGCGCTTTTTCCTTTAATGCAAAATTAGTACCCATATACCATTCACCAAAATCTTTTTTAGCTCTTTTATTAGTATTCTTTGTAAAATCATCAACAATGCCTTCCAAGATTGGATCAAATTGGTCGAAATAAAAGTGTCTAAAGTCCGTATCAGAATTTAAGTACATTCTGTCAAAGTAGAAAGAGAGTGCTACAGTTTGGATATTTAACGAACCCTCAGGTATTACTTGGGATTGTTGATTTTCCGTTAAAATAATTTCAGTTGTGTTAAAAACATTTGCCATTGATTAGAGATCTCCTTTTGTTACAGTTGTCTTCTGTTCGCTCATTTACTTATATTTCTTTACGCAAAGTTCTTCATTCCTATCATGATCAGCTTCAACTACATCAGATACATACTTTGGTAGCGTCTTCTTGCCGGGGTTGACTTGCTCTGCCTTTAATTTCCAATCAGCTATATAATCGTCATAAGCAACTTGAATACAATCGTCGAATTGTCGTTGTTTATCTATTTTTTCCTGCTCCTCAGTTTTAATTTTCTTCGTTTCTAAAGCCTGTTTTTCTTTTTCCAGCTCATTACTCATACGCTCCTTGCTTGGTAGGAATATGACGAAATAATAGGCAATAGATAGTGCAATTACACCAAGAAAGGCAGCTGAAAGCATGCTTGCCATGTTTTTCTGTTTCATAAGTTGAGGATTATAACACTATAAGTCTAGATTTGCACCATTATAGGTTTAATTTTGATTCTGTGAACAAAGTGAGTGACGTCCCATAGTTTGACTTTTCCACAATAGAAGCATATTATTTGGCACCTGCTGATTGATAAAGGTAATTAATAATGAAAAAAACCATTTACATTGTTGCCATCATTGCAGCTTCTCTCCTTTTGGCGGGTTGCGATAGTTCCACAACAGGTTCAGTCAAAGGGATAAATTCGGATTCACGAACTGATGACCCAAAAACTGAAAGACCTTATCCAGACATGGATTGTGCTGACTTTAGCTCTCACGGAGAAGCGCAGGATTTTTTTGAGGCAAATGAACCTGGTGACCCTCACAATCTAGATAGAGATGGTGATGGGATTGCTTGCGAATCGCTATGATGGAAGAGAATAGTTATATAAAAGCTTTTTTAACATGAAAGTAATCTCTCAACATAAAGGGTTGTTAATATTTATAACTATTATCGTGGCTTTTTATGGTTTGAGTGCTTGGTCACAATATACTTGGGCCAGTAGATTTAAAGCAGAGGTTGGTTCTGATTGGGTCGTTTTTGATGAACAAAAAAATGCGGCTGAACCGATTTACCCCTATACATTTTTTGCTACACCAGTAAATAGAATTGGTCTAATTCAATCAAGTAGCATTGTTGAACTAGACAATGGAATTTATAAATATAACAAGATGTGGGCAGACGGTCCTTTAGGCAATAGTATGCCAACCGAGACTTTTTTAAGTTTTGTGGATTGCAATCAAAGAATGTCTGGAAATCTTAAAGAGGGAAAGCAGGGATTTAACAATGTGGATGATATCGAGTGGAGTAAACCGGATGACAATCGTTATATTACTTCAGAGAAGGACAAAGCGAGGTTGGTAGAAGTTTTCAATTACACCTGCGAACTTTTAAGTATATGATAGGAAAAATATTTAACTCTATTCGATTTGCGTCTTTTGCAGCGCTCTATGCGGCGGAATTTAAGGATTCTAGCGATAAGAAGATGGCTTTACAATACGCATTAAAAAGACAAAGACATCGAAAACCTTTTAGTTCATTAACCGACAACCAAATTGACCGCTTGGCTGACCTTTTTTCCCAGCTTAAAGATCCGTTACAAATACAGAACTTTTGGATAGAGGCAGATAATCAAAGAACAATAGGGCCTCTTGTAGACTTCGAGCGCTTAGAAGACTTCGTGAAATTTGCTAAAAAACATGAAGCCTAGATGTTCGGAAACCGTTCTATTTGGCGAGCAATTATAAAAATATTGGCTCAAACTCTTCTTCCGTTTCTAGAAAATACGTCCTAAGTGCGCTAACATCGGGGAGCCAAATATGCTTGAGATTGCTTTAGTCCTTAATCTTCTTTGTTGTAAGTTACTTTAACTGTAAGGTTAGATTTAATACCGGGTAGTGCCGGTAATAAATGATTAAGAACTTGTTCTGCTGTCATGCGGAATTTCCTACCCTGTGCGGATACCTTTATCCATCCTTTTTTGTCTTTATAATACTTTTCGGTGAAGTTCTTTGTGCCAATTAAAATTGTATAGCTATCATTGGTCAACCTCATATAACCAAGATTTTAACAAAAGAGGCTCAAGCGTCGTCCACAGGACAAAGCCAATTAGTTCTTATGAGAAGAGGTGCTTTTGAGTTAGGACACATCGTTTGACTTCCCTGTCTAGTTTTGCAAAACTCTGCTTAAGGAGGTGATTCTAAAGAATATGAATGAAATGTTTAAAGAATGCATGAAACCGCACGCACTCGTCCATATGGTATCAGGAGCTGCAATTGCTTGCTTAGTTTTATATTTTGTTCCAAGCTTGACGGCTAATCTTTTAGTGCTCGGTATTGCATTGTTTGTTATAGCCTTTATTTTGGAGTTTGTTGTTAACCCGGCACGAAAAAAATAATTAAAGAAGTTTTCTGATCAACATTTCGCGCTGAAAAGGTATAATACCAAGTAAGAAAGGAGGACAAGTAGATTTAGTATATAAAGCTACAAAAATATTATGAATGGAACAATTAAAACCAAAACAGAAAAAGGATATGGATTTATTTCCCGTGAAGGAGAAGAAAAAGATCTTTTTTTTCACTCAACAGATTTAGTTGGTGTTACTTTTGATGAACTTCAGGTAGGAGCAGCCGTGACGTTTGATGTTGTGGAAGGCGAAAAGGGCCCAAGTGCAAAAAATGTAAAACTTGCGGCGTAACTTTTCAATGGAGTTTATTAACGCTTTGCGGCAGTTCAGGATAGGACCATTTGCAGTTTTTGATTTTTCACTTGCATATGCGGGTATTTTTCTGCTGGCACCAAAACTTACCAAAATATTTGCCAAAATTCACCTTTATATATCCAGAGCCGATTGGTTATTTTTAACTTTACCGATTGGTTTGTTATTTCATATTACTTTAAGACTGCACACTCCTTTAACAAAATTGGTTTTGGATCCTAATGGTAATTACCCAATAAAGGCATTAATTTTGTTTATGCTTTTTATGGGGCTTCGAAAGTGCAGAAATCCCCAAAATATTAAGAAATCTTAATTCAATTTGTCATATTTGGGAACTGTATTCAATCGAAAATCATCCCTTTTTTTGACTTCTAAATTCCAAAAGCGCTTCTGAAAATTATGGTCAGGAAAAGGTGTTATCTCTATTCCAATAGGAAGTAATTAGTTTCCCGCTTTACAAATGGTCTTCCCTGTCGGCTTCGGCTTCCTGTTTTGTTTTGTGGATAGTCCCGTCTTTGTGGTGGGGAGGGGAGTAAATTGTGTAGAGCTTAAGCGGTTTTTCGGCAGAAGAAAAAGAAAGAATTTTTGGTAAAATGATTGCCTCGTCAAACGCAGGGAAAGGTTTGGGGATGTTTATAGTCAGGAAGACAATACAGCGATACGGTGGAGAGGTTAAAGTTGCACAAAACAAACCAAGAGGGACGATTTTTTCCCTGTTTTTGAGAAGTGCATAAAAAGTTCGACTAACTTCTTACATTTTTCTTGCAGACCTATAACCCCATTTTAATCGATTTTCGAGTTAATTCCTTTATTCACTTATTCACTAAGATTGGAGGTGATTTTGATGGATGTAAAAAATATGATGGATCATCTAAAGACCAATCAGTCTTATCCCGTGACACGGGAGAATCTGGTGGCGGAAAGCGATAAGCAGTGGTTCAAAGAAAATTTGGCGGAAGGAACATATAACAGTGCAGACGAGGTTATCGAGGCGCTGGGGCTGGCGGATATGAGAATGGGCGCAACGGCTTAGATATTTTTCTTTGATATAATCGGGGCGGTGAAAAAGCTCAAAGAAAACGGCCTGTAGTTGATTACTGAATCGATATCTGATATAGTAACGAGACTTAACTTGAGCTATCGGTAGCTTTTTGGTCCTTCAGAAAATCTCATAGACTTTCGACTCTTAAGCGCAATTCTCATCTAGGTAAAAAAATAGAAGGAGGTGAAGTAAAAAATGACAACAAAACGATTATTCGTTGGTGGGCTTTCGTATAACACAACTAGTGGACAGTTAGAAGAACTGTTTGCACAGGTTGGTAAAGTATCAACTTTAAATTTAATTACAGACAAGTTTTCCGGCCAAAGCAAAGGTTTTGCGTTTGTGGAAATGTCTAACGACGCTGAGGCTGAAGAAGCTATCAAGAAATTCAACAATTATGAACTTGACGGGCGAAAATTGGTTGTGAATATTGCACGACCAAAAGAAGACAGACCAATGAACCAAAACAGAGGGAGCTTTTCAAGATCCGGCAATCGCTGGTAATTGAAAGAAAGGACTTTTTGATTAATAAAAGCGAGCAAACTGTTTGCATACTTTGTGGGAATTTGCGTGTCTTTTCTAGGAAGTGGAAAGAGAAAGTTGACGGAAAAGGTAGTATGGTTACACACACAGAGAGCGTTTGTGCCGATAGTGAGTGTCAAAAAAAAGTTGACTCTAAATTTGCGGAAATGAGGGAACGGCGTGAATCGGCTGACGAAAGAAGAAAAGGCATAGTTATTGCAAAACGATTAAAATCTCCCGCAATTTTGCTAAAATAGTTTCGTGACAAAAATCAAGCTTCCGCAAAGTATTCTGTGGCCTGTTGTTATCTTTCTAATTGCGTTTGGGGCTTTTTATTTTAAGCCATGGCAGACAAAAACTTTAGAAACAGTTTCCGTAATTGCCGGGGGCAAGACGGAAGTAAAGCCTGATATTGCCCAGTTTACGGCTAACGTCAGCACGAATAGTGCGAACCTGGACATGGCACGAAGCCAAAATGAACAAAAAGTTTCGGCAATAGTTTCAAGGCTTAAAGATTTGGGAATTACTGAAGCAGATATCAAGACCGAAAATGTTTCGGGGGGAAGGGGATACGAACCCCAGATGATGATTTACCCTGAGCCTTCGAGGCCGAATACAAATACTTTTTCAACAACACTTTCAGTTAAAGTAAGAAATTTTGAGTTAACGGATGAAACTTTGGCTGTTTTTACCGCCGGGGGAGCCGAGAATATTTACGGGCCGAGTTTAACTCTTTCCGAGGAGGCGAAAGAGAAGGCAAAATCGAGTGCAAGGGAAGCGGCTGTCTCCGAGGCTAAAAAGAAAGCGGAGGAACTGGCAAAGCTTTTGAACAGGAAAATCGGAAAGGCAACCGATATAAAGGAAACAGGGGAACCAAACTATCCAATGCCTCTTATGGCAGTCAGTGAAGCAGACCTGAAGGAGAAAGCAAGTCAAATTCAGCCTGGGAGCACAACAGTAACTATAAATCTTGCAGTGGACTTTGCTCTCAAATAAAGCAAAAATCCGGAACTTTTGGTAAATGTATGGTTCGGAAAGATCTAGGTTTGTTTCTCCGTTTTGAATATTTTTCTCAATTCTACTTTGGCATTTTCTAATACTTTTTTCCTTTCCGGTCTTAATTTCTTTCCTGCACGGTTGATGTAAAAATTTAACATGCTCATGGCGGATTGAAAAGGTTCTGCTTTGCGTCTGGCGCTCGCGAGCGCTGAGCGCTTGAGGCTTTCTGCTATTTTTTTGGGATCATTCCAGGTAAAGACTCCCTTTTCCAGGTCGAGCGCAAAACTTGTTTTTGTGACTTTATCCGACCAGAGCATTTTGCTGGCAGATTGCAGTTTGTCGTTTATGATCATAGTAATATTTTACGACTGATATAAAAGCTTGGTTTTGACATTCTATGGTGATATAATTTGCCAAGCCTGAGTTCTGAGGTCTTGGGTTCCTCAATTATTATTACCCAAAATATGTATGGAAGAGAACGTTTGTATAAGGTGCGGAAAAGTTCGCATTTTTTTTAAGAGGTGGAAGGAAAAAACCGACGGACGCGGGTCGGTTATTATACGTGAGGAGTATGTTTGCCCTGATAAGGAATGTCAAAAAATTGTCAATGAGAAATTTGAAGAAATGAGACTTAAAAGAATTGGAATGGAAGAGCGAAGAAACGGAATAAAAATAGGGACTCCGAAGCAAGCCTAAATTTTCTCCAGATGGCCGATTTTGTAAACAGTTTCTCCGTTTGGGTATAGAATTTTTTTATCAATTAAAAGTTTATATTTACTGCCGTTTTCTTCTCCCTGCCAGCGGTCTGGCAACTGCTCACCATATACGGCGTATAGGGTGTCGGGACTCTTCTCTGTTGTTTCCCAGCTAAAATTATAAATAAAAGAATATTTATCAAACGATACCACATGCAGCCAGCCAAGTTTGTCGGGACCGCTTATTTTTGCGCTTTGCCAATACTTTTGCGGGTCATATTTATTATAAAGAAGAAACCAGATGTAATTGGGCGATTCTTTTTCGGTGACTGATACCTTTTGGTAATTTTCCTGCAGTTTTGAAATTTCAGCAACCAGCTCCTTTCTGCCGAAATACCAATTTTCCGGAATCAACTTGGGAATGGAGATGTAGTATTGATAGAGATAGAAAGCAAAAGAAAAGATGTAAGCGGCAGATAAAGTAATAATTGACAATCTCAAATAATTTGGCCAAGCAAGTTTTATGCAGCCGAGGAAATTGACGAGACCATAGGATGAAATGATGGACCAGGCAATTGCCATATTAGCCGACCTGTTAGCGGCGGGGGTAATGAAACTAAATGAGGCGGTTACGGGACTGACAAATAGATACGCAAGAAGAGCTTTTTTCGCAGGAGTTGGATCCCTTAAGATTAAAAAAATCCCATATACGAAAAAGGGTATTTCCAAAAGGTAAACTACTCCCATATTCGGAATGTCGAAGGGCTGGTTGCGGTCACCTGTAACAGCCAAAAAGTCGAGAGAAAAATGCTGGGAATATCTTCTTAGGAAGTCACGGGAATAAAAGTAAAATTTATTGTGGAAAAAACGGCCAACTTTTGTTGGGAAAGAAGCACCGTCTCTAACGTGCGCTTCCAACAATTTTAATTTGATATCCTCATCAAAAAAGATACTCACAGTTTTGGCTCTGCCCAAAAGCGTTTGAGGTTCTTTTGCAATTGAGACTAACAGTGGTGAAAGTAATGAAAGGCTTAACAGAAGGCAAATCAGTACGGTTTTTTTTGTTTCAAGAAGTTTTTTTCTGAAAATGAGAAACAGAAAAAAACAAGCAAAACAACAGTTATTCTCGACCCGTAATAAGTGTAAATAGCGGAAACAAAAAAAACGGATGAAGCAATTAGGTATTTTTTGTTTTCAAAGCCTTTTAAAAAAAATAACAGGCCTCCCGAGATGAACATCATTTCCAAGCCGACAAGCATACTGCTTCTTGAAAAGTGTATATGCCAGGGAGAGATTGTAAGAAGAAGAGCTGATACTGCGGGAAGATAATTGTTGAACGGATTCTTCTTTTTTTGGGCACGGAAAATTTCAAAGGAAAGCAGATAGACAAAGGCGACTGTAATTGTTCCTGCAAGAGCCGACGGAAGGCGGACCGCAAAGTCACTTAGGCCGAAAATCAAAATTGAAGGAATTGTTACCCAGGCTGTGAGAGGAGGTTTGTAATCCCCAAAACTTTTAAAAGTGAGCGGGAAGGAATTTCCGTATTCATCTTTTGCCGTTTTGAGAATTGAATAGCTGTTGTAGCCGTAAGCTGCTTCATCGGAATAAAGGGGCGGAAAAGTGCCTATTTTATAAATCCTAAGAAAAAAAGCAAGAAATATTATGAAGAAAAGGACTTTTTTGTTCATTTAGGTAATAAACGGTTTATGAATAATGATAATTTGGTACATTCTTATGGTCTCGTAAGCGATCCATAAAAGTAAGAAAATTGAAAGAATCCTGGCAATTTTAGAAATTCTTGAAAAATTGCTGATCAGGCTATAAGCACCGAGTGTTGAAAAAAATGAAGCGGGAATAGCGATTAAGAGACCCGCTATTAAACCCTTTTCAAGTTTAAGTACTCCCAAAATTAATAATGCGGGAAAAGCCAGTAGAAGGCTTTTTTGCTTGAGATTCTTTGAGGCAAGGACTTGATAGAGACCTAAGATAAATAGCGGCATAAAACTTGGGAGCAGAAGCTGGTAATCTTCAAGCCTACGGTGAATTTGTTTCTCTCCCTGAAAAAAAATATATTCAAATGAAGCGAGGCAAGTGAAATTTTTGCTTTGGCCATTACAATAATAGGTTGAGGCTGACCTGGAAACTGCGAGCAGTAATATAAAGAACCAGGGAGTAGATAGTAGAAGAAACAGATAAAGGATGATAATTTTTTTATTTTTTTCTGCATAGTGGAGAAATAAACTTGAGGAAATGATAATCAGACTGAGGACGAATAAATTTATGACCATTTAGAACTCACTAGGATTTTAGCAAAAGTGCTATTAGAATGTTTTTAAGTTTACCCGCTTTGATGATTTCTAAAGGCAGTTTAGTAATATATTTAACTCTAGCTTCCATACTAATAGTATCTTTCTATTTGAGGGTCCATGACCTTGCAAATAATCCTCCAGGTTTTTATACGGACGAAGCCTCAATAGGTTTCAATGCTTACAAAATTTTGACCACGGGACGGGATGAACACGGAAAGTTTTTACCTGTTTTTTTTGAAGCATTCGGTGAGTACAAAAATCCTTTGGCCATTTATCCTGTAGTACCGTCAATCGCAATTTTTGGCTTAAGCGAGTTTGCAGTCAGGGTGGTGCAGGCAATCTGGGGACTTATGACGGTTGCGATAGTTTTCTTTCTGGGCAGGGAAATGTTCGGTACAAGAGGGGGAATTTTATCGGCATTTATACTGGGTATTTCTCCATGGCACATTCATCTCTCACGTTTTAATATTGAAAGCCACGGGGCATTCCTCTTTTTTATCTGCGGAGGTTTATTATTTACCCTTATTTCTATGCGAAAAAACTGGAGTAGGGGATATTTGGTTCTTAGTGCTCTTTTTTGGGGTTTATCTTTTTATACTTATTTTGCTACAAGAATATTTACGCCTCTTTTTCTTCTGGGCTTATTGATAATATTCTCTGGCGAATTAGTTCCAGGTTTTAAAAAATATGGTAAGAAATTCATTTTTCCTGTGCTAGTTTTTTTGCTGGTGGTTTCCCTTTTTGCTTTCCATGTCGTTTCCGGAAAAGCCTTTTTACGGTTTAAACAAGTTGCATTTAACAGGCAAGACCAGCAGATAAACATTGTTTCAAAAAGTCTGCGGCTCTATGCAGAGCATTTCGACCCTAAATTCGTTTTTCTTCTTGGGGACTCCGATTACCCGGGGCAGAAAATAGTAAGACATTCTTTAACAGGTATGGCCCTTTTTTATAAGTGGCAGATGCCTTTATTTCTTGTTGGCCTTATTTATTTAGTCTTTATAAGGAACAAAAAGTGGGGGTTTAAGATCAGGAACTTTTTAGTTTTAATGCTCCTTTTATATCCACTTGGGAGTGTTGTTTCGGACGCAGAAACTCCTTACGCCACAAGATCGGTAATTGGAGTAATTCCTTATACCCTAATAATCACTTTGGGAGTTTTGGCATGCTTGTCTATTATCGAAAAGCTCAAGCCTTATTCTTTTAGCATCTTTGCCAAAATTTCTTTTTTAACAGTTTTTGCTTATTTGAGCATCTTTTTTCTTTTAAGGTTCGAAGCGCTTAGTAAAGCTTATATCAATGTTGCAAGCGGTTATAACGGTTTTCAATATGGGACAAGAGATGCGGTTAACTTTTTTCTTTCCGAGGCAAATAACTTTGACATGTTTATTTTGTACAGCGGAGTCGACGGGGGAGATGCTTATCTGAAATTTTATTCAAAAGGCAGATGCGCAAAATGCTACATAAGTGATGACAACCGGTTTGAGGGAACAAGAAAGCTAATGGCGGTTTCTGCCGAAAGTGATAATGATTTTTACAGAAAATACGAGGGAAAGCTTTTAAAAATAATTATTTATCCAAACGGAAGGGATGCCTTCAGAATTTATGACGCTAGAAGGCTCGACTAGGGCTCATGACTGAATCTCTTACCTATTTCTTACCTTTTAGTTAAGTTTCTTTTACTTTTTTCCCTTAATGTTAGTGATATGAATGATGAAAGGCAGGAAAGGCTTGCGACAAGTTATCTTGGAAGCAGGATTTTTTCTACTTTAGCGGCTCAAATTAACAGAAAGAAGAAGAAGAGCCGAAATAAGTAAGCAAAAGGAGGTTAATGCTATGAACCCGGATCAGGAATTGGGTGAGGTTGGCCGTTTTATTGAAAGACCAAGCCCGTATGCTGTTGCTTTGGT
>Ga0210057_1008880_pt1 | contig 11779 bp, 9 predicted proteins | sample CryGeyCG2114_010_2_FD_183968 | JGI IMG/M metagenome (GOLD analysis project Ga0210057, IMG submission 183968) | Groundwater microbial communities from aquifer - Crystal Geyser CG10_big_fil_rev_8/21/14_0.10 (SPAdes) (version 2) | ecosystem: Environmental > Aquatic > Deep subsurface > Groundwater ...
AGACATGGCTCCGGCTTTCGAGCCCTAATCAAAGCAAAGAAGTTTGCTTTGATTTCCCCAAGCACATAAAAACTCCTTATAAGGAGTTTTTAAATGTGTGCTTGGGGCCGGTCTCGGCGTCAGCTCACCTCGCTATAATTGTTCGCTTTGCTCCAATTCTAGCGGGTGGCTCCTGCCCGGCCTCGCCTGTCTTCTTCGCCATCGGGCGAATCAGACATGGCTCCGGCTTTCGAGCCCTAATCAAAGCAAAGAAGTTTGCTTTGATTTCCCCAAGCACATAAAAACTCCTTATAAGGAGTTTTTAAATGTGTGCTTGGGGCCGGTCTCGAACCGGCGACCTCTCCCTCTTCAGGGGAGCGCTCTACCAACTGAGCTACCCAAGCATATTTTGCATGAGCAGACCTTATCTGCTTCTGGCGAGTAAAAATTTATTTTAAAATATCTTTAAAGCTATCCAAAACACCACTAAGTGTTGTGGATTCTTTCGTGCTTGTACCAACCTCTTGAACTTGACCAACACCACCTTTTATTGCATTAAGATATGGTTGTATCAAGTAATATACACCAAAAGCGGATCCAAATATAACAACCCAATAGGCAACTTTAATCCAGACATTAATCGCCATATAACGATTAATCTTCTTCAAAAGTTGATTGTTTTCTTCTATTAAACGACGGTTTTCCTTTACCGCACGTGCTATTTCAAGATCAGGGTCCATCAGAATATTATACCAAAAAACATTATAAAACCAAGGTTCTGAATTAGGAATATTAACTAAATTCGAAATCCGAAACAATATCTAAATTCAAAACGGCGGGTGCGTAAAAGTATGACCTTCTTAACCACGTAGTTTTCATTGAAAATTGAAACATTGGAAATTGATTGTCTCCCTACGGGAGATCTCCCGCCTGCCTACCGCAGGCAGGAAGGGAGAAAAATTGTAAATTGTAAATTAAAAATTCGTATCCTATTCCCTATACACCCGCTTGCTCCGTCCATATCTTTTGGTATAATTGTTGGACTATTAGAAGAAATAATCGAAGATTTTATGGATAAAAAAATAGAAATATATTCAACACCAACTTGTCATTATTGTCACATGACAAAAGACTTTTTGACAGAGAAAAATATACCATTTACAGACTATGACGTATCAGTCGATGTTGCAAGACGACAAGAAATGATAGAAAAAACAGGTCAGATGGGTGTACCAGTGATAGTAGTTGGTGACCAAATGATGGTAGGTTTTGAACAAAACAAACTTTCAGAATTACTTGGAATCTAAAAACAAATTTCGGCCATATGGCCGTTTTTTGTTTTATGGTATAGTATTTTTATCCTAACCAGCCCTCGTAGTTTCGGCCCGAGGCCGATCAGCCTCGTGCTGACAATGGATAAGTGTAAAATACGGCTTAAGTGAGAAAATAAAAATTTATATAATATCCATGCCCTCGTAGTTCAATGGATAGAACTGCCCCGTCCTAAGGGGTCGATGTAGGTCCGATTCCTGCCGAGGGCACATCGCTAAACAAAATAACACCTCCAGGTAGTTATTTTGTTTATGGCGATTGCCACTTGGAGAAAGCTCCAGTGGAGCTTTCGTCAGGAATCGGAGGCTTTGAGTATATTTTCGACCAGTTTTGCTGGAAGAAAATACGAAAAGTTGAAACAGTGTTGAACACTGTTTCAAAAGGTTGCCTACTATTTTGAAAAAATAGTGACAACCTGAACAGCGTCTGTAAGACGTACAGCTCCTGTAAGGAGAGATGTACTGCCGAGGGCACAAAGCGTAAAGAAAAATGATGCCTTCGTATCATTTTTTAGCTTTGTGAGGCGCCTGCCTACCGCAGGCAGGGAGCCATCTTTTGGCGAGCACCACGAGCTAAAAGAGGCGAGCCCGGAAAGGTGAGAAAGTGCAGCGCACTTTCGCAAGACCTTCTTCTAATCTACCTTAAGTAGATTGAAAAGGTATACAGATCCTGTAAGGATATACCCGCTAGAATTGGAGCGACTTTGTTTGCTTATGACCGAAGGGAATTAGCAATACAAGAAGTACTCTTGTGGTGCGTAGCGAACAATTATAGCGAGGTGAGCTGACGTCATATAAAGTATACCGTCCATGTAATGGAAGATTTCCTGCCAGTAGTGATAAATTTCCTGCAACCGATTCCTTATAAAAATACATCAAAACCCACCCATGAACCAACAACCTCCACAAACAGAACAAATTAAAACTCCTAGAAAACCAAGAGACTGGAGCAATTTAATATTCTTTGGTATTTGTATAATAGTTGTGCTTATTCTCTACGGCACAACAATAACAGGCAGTTTTGTATTTGATGATCGAGAAATTTTGAAGCATCAAGAAATGCTTTCCGACATACACTCGCTAGATGATGTGGCCTTATTCCCCTACTGGACAGAGTCAGCTGGCTTATATCGACCCGCAACATTAGTTAGTTATGCTTTTAATGCAATACTTTTTGGAATATCTCCAATAAGTTTCCACGTAATCAATCTACTTTTATATGCTTTAACTGGCTTCTTATTGTATTTATTAATTAAGAAATTATCCAATAATAAGGATTTGGCATATATAGCAAGTATCATTTTCTTAATAATGCCAATCCACAGCGAGGTTGTGGGAAATATCATAGGGAGGGCAGAGATCTTTGCGCTTCTATTTTCTCTATTAGTTTTATTGTCTCTATTAAAAAGATATCCAATATCCGAAAAAATAAAAATGCATCGTTATTGGCCAATATTTTTCTGGATTTTTCTTGCAATAGGCTCCAAAGAAGTTGCTATAGCTATAGTTCCAATAGCAGTATTAATGATATACGGAAGAGAAAAAAGCTTTTGGTCAAAAGAAACATTTAAAAAATACCTACCCGCTAGTGTGTGGATGGGGCTAGGATTATTTTCGTATTTCATACTTAGACTTGTTGTACTTGGACCTCAACACTTCCTGGGTGTTGAAACATCAATTGTTGAAAACCCTTTGAAATTTACCTCTTCCGGAGGTCGAATAACGACAGCGCTCAGTATCATAACGGAGTATTTCAAAAAAAGTTTTATACCAATCGACCTGTGCTCAGACTATTCATATAACCAAATACCTATACTGCATAATTTTTTTAATATCGGAACAATACTTGGTGCAATAATAGTCATATCATCCGCAGTACTTACTATTATCTACATACGCAAAAAACCTATTATATCTATAGCCTCAGCATTCTTCTTCTTTGGATTTCTACCAACATCAAATATTGTGTTTGCAACAGGAACCATAATGGGAGAGCGTCTAGCATATTTCCCATCTGTTGGTTTGTCTATTTTGTTTGGATATTTAATCTTCCGCGCACTTAGAAAATTAAAAAAATCTCACTTGTTGTATCTTTTACTAATACTAGTCACAATTTGTACAATATGGTATAGCGCTATAAGCTATTCGCGCGGAAAAGTGTGGAAAAGTGAGAGAACCCTATTTAAATCAGCAGCAGAATGTTCACCAGAAAGCGTATTATCGGTATCAAATCTAGGATCAATTTATTATATTGAAGGAGACCTACTAAAAGCCAAAGAGACTCTTATACGAGCCAGATCAATTTATAATGGGTACACAAAAGGTGTAAACAATCTTGGGCTCGTATACTGGAAAGAAGGAGACAACAAAAAAGCCCGTGAATTGTTTTTGGAGGCATTGAGTGGAGAATTCCCCTACCCTGGTGCTTATGAAAACTTAGCTCTAGTAAGTATACAAGAAGGAAAACTTGATGAGGCAAGAAGCTGGCTACTAAAATTATATTCTGGAGACATTGTTGCTGTAGAAAAATATATTCAAAATGTTATAGGACAAATTTAATATATTTTGTGTATGTTATTTTGTTGACCAAATTTGTTTTGCCCTATCTGGCACACTCCCTAGTGAAGCACTGCTATAGCACCCAGGCTCCCCCGCCCAAACCGCATGAGAACCCCATAGTTTAAGCTCACAGCGCTCTGGATCAGATGTATTTTCTAAATTTGTAAGTAAATCATATGCTTGACCATCAGAAGATACTCCATATGTGTAGGTTAATGCAAACCACCATGGCGTATCATCATTACCGACTCGATTTATTGGGTCTTTTGGAACTATGGGTATAAATTTTAAAAAATTCACATCAGTTGAAAGCCAGTTAGTGTTTGTGCAAATACTTGTTGCCCAATCACTTCTACCTCCACCACAAGAACTGGATGATCTATGTGGTGGATATCTACCATATTCATCATAGTAAAATTCAATAGCTTTTTCTAGTTCTTTCAACGTTGATTTTCGATGAACATCTCTGGCCTTTACTCTGGCACTGTTTAAACTAGACAATACAATACTCGAAAGAGTGCCAATAATAGCAATAACAACTAAAAGTTCTATTAAGGTGAAGCCTTTATTATTTTGAAAAAAGTTCTGCGTCATATAATTCTGTACTTTTACCTTGATCCAAATAATCCTTTTCAAAAGAGTCGAGTTTTCCAAAACTTCCAGAAGAAACAAAAACTAAAGAAATTATAAACAAAAATACAACCAGGAGTATTAGAAAACCGTTAGCCATTTTTTCATCTTTAACAAGACCACCTGAATGACCAATGATCCACTTAATCAATACTGATTCTTCTTTATAAAAATTTTGTGTTCCTTCATTAAATTCATTGTGAAATCTTACTTCATTGGAGGACATTAATTTATTTTTTAAATATATACCAGTATTATTATTTTCTTCCATATTTTTTATATTTATATGCGATTTTGTTTATTTATATTGGGAAACAATTTAGCAAACAACAAGTGTTCTTGTTGTGCGGGATACGGAAATCCCTGCCTGCCGGCAGGCAGGGAACTCGTGTCTCAACCTTGGTCCCAGAACATTTTTGCCATCTTGTGCGAGTACCGAGAATCGGACTCGGGTTTCAAGCTTGGGAAGCTTGCGTCATACCACTAGACTACACTCGCAAAAACGTACGGGATTCTCAAAAAATATTATCGCATAGCTCCTTATTTTTTGGAAGAAGGTCGCGTCATACCACTCCGACCGACGTCGGAGTCCGACTGCGGTCGGACTAATCCCGCTTAAATATATTCTTTATTTTCTGCCAAAGTCCAACTTTCTCGGTGGTGCCATCTAAATCATCTTTTGATACATCATCCACAACAACCATTACCTTCTCACCCTCCTTGGCCACATTAAACATGTCACGAATTTCCATTTCGATTCCTTTAGGCGTAGCAAGTAATTTAAGTTTAGCCTCAAGAAATTCTTTTCTATCCTGTATTCTAATAAACTCATCATTAACTATTTCCAGTGTTTCATTTGTGCTTTGTTCTTTTTCGTAAAGACCAAGTATTGCTTTACCAGAAAAAAATATCATAATTAACAAGACCACCAAAGACGTCTTCGAGTACAAAAACTTTTCATATGTCTTTTTTCCATCATTCGAAGTCATGGTATACTGTATTATATCGTATTAAGCCTTTAAGCATATGTTTGATAAAAAACACAAAAAATTTATACAAGTTGCATGGACTGTGATAGCAGCATTGGTTATTTTGAGTATGATACTCTTATATACACCAATATTCCTCTAGTTTGAATCTCTCATAACCTTCATAAATACTTCCTGTGGAATATTTACCTTTGCAAACTCTTGCATCTTCTTTTTACCTTTCTTTTGTTTCTCCCTTAATTTCATTTTTCTTGTTATATCTCCTCCATATAAATAATCAGTAACATCTTTTCTCATTGCTGATATAGTCCTTGAAGACATAATTCTTCCTTGTGCAATTGCCTGTATTTTAGTTTTGGTTAACTGTTTTGGAAGAAGTGTAAATAATTTCTCCACAATCTTCTTTGCTTCTTCTTCTGATCTTCTACGAGACACAACCTTAGAAAAAGCAGGTATTACTTCTTCTCCAACCAAAACCTCGAGCAAAACCACGTCTGCCAAAGACCACTCATCATTAATTTCATAAGAAAGAGATGCGTACCCAGAAGAAACGCGTTTTATATCATCAAAGAAATTCCTCATAAGCTCGCGTAATGGCATCAATATTGTAAACTCTGTTCTACCGTCTCCAAACAAATGTGTATCGATTATAGATCCTTCGTGATCATAAAGAGTCTGCATTAAATAATCAATATACTTTGCGGGTGTTATAAGCCTAATAGATGTCCAACGTTCTCGTATACTAGAAACTTCTCCATATGGAGGGAAAAGTGCTGGAGAATAAATTAACTCTGTATTGCCTTTCTTATCAGTAACTTCATACGTAATACTTGGAGTTGTAACCACCAAACCAATTTCAAATTCTCTTCGAAGTCTCTCTGTGATTATTTCTAGATGGAGCATTCCAAGAAAACCACATCTAAAACCACGCCCTAAAACACCACTGGACTCCTCTTCAAAAGAAAGCGCTGAATCAGATAATTTTAGTTTTTCTAGAGATTGTTTTAAGTTTGTAAAATCATCCGCATCCTCAGGGAAAACACTGGCCCATATTACAGGTTTTGGATCTTGGTACCCAGGGAGAGCCTCGGTATTTTTATTACTTAATACTATTGTATCTCCAACTCTTGCAATGCCCGGCTCTTTTATGCCTGTCACAATATAACCTATCTGACCACTAGAAAGCGTATCTACAGGCACTTCCTCTGGACGGAAAATACCAACTTCACCAGCAACAAATGATTTCCCTGCTATTTTAAATAGAAGATTAGATCCCTTCTTTGCTGCACCATCAATAATTCGAGCATATATCACAACACCTCTGTGGTTTGAATATTCAAAGTCAAAAATAAGAGCTTTTAGTTCCCCATCTTCATTTTGTTTTGGTGGTGGTACTTTTTCTAATATAGTATCAATCAAAAGAGGTACACCTTCACCAGTCTTGCCGGATGTACGAATTACATCTTCTTTATTACACCCAGTCACTTTCATTATTTCTGCGATGACATCATCAACTCTTGCTATTGGAGAATCTACTTTGGAAACAACAGGTATAATTTTTAGCCCAATCTTTTTTGCCATATCAAGAGTTGTGAAAGTTTGGGCCTGCACACCTTGGGTGGCATCAACAAGAAGAATAGCACCCTCAACTGCCTTGAGAGCTCGTGACACCTCATAAGAAAAGTCTATATGACCTGGTGTATCAATCAAATTCAACACATATGTTGAATTCGGAATCTCTAAATTCCCGCCTGCACTGTAGCTTCGGCCGGCAGGCGAATCTTGAAATCCAAAACCGTTGTTAGTGTTTTTTGAATTTTCTATTTGTGATTTGTTTAGTATTTCGTGCTTCGTATTTGATGCTTGACCATGTTTTGGTGTCCAAAGCATGGTTACTGGGGCCATTTTTATCGTAATTCCCCTCTCACGCTCAAGCTCCATTTTATCAAGAACCTGCGCCTTCATTTTTCTTTTCTCTATAGTACCTGTAACCTCTAGCATCCTATCCGCAAGCGTAGATTTACCATGGTCAATATGTGCAATAATGCTAAAGTTTCTGATGTTGTTCATAAAATAATCTTAATCTATATTACAATGAGTCTCGCCCCGTAGTGAACCGAGCTTGTCGAGGTTCTACTACTGGGGTGGTCAATATGTGCAATAATGCTAAAGTTTCTGATGTTGTTCATAAAATAATCCTAATCTATATGAGTGAAGTCCGACTTCCCTCAGACTTAATTACTTAAAAGATACTATCTGGTTAAGCATTACAGAATCATACCAGAATTAGCATATCCAACAAAGCATTCTAAAGCTCGGACTGTTCTGGTAAAAATACTTGTGGTTTTGTATATTTTCTCTTTAGTGCGGCCATTACTTCTATAATTTCAGTATTTCCGAGTATAACTAGTAGTACAATTCCGGCAACAAGACCAGCTAGACCAGAAAATAGACCTTGAGAAAATATACCCAAAACAGTCTGTATGTCGAATAAGTCATCAAAAATTTCTAAGAATTTATAGGTGGTAAAACCAACTATTATGGATGTATACATTGCCTGTCTTGCAGAAACCCAAAAACCATACGAGAATTTCCCAAAATCTTTAAAGAAATATCTAGATATAAGAATCATATTTAATATCGTGCCGACAGAAAAAGCTAAAGGCAAAAACAACATCCGACTACCATAAACACCTTCTACTTTTAGAAGCGACTCTATAAAAAATAGTAATGGCTGCACAGCAGTATCGAATGCCAAGAGCATCATGGCCAAAACCACAGTTGTTGATCCAGATATTACAGCAAAAATCAGAGGCTTTTTTGTATCACCTGTCGCATAATACCCTCTTACGAATAAGAGTATTAATGACTGTGCAAAAACAGATATAGAGAAAATGGCAACAGTCGCCGCGGTAAGTCTTGTGGCTGACCAAGTAAATTCTCCACTACCAAGTATCGTCCTTACTATTTGAGCACGTAATACAATAAAAAGAGTTAGAACCGGTAAAGACCAAAATACTATATGCCGAGCCGCAGCTTCAATCTTTTCTAGAAACTCAATTTTTTCACCCTTAACAAATAATTCAGAAAGCATTGGGAAAGCTGCAAGCGAATAGCTCACACCTATTATTCCAAGAGGAACTGATTGTAGATTAAATGCTAAATTAAATATTGTTATTGTTCCTTCTCTAAGTAAAGAAGCAAAACCGAGCAAAAACAAAATTACAATACTTGTAATTGAAAGTGTGAATGATCTAGGAATTGATGGGACTATAACCCTCTTTACAGACGGCCAATCTATTGAATTTGTTATTTTTGGCAGCATTTTCTTTTCAGAAACAGCAAAAGACTGTATGAACATATGCAAAAATGCACCAAACACAACACCAACACCCAAACCTAAAATACCCCATTTAGGATAAAGAACCGTGATACCAAAAATAATACCAGTGTTATACAATATCGGCGCCATTGCATATATCAAAAACTTTTTATATGCCTGCACAATACCAGCAAACAAACTAGATATTCCAAGTAGTAACGGAGACAACAGGAAAACCCTAGTTAATAGAACGAGCTCAGAAAAAGAGCCTAAACCAACAAAACCAGGAAAAAGTATTTTGAGTATATATGGGCTTAAAAAGAATGCCAATAAACAAATAATGCTTATTGATATTAGAAAGAAAGTAAATATAGAGTCTATAAACTTCTTAGACTTTTCATACCCAATATCCATTTGCTGAATAAGAATTGGAACAATAACAGATATAGATACTATTGACCCTGCAATTATCAGAATCAAATCTGGTAGTCTAAACGCTGCGTAATACAAATCAAGAGTTTCACTTGCACCAAATGAGTGAGCCAACAATCTATCTCTTACAAGACCTAGAATTTGAGATAAAAACGTAAACAACGCCAAGACATAGGCGGCCTCATGCAAGCCGCCTGTCTCTTTGTTGATAAATGAAAATATCTTTCTAGCAATCATCCTAGGAAATATTATTCAGTTGTTGTTTTTGCTGTTTCAGAGATCGGCAAAGTTTCCCTTGACTCCGGACTCTCATCTATTGGTGGTTTTGCACCTTTAAATGGATCCTTACCATTTTTTAGATTGTCTAAAATCAACTTAACTTCAGCATTATCAGGGTTTAGAGTTGATACCTCTTCGAATTGTTTAATTGATTCTGTAACCTTTTCCTTATAATAATAACTCAAGCCAAGGAAATATTTCGCATTTGAGTAATTTGGAGAAAGTTCAACAGCTCTCTCAAATGAAGGAATTGCTTCTGCATATTTCTTCTCGTTATACTCCAACAAACCAAGTTGGAAAAATACAGTAGGATCATTTGGTGCAATTGTTGCTGCTGCTTGTGTAGACTTGATTGCGGCGTCTATATTACCCTCAGCAATTTCTATTTGTGATAAGAAGAACACTGCTTCCGTATAATTGCCCTTCTCTTCTAGTGCTTTTGTCACATACCCACGAGCCGCCTCATTGTCTTCATGTGCAGCCTCTACTCTAGCAAGGGTTAGATAAAGAAGTGGACTGTGTGGATTAAGCTCAACAGCTTTTGAATATGCTGCAATCGCACTTTCGTATGCACCGTCAACTTTTAACGAAACTAGTGACCCGTATATATCACCAAGGGTTGACCAGTTTTCATAATTTCTATTGTCATAGCTTGTTGCAGCAGTTGCGTTTGTTATTGCATCTGCTAAAACACCCTGAAACTGTGTTCGTGCTTCATCTTGAGGCAATTCTGTATTCGATAAGATTTCATTCAATTTAGCGACATTAAGTTGTGCCGTGGATCTGTAATAGAGATCGCTCTCATTCCATTTTATAGCACTTTTTAATTTCTTTTCTGCTAAATCAGGATCATTATTGGTGTTAAACGCAACAAGCGCACTTTGGAAATTTATAAATGATATGTATTTCTTTACATAAGTATAACCAAAGGTTGTTGTGGCTATAAGAGCAACAACAATTAAAAATACTGATACAAATCCCATTTTAGGATTTTGTATAAAGCTAATACGAAATATCTTAATCTTTCCAGATATCAATTGGGACGATACAAAAACTCCTGAGAAAAGAAATGCGAGCATAAGTATCGTTACATTTGGTAAATAAATAACCGCGAAAACCCATAAAAATAGAGATGCTAGAAAAGAAGACAGGGAAATATACCTACTTACAGATTCTTCTGCTCCAGAAGATAGCACGCCTCTAATCCCATAAAACAATAGGAGTCCGAGGAACACTAACCACGAAAGAAATCCTACAACCCCTGTTGTTGTTAATGTTGTTGGAATAAAGCCAATACCAGAGTTAAAGTTTGTATTCCAGAAAACGGTACTATTAATTCCTGCTGGTTTATTTTGTAGCCACTCTATACCAAACCTATTTGGTCCAGCGCCAAAAAGTAGGTCATTTTTTATTGCACTACTACCAATATCGAATGTAGCACCCCAAGATGGACGAACCTCTACTTGAGATATGTTTAATTTAGTGTTAACAAATGTACCAATTGTTCCGCTAAATAGGACAAAAACTATTGCCAAAACAAAGACGAAGGAAGATGGTACTGATAAAAATTTTGTAATTGACCACTCAGAAGAATTTTCTGCCGTATCGCCCATGTTTCTAAATAAAACCTTATAGACGAAGAAAAACATTCCCGATATACCAAGCATCACCCAAATTGCGGTGAAGTTTATAACTGCTGTAAATACTAACGATAAAACAAGACCAGTGTATAAGAATATTCTCATCATTCCCTTTGGCTTTAAAAGCTCTAAAGTTGAAAGGAATAAAAGGGAAAACAATCCAAAAAATACACCTAGATCATTCCACTTCCCAACCAGATTTGATGTTGAGTCTGAAAGCAATCCTCCAAAAGAGAGAAACCCGGGGCCCAAAATAAGTCTTAGTAATTGAAATAGAGAAACTATTACAAATGAAGCGAACAATGCGAAATATATTTTTATTAGCTTTGTGTTCTCTCTAAAGAAAACAGGAACTAAGAAAAATAATAAAAAAAGCATTAATATACCCACAAACGTATCAATCTCATAGCCTTGGCCGATTATGGATATCTTTGTTACGCCAGAAAACAATGACGCTAGAAGATATGAAATTGGCACAGCTATTGCAGAAAGAAATAAATATCCTTTCGGAATTTCTAACTTACCTTCTTTTAGTCTAGAAATAAGCCAGAGCAAAAGAGGCACCACTGACGCGATTGCAAGCAACATTACCTTTGTAAAGGTAAATGAGAAAACTTT
>Ga0210057_1008882_pt1 | contig 11777 bp, 8 predicted proteins | sample CryGeyCG2114_010_2_FD_183968 | JGI IMG/M metagenome (GOLD analysis project Ga0210057, IMG submission 183968) | Groundwater microbial communities from aquifer - Crystal Geyser CG10_big_fil_rev_8/21/14_0.10 (SPAdes) (version 2) | ecosystem: Environmental > Aquatic > Deep subsurface > Groundwater ...
ACTCACTATACATCCGGTCGAGAACGACCACCACCGAGCGTTTTGCTTTCTGGTATAAACGTCCGTAATGATCGACGCTGGGTATATCTGCGGGGATGGCGGGGACGGTACGCTAGAATGGGCGCGCGGGGCTTATACGTAACACAGAACACATGAATACGAACCTGTTCGGAAAACGAGACCTGTTCATCTTATATATTCTCGCCGCAGGAGCGAATATCTTTAATTTCGCCGGACACGGCGGGTGGGCGGTTTCTGGAAAGGTCGCGTTCGCCAACCTTATTACTAACTCTTTGGATTCGACATTTGGTATAGCCGTTGCCACTGAAACCGCGCTCGAGTGGGTGCGTCTCATCGGGTTTCTCGATCTTACGCTTGCGACCATAATCACGCTCGCCCTAATCGGCGTCTGGAAAGGGAAGGGGCTTCTCGCAAAACTCGCGCGCTCGCGCCTCATGCTCCTCATCTTTGCGTGGGGAATTTTCTGGGGTTTGGCAACCGCGTTTAGCCGCGTAAGCGCTCACGGCTACGAAGCGATTTATCTTCTCGACTTCATCGAGCGCGGGGGCAACTACTTTGGCGCCGCGCTCGGGTTCTACCTCACGCGTATGCTTCGCAAGACGCAGAATCAAATCTCCTAGTTTCCTGTGGCCACCGGTTCCAGGCGCGTTTTTGTTCATTTCGTTTCAAAAATACGGAGACCGTCGACCTCGCCTCAGCTGTCGCTAAAACGACATGCTTCCAGCCTCCACAAAGCAAAAAATCGCAAAGCAGTTTGCGATTTTTTGCTTTGGTGGACCCCAGCGGACTCGAACCGCTCGCCTCCGGAGTGCAAAACCGGTGCTCTACCAGATGAGCTAGGGGCCCTTCACAGAGCTTCTAGTTGCTAGCTGTGAGCTTGTATAAAGCCAGAAGCTGGAACCTGGAAGCTAAAGCAAGATTATACCCTACCCGCTACGTTCTGCAAGGTCGAGAATGTGCTCCATGAACATTCCCGCAGAGATTCCGACGGCGGACAACGCTTTCGGCAGAAGTGATGCCTCGGTGAGTCCGGGAAGTGTGTTGGTTTCCAGGAAAAAGACGCCTTTCGGCGACACAATGAAGTCGCTTCGCGAATAATGTCTCAATCCAAGCGCTGCGTGAGCCGTGCGCGCCGCCTCCTGAAGTGCCCGATGCTCTTCCTTGCTGAAATTACCGGGGACACGTTCCAGTGTGTCTCCGCCGTATTTGGCGTTGTAGTCGAAGAAAGGAACGCCAGAGGCGGGAATAATCTCAACCGCCGGAAGCGCGTAGTGGCGCTCGCCCCGCAGGCCCTCAACAACGCCGCAGGTTGCTTCCCTACCCCGTATGAACTCTTCAATGAGAACTTGCGAGGAGTGCTGGAACGCCAGCCGCACTCCCTCTTCCAGCTCTGAAAAAGAACGCGCCACCGTAACGCCAACCGATGATCCAGAATCGAGCGGCTTCACCACCGACGGCTGGGGAAAAGTACGAAAACACTCGAGAACTGACCGCGAAAGATCGGGAGACACCCGCACGACCATCGAACGTGGGGTCTTGATGCCGCGATCTTCCATTACGCGCTTCGCTATATCCTTGTTCATGGCAAGCGCGGAGGCGTACGCGCCACTGCCGGTGTACGGGATGCCCGTGCGATCAAGTACACGCTGGACGGTTCCGTCCTCGCCATACGTGCCGTGAAGCGCGTTCCAGACGACATCAACGCCTATCAACGCCCGTTCGGGCGTTTTTTCGATACCGCGTACGAACCATGCGCCGGCGCGGTCGACAAAAATGTCGCGCGTGTTTGTATCACCACGAAAACCAAGTTCCTTCAAAACGGTCGCCCCTGACTTGAGCGACACCTCGTGTTCATCTCCCACGCCGCCTCTCAAGACGGCAACAACTCGTTTTGCCATAGCACTACTATACCGCGCTTCAAAAAGAAAGAACGGTAGAAAATTAGATTTCTTCGAAGCTCGGAAGAAGTTTAACCGTAACGCTCGTCGCCACGGGATCCTCGTTAAGATCGGTGCATGAGAGCGTGAAAATCGTCTCTTCGACTAGGGGCGACGTCGTTTTTGTTCCCGAAGCGCCCGAAAGATTCCATGAATCTCCGTTGGTACCCGACAGAGTACAGCTGTTTTCTTCAACATTAGCCGCACTCCATACCAACGATGCAGAAGCGTTTTCAGGGGCGAGCGCGGGATCGGCTTCGAGTGTTATCGATGCCGAGGGCAGTGCCTCTTCGTTGCCGTCGCGAGATGAACTGCACGCAGGGTCGGCCGGGTAGTCGATTTTCCCGTTGCCGTTGTTGTCGATACCATCGGAGCACTGGGGATTCGGCGCTTCCGAGCCGTCGCTCTCAGCTGAACAGCCATAGTCGGCCGCGTCAATCAGCCCATCGCCGTCGTTGTCGATGCCGTCATTGCATTGCGGCGCTTCCGTGCCGGCGATACCTGAAGAGCATCCCGGGTCGCTAGGATAATCGATTAATCCATCGCCGTCGTTGTCGATGCCGTCTGAACATGCGGGCCCGGTAGAGCTGACGGTAATGGTGTGGCTCCTCCACTCGGACTGCGCGCCATTATTATCCTGCGTTAAGGCGCGGAACGTATAGGTACCCGGAGCTGGCCACGAACGGCTGGCGCTACGCAGAGTATTTGAAGGAACGTAGCCGGCGCTTGGCAGTACCTGGTCAACCGTTCCGTTGTTGTCCCAGTCAATGCGGTAGCGAACCTGGTCGCCGTCCGGATCGGTCGCTCGGAACGAGAACGAATACGACCGTCCGGCCGTGCCCATTATCGGCCCGGTGATGGTCGGCGCGTTCGGCGCGCGGTTATAGGTAACGGTGACGCTGTCGGTAACCTGGTTCGGCGCACTGCCGCCGTCGCATCGGTACAGGTCGCTCACAAGGTTGCAGTACTGTTGGTTGCCTGAAGGGCCTCCGCCTTTCGTTTGCCAGTTGTTCACCGCGCACAAATCAGAACCGGTACAGCTTTGACCTTCAGGATTACTCGAAGAACATTGGTTGTTCGTATAGAAGTTGCTGTAGCCAGGGCGAGAGGTACACCATAAATCAGTGATGTCTTGGCCGACATACCGCCACGTGCCCGGCGTTGAACTGTGCACTTCGCTATCGCAGGTAATCGAGTAGGTCGTGTTCCCCGACGGGGTTACGGATACTGAATCTTTAATTGAACCGCCTGTCGAAAAACCGGTACCGCGACAGGTCGTTGCCCGTGTCGCTTCCCACGAAAGGAGCACTGAATTGCCTTCCTTGACTACTGATGGGGAGAGTGACAGTTTGACTGTTGGATTGGGGGGTGGAGGTGGGTTCTTCACGACGACACTCGCGGATTTCGATGCGATCGAACAACTGCCGAGGCATTGATAAAAACTCTTCGTGTAGTTTGGGTACCTGCCGGAAGAGGCCTGGCACCGCGCGTATTTTGGATAACAGCTGCCGCTTGGGGAATAAAAAACCGTCGCATTACTACCACTGCAAGTATTCCTGCCCGGAGCGTCATCGGTGAAGCTCTTCTCTAAGCTGAGTGAGCATTTGGGAGAATCGTCGTAACAGGAAACGGAAAAAGTTTTAGTACCGCTTCCGGTCGCCGTTACTTTCGCTGTTCCGCTGGTTTTGTCCCCTGTTGAAAAACCGCTACCCACGCACTTGAATGCACCCGAAGAGCTCCACGTAACGGTGATTTCTCCACCCGTAAACAACTCACTCGGCGTCGCGGTAACCGAAGCAGTGGCGGCATGCGCTGAAAGCGGGGTTATGAAAAACACGGTCGCCATAACGCCTGCAAACAGGAACGCGCCCGCAAAGCGGAATAGGGGAGAAAACATTGATAGCGGCATAGCAACTGTTCTCATGGAATTATCTGGAAAGGAAGCTCTTCAGGCGCGAAGGAATGTATCGCTGCGCCGCCTTGGGAAAACGGCGCCTCAATTTCCTCTTTCGAATAACGCCACAGCTCGTACGCACCCGCCTCTTGGTTATACGCCGTGCCGTAGAGATATCTTCCTCTGAAATCCACCTCTTCGAAAGCGCGCGACGGCTCTCCCACCGCCGAAAGCTCAAGCGGAAAGGATTGGGTTATCGAGAAGACGCTCCAGCGCCCGGTGAGTTCGTTGTATGCGGCAAGGTGCGTGCCATCGGACGACGCGACAACCGCGCGCGCGGTGAGTGTTGCGGGATGGCCGTCGGACATCCACGCAGTCTCGGAACCGTTGATAACGTAGGATGCGATACCTCCGGGAGTTGAATAGATTAAGACGTGCGGATTTTCAGAAATGAAGTACGGCGCGTACCCGACACCAAGGTCCTGCGTTTCGCCCGAAAGTACATCCATAACATAGATGTGCCAATCGGCAACGGAATCCGAATACAGTGTCTCGCCGAACGGAAGCGCGAGCTGTGCGTACGCAACAAGAGAACCGTCGAAAGAAATGGCCGGCGTATCTCGTACCGCGTCAGGGTCGACAAGCACCTGGTTCCCTGTAGCGGTCTCAAGGACGAGCATGGTGCCGATTCCGTCGACTGGCGTTACCGCAGAGAGGACAAAGCCGATGTCACTCCGGCGCGTACGGGCAACGACCGTTCCTTCGCCGCCAAACGGCGCGCTTTGAAGTGTGCCGTCGGGAAGCACGTCGTAGAGCGCGCCATCGGTGCGGCTACCGAGCGCTATCTGAAGCGGTGCCGTTTCTGTCGTCTGTTGGATAAAACGAGGTGCCAACGTAACAAGCACGTAGCCGAGCACGATGAGAAACACCACCGCCAAGCCCGCAAACACAGCGCGTTTGTCCATGCCTCCATGATACCAGACGTCAATATCTCCGCTACCGCCTGTGTGGATTTGTGCGCTTTCATGGATTCTCCTCCACTCGAGTGGCGGCACCCCCCCCCGCCCGATCCCATCCCTACGCACTAGATGTATGACGATGATTAATTGGTATTGATTTTTTTATGCGCTAAAGCACGCCGATGTTTAGTGATAGCAAACCGGTGCGCCTCGGCGTTTGCCAAAAGTATGTCGGCTTCGTGAGTAAATGCCGTTTTCGCTGAGCCGAGTATTTCGCGCGGGCGGTGCCGTTCGTCTTTGACCACCGCTACGGCTTCGACACCCATTCCGACACGTTTCAATATTTTTTTCGCGCGGTTCAAATGCGCTTTCCCGCCGTCAATGACCACGAGCTGTGGATACGGCCATTCGCGATGCTGGGCGCGCCGCGTCAACAATTCCTCAAGCCCCGCATAATCATCCCCCCGAAATGTTGGACGTCCGACGTCCAACATTTCGGGGCCGCGGATGGTGCGGATGGTAAAGAGGCGGTAATCGCTTTTTTGCGGTTCGCCGTCTTCAAGCACCACCATCACGCCGCGTGGTGCCTCGCCGCGTATGTGCGCAACATCGTACGCCTCTATCCGAAACGATGCGGCGTCCGGTCGCTTAAGCTCCTCCTTGATGAGCGTGATGTCCTGGATATGTCGCAAGGCAAAAACCTTTCGTTTCAAAAGTTCCGCTTTCTCGAATTCCTGATTCTTTGCCACCGTATGCATCTCCCTCTCCAGTCGTTTTATTACTATCTCCTTCCGCGCGGAAAAAAGGTCGATGATAGCGCGGATGGTCTTCCGATATGCCCGCTCATCGGCAACCGTTAATTGTGATACATCAAAGTTCGGATACAAACCGATTGACTGGTTGAACCGGACCGTTTTCTCCTGCGCCCTCGTCAATGCCTGACGTTCGACGTCACCCATTATTGAAAATGGCGGGTCGAAGAACGGAAATATCCTGCGGACGATTTTGAGCGCTTCCTTCAACTGGCCACTTGACGGGAACGGTCCAAATAATTCTTTGATTGTGTTTGATGAAAACTTCGTCTTCAGCTCGCGCTCGCGCGCCACAAGCACACGCGGGAACCGTTCATTCGTGATAACGAGATAGTTCCAGCTTTTGTTGTCTTTCTGCTCGGTGTTCCCTGTTGGTTGAAACTTCTTGATGAGTTTTGCTTCAAGAATAAGCGCTTCCAACACCGAATCGGTTTCTTCAATATCAATCCTAACGGCATCGCGTACGATTTTCTCTATCAACGGGCTCCTCATTTCTGCGAGGTCTTTTGAAAAATAGCTTTTTACCCTATCGCGAAGCGACGTCGCCTTTCCCACGTACAACACCTCATTCGGCGCCGAATCCTTGACGAAGTCATGCCGCTTGGGGCCGATGAAACGGTACACCCCGGGCGCATCCGGCAGTGTTTTGAAGTCAACGTCTGACTTTTCCATATCTCACTCTTTTGCTAGTCTTTTGCAAAACACTAGAATAGTTTCACCGCGCGGTGTCAGCTTGTGCCGAACAGAGCTCCCTTCGTTCCGCTTCATCACCAGCCCGGCGATCGCGAGCTTGCGGACATGGTCGGAAGTGTTTGGATAACCAATCTTGAGTTTTTCGGCGATATCTTCAACCGACAATTCCGGCTCCGCCTTGAGCACATTCATGATCTGTATTCGCCGATGGTTCGAGAACCCACGCACGATGCGCTCAACATGGCGATAATTCATCTGCCGCACCATATGTTTTGTTTGTTGTTTTGTTATGCTAGTATTTTGCAAAACACTAGCATAAGATATCACAGGATTTTTCTGAGGTGCTCGCCGGTGTGGCTCCCCTTGGTCTTCGCCACATCCTCCGGCGTGCCGCGAGCGACGATTGTTCCACCGTCCACTCCCCCTTCGGGACCGATGTCAATAACGTAGTCAGCGCTCTTGATGTAATCCATATTGTGTTCGATGGTGAGTATCGAGTTCCCTTTATCGACAAGAGATTGCAGAATCTCGATTAACTTCTTCACGTCGTCATAGTGAAGACCGATGGTCGGCTCGTCCAGAATATAGATAGTCTTTTCCGTATGACGGCGGTACAGCTCGCTTGAAATCTTCACGCGCTGGGCTTCGCCTCCAGAAAGGGTCGTTGCACTTTGTCCCAACTCCAGGTAGCCGAGGCCCACGTCAAAGAGCGTCTGTAGACGGTCGGCGATTGCCGGGATGTCATTGAAAAACTGAAGCGCTTCTTCAACGGTCATGGAGAGCACATCGTGAATGTTTTTCTTTTTGTATTCAATTTCTAACGTCTCTTTCATAAAACGCTTTCCGTCGCACACATCGCACGTTACATAGACCGTGGGCAAAAAGTGCATCTCAACCGCCACTGTGCCGTTCCCCTGGCACGCTTCGCACCGCCCTCCTTTCACGTTGAAAGAAAAACGCCCCGCCTTCCAACCGCGCGCGCGGGCTTCGGGAATCGCCGCAAACAAATCGCGTATGTGGGTGAACGCGCCGGTGTACGTTGCCGGGTTAGAGCGTGGGGTACGCCCGATGGGCGATTGATCTATCAAGACAACGCGCGAAAGATACTCCGCGCCGGTAAAACTCGCCACGTTGTAAGTTTTTGCAGTGCGGTAGCGCTTCTCTAATTTCGCCCGCAGGTTTTTGAAAAGAATCTCGTATACAAACGACGATTTGCCTGAACCGGAAACTCCCGTAATCGCCACGAATTGCCCGAGTGGTATGTCTACATCCATGTTCCGTATATTGAAGATTGCCCCGCCGCGTACTTTCAGTTCGCCCGCTTTCTTGCTTCGCCTCTCTGAGGGGGTGTGAATAATCTCTTCGCCACGCAAGTAGGCAAGCGTTTTGGAACCGCTGTCGTTTCGTTTTGCCGAGAGAAGTTTATCGAGCCATCCGGCAACAACGATTGAACCCCCGTGAACACCCGCGCCCGGTCCGATGTCCACGATAAAGTCTGAAGCAAAAATAGTTTCCTCGTCATGTTCAACTACAATAATAGTATTCCCCAAATCGCGAAGCGAGGTGAGTGTTCGTATCAAACGCTCATTGTCTTTTTGATGAAGTCCGATGGTGGGCTCATCCAAGACGTAGAGCGCGCCGACCAGCCCGCTTCCGAGTTGCGATGCTAAACGGATGCGCTGGGCTTCGCCGCCGGAGAGAGTGTTCGCGGTTCGATTAAGCGTCAGGTACCCGATACCGACGTCGATCATGAACTGCAGGCGGTTTAGAATTTCCTTCACGACCGTATTGGATATTTCCTGCTGTTTTTTCGTTAGTGTAAGTCCCAAAAGAAAGTCCTGCGCGTCTATAATCGACATATCTGTCAAATCAACGATATTCTTTCCCAGAGAAGCTCCCCCGGAGCTTCTCTGCTTCGGTGGAACCTCGCCCAAGAAAACCCGGAGCGCTTCGCTGCGGAGGCGTTTTCCCTCGCACACCGGACACTCGTCCAGATTGAAAAAACCGATGGTGCCGAGACCATTGCACTCGGGACACGCACCATATGGTGAATTGAATGAAAACAGGCGCGGTTCAACTTCGGGAAACGACGAACCGTCTATCGGGCAGATGAACTTGGCAGAAAGCAGGTGTTTCTCGCCGTTAGAGTTTTCTATTTTTACCAACCCGTTTGATTCTTTAAGCGCAAGTTCAATCGCCTCCGAAAGACGCTCCATCGCGTCACCGTTCCGACCTCTGGAAGCGTCGCTTCCAGAGGATTTGGAGAACTCGGTAATAAAAATCTCGTCCACCACCACGTCAATGTCATGACGCTTGGTTTTTGTGAGTTCAATACGTTCGCGAAGCGAATGCTCCTTGCCGTCCACCACAACGCGTTCATACCCCTTCCCGAGCATATCGTAGAGAAGTTGGTAATACTCGCCTTTGCGACCCACCACGACCGGTGCGAGAATGCGTAGTTTCGCATCTGAAATCTTTACGCCTTTTATCCGTTTTGTTGTAGCGACGTCCGACGTCGCTAATTTTAGGATTATTTTTAAAATTTCCTCTTTTGAGAGTTTCTCGATGGGGTGGTCGTGGTGCAGGCAGTACGGCTGGCCGATACGCGCGTAGAGAATGCGCAGGTAGTCGTATATCTCGGTGATGGTTGCCACCGTGGAGCGCGGGTTGTTTGAGCGCGATTTTTGGTCAATGGCGATTGCGGGAGAGAGACCGGTAATTTCTTCCACGTCGGGCTTTTGCATTTGGTTCAAGAATTGGCGCGCGTACGCAGAGAGAGATTCCACATAGCGGCGCTGGCCTTCGGCAAAAATGGTGTCAAAGGCGAGCGACGACTTCCCGGAGCCAGACAGCCCCGTAAACACCACCATTTTATTTCGCGGTATTTCAAGCGTAATGTTTTTCAAATTATGTGTCTTCGCCCCGCGTATGACGATTTTATCCGTCCCCAAATCTGGGTTTTCGTCCACATCCTTAATGGGTTTTTTCTTTGGCATACATGAGAACACGCCGCCTCGCGTGCGGTGTATAGGGATATAGTATCACAAATGACTATCGAGGAAACCGAGATATGCTTCCCACTCCCCAAGCGTCACATCGTGCTTCCCTTCATGTACGTCAAAAACGAGCTTGTTTTTAGCGCCATAGAGCGCGTAAGCTGCCGAGGCGGCAGACGCCGCCTCGGCAGCGCCTTTCGAATCGCTCCACCAGTCGCCCGCGGCCGCTGAAATCAGGAGCGGCCGCGGCGCGGCAAGTGCAAGGAGCATATGCTGATCAACCGGCAACTCCCTTTCCCTGCCAGCGTATGTTTTGTAGGTGCGGTTGAACCAGTGCGGAAAGCGAAGCGTCATCAAGTGTATTGTTTCTCCGAAGTTGCGGTGTGAGAGCGTGTCGCCGCCCTCGCCGGCCGAATCGTCGATGATTGCCGCGAAGCGCGGGTCGTTTGCGGCGGCCCAGAGCGCGCTTTTGCCGAGGCGCGAAAAACCGAACAATGCCACCCGCTTCGCATCGATATATGGATGTGCATCCTGTTCGAGATAATCCATCACGCGCGACATGCCCCACGCCCATGCGCTTACAGAGCCCCACGAACCGGGCGCTCGCTCGGGGAAAAGCGCGTGCACGCCGTTTGTAAAACCATCATTAAAATCAGGGTCAATATCGCCATAGTACGCGGTTACTACGGCATAACCTTCCGATAATAGTTCCTCGACTGGCATGTGGGTATGCCTGCTGTTTCTGCTTTCTTCTTTGAACGGCACCCTCTTTCCCGGGATGCGCTGTGACCACACTATGCTCGGTATAACATCAGAATCAGCCGTGAGCGAATGGTTGCCGAAGAAATTCAGAGACACCACCGTCGGACACCCCTGTGCAATGTCCGAACATTGCACAGGGGTGTACATGAGAAGCTGGAGCGTGGCGGAATGTCCGGTGCGGGAGAGCGTAAGCGCCACCTGCCGCCTCTCTGCCTCGTGGTCGGTTCCTTCAAAAGCGGTTCCTGCTTCCAACACTTCAGCGCTCATCTCCACATTGTCCGTCGGCAGTGCGCCGTACACCACCGTCTCAAACAATTTCACAAGCTCCGGCCGCCGCACCGCTTCCCACTCAGCGGCTGTCGCGGCGTTGTCTAAAAGGTCGGGTGGTTCAGTTTCGTGTATGCGCCACCCAAATACATTCGCAAAGAACGGTATGGAAACCGACCACAACACGAACGCAAGCCACTGAAGGAGAATGATTTTCATATAGTTACACTGCTGACCAGTATCATTGAGATACTTTCTGATCTTGTTTCCGTGCCGGTTTCTCCGGTCGGATAGACTTTTTAGTCGGTAGTTTCTCTTCCAGCTTGAATATCTCGTCCCGAAGGAGCGCGGCGGTTTCGAAATCGAGTATCTTCACCGCTTCCTCCATTTCTGCCTTCTTGTTCTTAATAAGTTGCCTCAGGGCTTTCGGATTATCGGCGAGTGCAAGGTCAACCGCAAGCGCCATCGCGGTCGCGCGGTCGCGATCAATGCGGAGAGAGTCGGTGATATCCTTAATGGTTTTATGAATGGTCTTCGGTGTGATGCCGTGTTTCGTATTGTATGCCAGCTGAATTGCTCTGCGACGGTTCGTCTCTTCAATAGCACGCGACATCGAACCGGTCATCTCGTCTGCATAGAGTACGACCCGGCCGTTCACGTTTCTGGCGGCGCGGCCCATGGTTTGTATGAGCGATGTTTCGCTGCGCAAGAACCCTTCTTTATCGGCGTCGAGGATGCCAACCAATTCGACTTCCGGCAAATCCAGTCCCTCGCGAAGCAAGTTCACGCCAACCAAAACATCAAACTCCCCTTTCCTGAACTTGGTGAGAATAGTGATGCGTTCTATCGTTTTGATGTCCGAGTGAATGTATTCCGCCTTCACCCCTTTCTCTTTCAGAAACTCCGCCAAATCTTCCGCCATCTTCTTCGTCAGTGTCGTCACCAAAACACGCGCGCCGCCTTTCACCACCTTTTCAGTCTCCGCAATGAAATCTTTTACCTGTCCCTCGTATGAACCTTTTGAAACCACTGGTTTCACCACGATTTCGGGGTCGATAAGGCCGGTCGGCCTGATGATTTGCTCGACCGGAGTGCCCGAGTGTTCGAGCTCGTATTCGCCCGGCGTGGCGCTGGTATAGATCGTTTGACCGAGTCGCTCTTCTATCTCTTCGAATTTTAAGGGCCGGTTATCGGCCGCCGACGGCAGGCGGAAGCCGTACTCAATGAGGGTTTGTTTTCGTGATTGGTCGCCCGCATACATGCCGCCGAGTTGGGGAACGGTAACGTGCGATTCGTCGATGACCGTCAGAAAATCCGCTACTTCACCGCGCCCATGACAATGCTCGCACGCCCCCACTGTCAAGGCGTCGCCTTGACAGTGGGGGCAGCGGACGCGGGGGAAATATGAAAGCAGTGTGTACGGCGGTTCACCCGCT
>Ga0210057_1008883_pt1 | contig 11777 bp, 11 predicted proteins | sample CryGeyCG2114_010_2_FD_183968 | JGI IMG/M metagenome (GOLD analysis project Ga0210057, IMG submission 183968) | Groundwater microbial communities from aquifer - Crystal Geyser CG10_big_fil_rev_8/21/14_0.10 (SPAdes) (version 2) | ecosystem: Environmental > Aquatic > Deep subsurface > Groundwater ...
GCTCCACCTCTTACGTTACCAGACCCTTCGTTTGCGCCGGCATAGAAAAATTTTGTATTCTGAACTTTGATTGTTTCGCCATTCCCGCTATCAATTTGAAGCGCACCCCAATCACCAGGCGCAGGAGAAGTATCGGAAATATCTATCGCTTCACCATGTTCATCATCACGAAAAGTTGTGAAAATAACCGGATTGGAAACAGAACCATTTATTTCCAAGCTTCCCTCAACATGCATGCTAATTGGAAAATTCATCCATCCACCCCATCGCCACCTACCAAACTTTATTACAACACCTTCTGGGATAATTAATTTTGCGCCGACAGGTATGCGAGCGCCATTTAGGTCGTCAACATAATAAGTTGTATTTGCGTCCAATGTGACGGTTCCTTTTATTTCAGGAAGATCAATCCGTTTTGTATAATCTACCTGCCCTTGAGTATTATTATGATCTTCATAAATCAAACTCTCACAAGATAAATAATTTTTTGGCGGTTCTTGTGGCTCTGGTTCTGGCTCAGATTCATTCTTATCATCCAACAAAATTTCGGGTTCAAAATAATGCTGAATACCTGGATCTTCCTGCGCGGCATTTGTATTTTGTGGCTGACTTGCTTCTCTTAAAATAAAATCGTTCTTATTATTATCTGTATCGTAGGCATTTCCTTCAAATTGATTTAGCCCGCCTTTTATCATTGATTCTGAAGTTGAAGAGGCGTTAGATTTTCTTTCAAAACTTCCTCCCTCCAAAAGTTCGGCAATATCAATTTCAAACGTTTCAGGTGAAAGCCAATCGTCACCACTCTTTTCACCATTATAATATGCTACTTTATCGCTGATTGTGTTTTCTTCTCCGTTTATTATAAAAATATTATCACGAACTAAAAAAACAGTTCCGCCGACGCCAGAAAGCGATATTGTACTCTGTACCATATCGGCGGGCATAGTAGTACTCGCAGAATAATTTTTATGCACTATTAAATAAAAACTATATTTTTTAATTTTTGCGTCTGATAGAAAATTTTTCTTTTTAAAGCTCGCCGAACCAGAACCACGATATTGCAATGACCAACCGTCAAGCGAAATATCATGATCGTTTGGATTATATATTTCTATAAATTCATCACTCGCCGTTTCTCCGTCAATCTGTATTTCGCTTATTAATAATTTATCTTGTGGTGTTTCGGGCTCAGGTGTTAGTTCCGGCTCTGGTTCAAATTCAAGCTCGCCTCCATCATCCGGCGGAGTTTCGGGTTCTTGTTCATCTCCATCATTCGGCGGGTTTTCAAATTCGGATTCGTCTCCTCCTTCCGAAGGGGAATCTAGAGGGGGTTCTGACTCTTCTTGAAGTTCGCTATTTTCCTCTGCTTGCGGTTGCGGTTTTGAGCTTCCACCAGCAGAAGACCAGCCTGTATATGTAGAAGCTTCCGACTCTAAGCCGGCTCCGCCTACGCCGTCTTTTTGAAATAAACATCCACGTTCAAAAAATCTTGCCTCTTCTTCATATGATTTAAAAACGCTGTAATATTTTGTATCTGGCGATATTATCATAAGATGCGCGTATCCTTCTTTCAGCATCTCGGCATTTACAAGTGTATCGTCTACATAAATATAGCGAAGTAATCTATTATATTTATCAGTTTCGCTTTTATCTTTTTCCAGACGAACATCTTTTCCTAAGACCATTAATTCCATTTTTTGTTTTGCTTCTTCAAAACAATCTTCGCCACGCTCCGGCGTGTCCATGCCGATTAAACGAACATCCTCTCCGCTATTTAATGTAATTGTATCACCGTCTATTACCCGACTAACATAGTAATTACCCCCATCTTTATTCTTCGTGTCCGATATATCAGTGTAGGGTTTCGGGAATCCTACAGTTTCTTTTAGCGAATTATCAATGGTATTTAAGGGAGTCGCGGGGGCTTCTGAAGGGATAGGAAGATGTATTGAAGGAGTGGATTCTTCCCCGTCATTGCGCGGAGGCGTACTCGCCGACGTGGCAATCTCATCATTTACCGCTTCATCGGCTTTTGTACTTTGCGGGAAGAGGGCTTGAGCAAATTCTACTGCCGAATTATATATTTTAGTCAGTTCGCCAAAAGGCGACCAAATTGTGTTTGTTGTGGCATTCTGTTTTTTTGTGATTTTTTGCGGAAGCTTCGCTTGACGTTCAGCTTCTTCAAAAAATAATTGAATTGCGCCGGCGCAAGAGATTACCGCCTGCTTCGAGAGACGTTGCCAGTAAGCGATGAGAATTTGAGGATCATCAATAGTAAAATTATCTATACTTTTTTCTACCGTTGGATAAACATATAACGGATAAAAATCATTTAAAAACCTTGCATATACGTAGGTCAATCTTCCTATGTCTTTTTTAAAACTTATATTAGGATTATTGAGTTTTCCATCAAATATAGTATCCTCACTAAAAAAATTTTCACTGCTATATTTTGCATTCCAATCAAAATAATTTTCCAAAGATGCAAATTCTTTTGGTTTTTGACCTGACTTATACAGTTCTTCCGCTATTTGTAATTTGCCAACCTTATCTTTATTATATTCTTTTGCCCAATTCTCCAAAGGACTTCCTTTATCGCCTGCCAAACCTGCATGAGTATCTCCACGTGTATGATCTGGGACTGCCATATCTTCCAATAAATGGAGAATATGGCCCAAAGCAATAAACGCAGTCTTTTTATCCCCATCCACATAAGCGTCAATTGCCTTTTGCCAAGTTTGATCACCCTTATAAAGGCCATAATCAGTTTGCGCGGAACGGTTTTTTGCCCAATTTTTTGCCGAAAGCGCAGTTCTTGAAGAAAGAGCAAACTCGCTCAAAAATTTTACAAGCTGTGCAGAGTTTTCTCCTAAATTTTCTCCTGTCCAGCCCTCGCCTGTTATCGGATTATAGAAATGATTTATCCAACGCGGAGGCGTATCTTCTTCTTCCGCTCCCTGAATTAACCAATTAATTTCTTTTTCACTCAACTGGCTATCAGTATAATAGTTAAAAAATTCTCCCACCTCATAAGTTAAGGCACGGTGAGTAAAGTGACTATCCCAGGCAAAAGAAAAATTTGGTAATAAAAAAACAGCTATTATAAAAGCTGAAATTACAAATCCTCCTTTTTTATAGAAAGAAGATTTTTTTATCATAATAAATACAATTTCCAAATATTATTATTTTTTTTAAACATCATTATTGATTCATATTCACCTATTTTTAATATTTCATCTATTAATTCTCCCTTAATATTTACAGTTTCAATACTTCGTTCTTTATATCGATATGCACTATATTCAATATTTATTTGCTCATCACTATTTTTTTTAATCCATTTTTCCATATCTATACTTTCCAACTCTTTTATATAGCTATCCAGGTCTTCTATCTCCTTTAGGCTCTCTAATCTTCCTTTTTGTTTATTGATTGCAAAATATTTACTCGCCAATTCTAAGTCGCCTTTTTTCAAAGCAGTAATATACATATCAAACGTTTCTTCCGGCGTAGTTCCGCCATATTTATCATTCTTATATGGTGCTTCAATGGCATTCAAAAATGTCTGCACGCTCATCTCAGCCCGCCACATGTCTAAATAATATTTCACAACATTGCCAAGGGCAAAGCCACTGGCAAATATTAAAATGAGTAGGATTATCTTTTTAAGTTTATTCATATGTAGAAGGGTATCGCGGGTCACTTCACTCCCGCGGAATTGCCACGGCGAGTACGCCTCGCAATGACAGAAAGACGAGTTATATATTTTAGAACGGCAGGAGTAATCGAAAAAAGCTAACGTCTCCCAGTCCGAGCGGTTTTTCTATCACCATCGCCCAAGTCATCCATACCCAGCCTGCCAAAAAACCGAGGAACAAAATAATAAGCGCCTGATGGGCAAATGTTATTTTCTTATGTTTTGGCTGTGCCAAAATCGGGTCTGGAACTTTTAGATGCTCTGTTTTTTGCATATGTTAAGAATATAAAACATATCACCCATTATTGCAAGATGTGGATAAATTTTTAAGAATAATGCGCCACTCAACACATCCCCTCCTTTGGAAAAAGAGGGGTAGAGCGAATTTTGAAACTTATTAAATCCCCCGGGTCCCCCTTTTCCAAAGAGAGAAGAAAACACAGAGGAACTTATAGAAATATGCTCTAATGAAAATAACAAAAACCCCCAAATTAAGGGGGTCTTTGTTATTTTCCGCTAAATTAGCGAAATTTTGGAGATAATGCCTTATTTGTTAGGCATTATGCGGAACATTGTAGTCCCACATTTTGGACATACGCCCTTCATAGCATTTCTGGTCTTACCACCCTTTGCTTTAAAGGTGGTTTCCTTTGCATCTTTCATTTCTCTTTTGGCTTTGCATTTTACGCAATATGCTTCCATAGATATGAGGTTAATTTTTAAGTTATATATATATTCTACCTTAAAATAAGAATAAAAGCAAGTGCTACTACAATTCCCCCTCTCTTTCGCCCCGTAGCCAACTTTCGTGGCAAGCGGTGCAAACCGGCTCATAAAGCTCCATACCACCAACCATAACCTGCTCTTTGGACTCAATTTTTCTTTTTGTTCTGGAGGCATCAGCTCCGCAAGACATACATACCGCTTGGAGTTTCATTACATATTCTGCCTGCGTCAAAAGAAAAGGCATTGGACCAAATGGTCTGCCCATTGCATCCAAATCCAAACCGCTCAATATGACCCTCTTGCCGTGCGCCACTAAAACGCGCACTACTCCACAAATTGAATCATCAAAAAATTGCGCCTCTTCCACTCCGATTGTTGTTATCTCCGGTTCCAAATAATCAAAAATCTCTTCCGGAGAATTTAGCGCGAGTGCCTCTCTTTCAAATCCTCCATGAGTACGAACGCCTGTATCGCGGTCGTCGCGTATTGGTTTTACAAGCATCACCGTTCCACCAGCTATCTCAATTCTCTCCAGCTGACGAAAAAGCTCTGTTGTCTTTCCAGAACCCATGGGTCCCGTTATGACCAGGGAAAAACCCTTCTGCTCCATAAAGGGACTATTTTTATAAACTCTTGGACCAAACATTTTAAAATCTTTAATTATCTCACCAATATAATTTTATATGATATAAATAAAATACGCAAACATCAAAAAAATAACCCCGCGTTTGCAGGGCGATATCAACTATTAGAGGTGCCGGACGAGACATTTTTATCTTTTTTGATTTTTTCTTTTTTCAGATATCTATATACAAAAATTATGATTAAAACAGTAATCATCGCAATACCAATTATACGGCGCAAAAACTTGATATCACCTTTAGTTAAATAAAAATATACATCAATAATAAGTTCAAATAAAATAAAAAATAAAGATACTTTTATGGCTATCATTGTCTCTCCTTTTTTATAAACATAACATCAGGCAGAGCATCTGTCAATTAGCACTCTTGCAATTTCCATAAAAATGTGCTATTCTATTTTTATATTCCAGGGTGATCGAAGTTACCCCACTATAATTTTTTTACAGTTTTCCGAGGTCGTCTAATGGTAGGACTCGGGCCTTTGAAGCCCGCTATCTTGGTTCGAATCCAAGCCTCGGAAATTTGTAAAAAAAATAGGCGGGGAAAACTCACCGTTATAACTCAAGTCCTGCCATCGAAATTTCAAAAGGTCTCAGTAAAACCTGAGCTTTTTTGATATAAAATTATAACAATAACCATTCTATTTATTTAATACGCTATTTAGATCAGAATAATTAAATATCAAAACGCCTTTTATATTAAAAATATTATTCTTATTCTGCATTACTCCCGTGTCAGCGCTTCTTGCAAAAATATACCCCGCTTCTTTCACTGCGTTTGCAACCTTGTTGTTATACAAACCATATGGATACGCAAAAGTTATTATTGGTTTTTTTAACTGCTCTTCTAGCACTTGTTTACTTTTTACGATTTAATCTTCCAACTCTTCTGTGGTGCTATCCGTTAAAAAGGGATGCGATTTGGTATGTGAGCCAATGCTCATTCCGAATTTTGATAATTCTTTTATTTCTTTCCAATCCATTATATGATGTTCACCAATATTTTTTATCGGTATATAAAAAGTAGCGGTAAACTCATATTTTTTTAAAAGTGGCAAAGCATACATATATTTATTTTTCCAACCATCATCAAAAGTAATGATAATGGGTTTTTCCGACAATTTGGCATTTTTTAAAAGCGTATTATACATCTGATCAAAAAAAATTATTGTATAGCTATGGTCTTTCAAATACTGCGAATGTCTTTCAAAAACCTCCGACTCAACTCCAAAAGTTTTTAGATGCTTTGATGCGGTAATATAAAATTGTCCACCCCCATGATAAACAAGAACAGGCATTTTTTCATATTAGGACCACTTATTTCTTTAGACGCAAAGGACGCTTGTATTTTTGCAATATCCAGCTCTCGCCGATATCTTTGCGATTCTTTGGAAAATTTATTTTGGTAATAATAAAAAACTCCCGTAAATACAAGAATGAGTATCGCATAAATAAAAACAATCAGCGCATCTCTTTTTATGTTTATTTTAAACTTTTTAAAATCCTTTTCATTTTAATATTATACAAAATTTGCTTCATTAACGCCATTAAAAAATACAAATCTAGGAGTATATTAATTTTTTTATGGTATAATAATAAAAATTGACATTAATCTATCAATAATATGTCTATGAATGAAAAAAGGTTTAATATCCTTGCAAGAAACTTTATTTTTGGAGTTGAGGATAGTTTAGTCTCCACTGTTGGCGTAATTTCTGGAGTCGCGGTTGCGGGTATGCCAAAAATGACTATTCTTGTTACAGGCATGATTCTAATTTTTGTAGAAGCTTTTTCTATGGGCGCGGGGAGCTTTATTTCGGAACATTCGGCGCAAGAATACGCAAAAAAGAAAAACAACGACCGACAGACAACATCTGCCTCTCTTGTGATGTTTGTATCTTATTTCATCGCAGGTTTAATCCCAATCTTTCCATATTTAATTATGGATATTGAACTTGCTTTTTGGGTTTCTATATCCGCGTCTGTTTTGGGACTTGGACTTTTGGGATTTATAAACGCAAAAATATATAATACAAAAGTTTTCCATCATGCTTTTGAAATGCTTCTTATTGGCGGAGTGGCGATAGGCGTCGGCACCCTTGTCGGCAAGCTTGCCGATATGCTGATAAAATAATTTTTTTTAAAAATATAAAATCACCCATTTTCAGGTGATTTTTTTATTTTAAAATCTCTAGTGCTTTTGAAAGCGGAGCGTTATCAATATCTTTTACATAAATATCGGGGCTTACTCCGACTCCATTCAGTTTTTTTCCATTAGAACTTAGAACACGAAGTATACTAACCTTAATTACGCCTCCACCCGGTAAAAAATAATTATATTGAAGTATACCTTTTCCATATGTATTTTCACCAATCAGGACTGCGCTTTTGTGATCCTTCACTGCCGAGCTAAAAAACTCTGAAGATGAATAAGTCCTTTTATTAATAAGAACCGCCGAACGAAACCCTTTCAAAAGAGGTGTGCCATTATACAGTGCGTGCATCGTCTCTTTATTATTATTATTATCTAAAACAATATATGCTGGCTTAGTACCAAGCCACAAGAGCCCAAGCGTTTTACGGCAGACTTCTGTTAACCCGCCTTTGCTATTCCGCAAATCAAGAATAAATTTCTTGCTTCCATCTTTCAGGGGGTTAAAGGCAGACAGAAACTCTTCTATCGTTCTGGTATCAAATACCATAATATTGCAGTAGATTGCGCCTCTGTATTTCTTACAGGTGGCAACTGGCTCGGGATGATTTTCTTTTGGGGCTATCATCCACTTGACTGCAATCTTGGCTTTCTGTGGGACGTAAAATCCTTTATAGGGGTCGTCTATTTTTCTAACAATGGCCTCAATAGACGCATAACATAGTTGGCTTTTATTTTTTCCGGAAATACGTGACGCACGAACAACAAGTGGCCAGAAATACCAAGCGCTATATTTGTTTGTTTTTCTATTGCTGAAAAGAGTAGTATTATTTCCGGACGCATATTCAAGACCTTTTAAAGCATAGCCATAAATTTGCTTGCTTGTAACTTGCTTATAAAATTTGCTTGATAAAAAATGCCACGCTTCACTCAGAACTAAATAATCGCATCGACCAGAAGGATTTGCATTAACAGCGAACTTATATCCCCGACTTAATGCTTCGGCTCCATTTCCATGGACTGTGTGTCCGCAAGCGCAAAAATAAATAAAAAGAACGGATAAAAATTTTACTCTCATTTCTTCTCCTTACCTCAACTTCAATCATTACATAAATTAACGCTTTTGTCAACTGTAAAAATAAAAAGGCCGCCCTTTAAAAGAACGGCCAAATATTATTTATTAAAATACTTTACTGCGGCGACAAGCTGAGGATCACGCGCATTTGAAAAATCTTCAATACCTTTTTGCACTTCGATATTGGGACTAATTCCCTTTTTGTTAACAATGTCACCAAGTGGCGTCCAATATTCTCTGATGGTAAGGTTTAGGGCTGCTCCCAAAACCGGCATCAGAGCCTGAACGGTCCCCTTGCCAAACGTTCTTGTACCAATGACAACAGCTTTCCCATGATCTTGTAGAGCGCCGGCAACGATTTCTGAAGCAGAGGCGCTAGTATGGTTTACCAAAACAACGGTTTTGTAATTTTTGAAATTTGCTTTTCCGCCTTGTCCGAAAAGCGAAGTAAATTCTTTTCTGACTTTGATGGTAGCGCCAATAAATTTGAACTCATTGAACCAGCCATAAGCCAAAAAGCTATTTGCGGAGCCCAAAAGTCCGCCGAGATTGTTGCGCAAATCAATAATAATCTTGCTATCATGCTCAGCCTTAATAGACTCGTAACTCTCTATGAAATCTTTCATCAAATTTTCGCCAAACGAAAACAACCGACAATAAACAATCTTACCCAAAAGCTGACAATGGGCATTCTTATAGGTTATCTTTGCGCGGGTGACCATTACTGTTTTTAGCCCCTGCCGTTTAATGGTCAAACGAACAGATGTCCCTGCTCTACCCTTGATACGCGAAGTTATTTTTGTATAATCATTTGCCGCTTTCAAATTCAACTTACTGACATAAACGCTTTCTACTGCAATGAGTTCGTCGTAATCCCGAAGACCTGCGGATGCAGCCGGAGAATTTGGATGAACGGTTCTGATGAAAATTCTCTGTTCTGGTTTTACAAAAATCTGAAAGGTAACGCCGATCCCAACATAATTACCGCCAATAACTCCACGAACAAAATCTTTTGACATATTGGCTGTCACGAAAGTGCTGAATCTATCACCCAAATAACTAACCGTCCCCTGAACTGTAGCATAACAAAGTCTGCTCAAATTCTTATTACTTGTGTCACGAGCTCCAATAACCATTTCCCAAAGCTTCTCGCTACTATATTCTTCATCTTTTTTAAACTCCGGAAGTTCTACTTCTTTTCCAAGTTCTTTTGAGAGTCCTTTTAGCCCACCTTTGAAAACATCTTTATTGCTAACCTTCTTATAATAAGACTTGTTGATTTCTATAAAGCTTCTATGAAGCATCATAAAAGAACATCTGCCCGAAGGGTTAAGAGCCGCTTCCATGGCAAAAAGTTCTGTAATTGACTTTCCGCTACCAATTTTGGGTGGACCAAACCAACCGCAACCACCAAATACAATAATCAAAAATACTGTAAAAATACGCATCTCTTCCTCCGTCCTTCGCCTTAGCGAATCAGTGCCCTTCATAGCTTTGTGCAAAGACAGGCTGTATCCTCTACAACCCCGCATAAACGCTTTGAACGGCGCGCTCTTGTCAATGTCCTATTTTTATCTTTACATATAAAGAACTCCGCGTCAACTAGCGGAGTTCGGATAATGCACTTTGCAAATCTTTTATTGATTTGACCGCTACCAAGCGTTTTCTCAAATCTTTGGCGCCAGAAATGCCTTTTACATAATAAACCAAATGTTTACGGAGGGTAATAATCTCCCCATGTTCTTTGAGGTGGAGTTTAGCATGCTCCAATATAATCTTCTTAATTTCTTGATGAGTCGGATTTATATTATTTTTATTTTTTATATTTTTAAAAATCATTGGATTACCAAGCGCTCCGCGTCCGATAAGCGCGCCACTTGCCCCGCTTATTTCAATTGCCTTCCGAAAACTCTCTGCATCAATTATATCGCCATTTATCAAAACCGGTATTTCTAATTTTCTACAAACCTTACGAATTATCTCCCAATTTGCCTTTCTATTGTAGCCCTGGGCTTTTGTTCTACCATGAATTGCAATCGCATCTGCGCCTGCGCGTTCCATTGCTGGCGCAAAACGTAAAATCTCACTTGGATTTTCCCAGCCAAGTCGAGTTTTCACCGAAACCGGAACTTTTACCGCGTTTTTTACAGCGCGGACAATATTTCCCGCTAACTTGGCATCTTTCATTAAGGAGGCACCAGAACCCCCGCTAACTCCCCCTTGGAAAGAGGAAGAACCCATAAAACTTCCGACAATTTTTTTTGCAGGGCATCCCATATTTATATCAATTCCGTCAGGCTTATATCTTTTTTCCAAAATACGCGCAGCGCGAGACATAATCTCCGGATCTTTTCCAAAAATTTGCAAAATTATCGGACGCTCTCTTTTATTAAACCTTGCCATTTCTAAAGTCTTTTTATTCTCATAAACTACTGCATCCGCGCTTACCATTTCTCTATATACCAAATCAACACCAAATTTTTTACATATTAAACAAAAAGCGCTATCAGTATAATCCGCCATTGGAGATAATGCTACGATTGGTTTTTTGATTTTTTTCCAGTTGAATTTCATATTATACTAATATGTTCCCGCGATAGCGGGAACATCTAAATTGATAATTGACCATTGATAATCGATTATTTCTTCAGATACCTCTCTAACGCAAACCATGCTGATAAAAAAGAAAAAACAAATATTCCAATAAACTGCAAAGCAAATAAACTGAATATATTCATTCTGTAGTAAGCAAAAATATCTCCTGCCTGACCATTAAAAAAGGTCATTACTTTCGGTTGTAATAAAGATATTACAGGGAAAATCAATATAAGCGCAACCATCGTTGCAACAATACTATAGATAAGAAGCTCTATAATAAACTGTCCCTTAACAAACCAATTTGATGCGCCCACAAGGCGCATAATACTTATTTCATGCCGATGCGCATCAATACCCATACGAATAGTATTAAAAATTACAATAATCGCAATAAGGGCAAAAAATAAACTGATTAAAACTATGAATTGTCTAATAAAGCTGGTCATTCTATTTATTACTGCAATGAGTTTTTCATGATCTCCAAAATCTTTATTTTCAATTATTTTATCATAAACAGGAGTATCAAGCTGTTTCAAGACAGCTTGATACTCACCAACATTTACGGTTTGCACTACCAATACTCCGCCAAAAGGATTGGTTTCTAAAAATGCTAAGGAAGACAAAATACCTTGATCGTCTTTATGCGTATCCTTAAATTCTTTCAAAACATCGTCCGGAGTTTTATATATCACATTAGACACATTGGCTAACCCCATAAGATAAGATCGCAAACTCTGCGCTTCCTCATTTGTTGCGCTCGTTTCCAAATAAATACTAACGTCAACTTTTGACTGAACCTGCCGAGCCGCTTCGTCAGTTAAAAAATTTATTATTATAAGCCCGTTAATCAATAAAAGAAGAACTACCAAAATTATAATCGTCAAAA
>Ga0210057_1008884_pt1 | contig 11776 bp, 14 predicted proteins | sample CryGeyCG2114_010_2_FD_183968 | JGI IMG/M metagenome (GOLD analysis project Ga0210057, IMG submission 183968) | Groundwater microbial communities from aquifer - Crystal Geyser CG10_big_fil_rev_8/21/14_0.10 (SPAdes) (version 2) | ecosystem: Environmental > Aquatic > Deep subsurface > Groundwater ...
CCCAATGACAACTCCTATGTCGAAAGATTTAACCGAACCTTAAAAGAAGAATGCTTACGCATTCTTCCGACTAATGTTAGAATGTTTAATAGAACCTTGCCTATTTATCTAAACTACTACAATACTAAAAGATTACATATGGGTATTCAATTCAAAACCCCAAATTCTTTAATCAAGTGTTTCCAAGCTATTGGATAGAAAACGCCCCCCCCCACTAACTTTGTGCTGGCAAAGCCGATTGAGCGCTCCGCGTTTGCGCAAAGTTAGTGCGGGATCAAACAAAAAGAGAGGGCATTAAAATTTAATGACTCCTCTCTTGCTTCATCAATTATCCAAATACACTAAATAACACTATTAATATTATAAAAACAACAACCGTAATAATTACCGAAACAATCTCCTCCTTATACAAATTGGCTATTTCTTTTATGTATTTCATCCTGCCCCCCCCCAATAAAGATTTTATAAATAATGCACTATATCATACATTTAAGGATAATAGCACATCTGGATAAATTAGTCAAGTCTAGATTTTAATAATTTTATCACAATTTGCGGATTAGCCTTGCCCTTCGTAGCCGACATCACCTGCCCCATCAAAAATTGCAAGGCATTTTGTTTTCCGGCTTTGTAGTCCGCCACGGATTTTTCGTTTTTTTCCAGCACTTCTGCTACCGCTTTTTCCAATTCTCCTTCGTCACTCATTTGCGCCAAACCTTTGGTTTCAATGATTTGAGACGGATCACCTCCAGTTTGATACATCTCCTTAAGTATTGTTTGGGCAGCACTAGAATTTATTTTTCCATCGGCTACAATCCCCACTAATTCTGCATAATTTTCCGGAGTAATTTTAATATTTTTAATTTCTTCTCTTTTTTCAATTAAATGTTTTCGCAATTCCGAAATAACATAATTGGCCGCTAATTTTAAAACTTTTTCTTCCACAGCCAAAATTTCCTTGGCTTGGATTTTTTCTTTTATTTCACTAGCTACTTCTTCAAAATATTCGGCTAAATCTTTTTCCAAAACCAAAACTTCCACATCTGCAGATGGCAATTTATATTCTTCTTCGAAACGTCTGATTTTTTGAGCTGGCAGTTCCGGCAATTTTCTTTTCAAATCCTCTATATAATCCTGCGTAAATTTCAATGGCGGAATATCTGGTTCTGGAAAATAACGATAATCATGGGCAGATTCTTTTTTTCTTTGAGAAACTGTCACACTTTTAGTACTATCAAAACCACGCGTTTCTTGTGAAATTTTTTCTCTTTTTTCCAAAGCTTCGGTTTGTCTTTCAATTTCATAATCTATAGCTTTTTCTACAAACTTAAAGGAGTTGATGTTTTTCACTTCCACTTTTGTGCCACTCAATCTATCTTCTCCTTTTTTATAAAGCGAAATATTCACTTCACACCGCATCTGCCCTTTTTCCATATCAGCGTCAGAAATTCCTAAATAACGACAAATCTGTTGTAGTTTTTGACAAAAAATTCGCGCTTCAGCCCCCGATTCAATATCCGGTTCTGTCACCAATTCCATCAAAGGCACCCCTGCTCGATTAAAGTCAATCAGCGTAGCTGATTGCCCTGAGCTTGCCGAAGGGCCTACGTGGACCAATTTCCCCGTATCCTCTTCAAGATGTATCCTTGTAATCCCAATTTTTTTCGTTATGAGTTGTGAGTTGTGAGTTGTGAATATGTCGAGATATCCTTTTCCACACAACGGTTGATCATATTGTGAAATTTGATAACCCTTTGGAATGTCGGGATAAAAATAATTTTTGCGATCAAATTTAGAATTCAAATTCAGTTCGCAATTCAAGGCTAATCCTGCCATTTGCACAAATTCAATGGCTTGGCGATTAGGAACAGGCAACATTCCAGGTTGACCAGTGCAAACCGGACAAATATTCACATTCGGTTCTTTGGCTAACTCTGAATCATTTTTGGAATCACAAAACATCTTGGACTTAGTTTTAAGTTCAACATGCACCTCCATTCCGATTGTCGCTTTATATTTACTCATAAAAATCCAGTTATTTTTTTATTTCTTGTATCGGCCGTAATTGTTCGAACGGGCAGGGTTTTTTGCTTTTAGCAAAAAGAGTGAGGACAATTCAGAGCATTGGACACGCCGGGTCCAAAAGCGTGCCGAGACAGGAAATAAAAAAGTAGCTATCCTAAAATTATCGCTCATCTCCACTACCACCCAGTTTCCCTCTTTCTAAACGATCGGCTAATTTTTTTATATTTCCCTCAGCGACATCATCCAGCGATAAATTCAATTCCGAGGCAATTTGAGCCACATACCACAAAACATCACCCAGCTCTTTTTTGATCAATTCGCGGGTTTCGTCGTCAACCACTCCACCTTTATCTCGGATAACTTTCTTTATTTTTTCCGCCACTTCCCCAGCTTCCCCAGAAAGCCCCAAAGTTGGATAAACAAAATTATCCCCAATATTTGGGTAGACTGCCGTTTTTCTTGATTTTTCTTGATATTCTTTAAACTCCATATTCCTAATTTTAGCACAAATATCGAAGATTTAAAAAACCCCGAGACATAATGGCTTCGGGGTTTAAAATACAAATAATCACAATCAATTATTATATCTACTTAGCTTGGACTCAATCCAAGTATCACACATCATACAAAAAGGATCATTAAAAGAAATACTATCGTCTTCTTCAGCAGTAATATTCACTTCTTTTGTTAATAAACCACCACAATCGAAACAAATTCCTCTGGCTGTCACCCAATCTTCTTCTAAATAAAATGGCAACTCTTCTTCTGAAATTTCTTCTTCCTTTATATCTAACTTTTCATCAGCCATGCCTGCCCTCCTTGAAATTTTAGATTGTTAAATAGCTGGGGCAACTAACACTTATACAATAAAAAATTATTTTAATACTTCTTCATTTGTTTTTTTGATATCATTTTTTACTTCATCGATATTTCTATTGGCATTCACAATTTTCCAGCCGTATTTTTCAGCTAGAAGCATATGAAAATTTTTGCAAATTTTTATCCGCTCGCCTTCCATTTCATTGCGATGATCTTTTTCAATAGCTGTGCTAAATCGATCACCGTGCATCAAAATTTCCAGATCAGCTTTCAATAAATTCTCGTTTATTTTTTCCAGATACTCCAAATCCCCGCCCCAGGTGAGTCCCCAAGCAATCCCAGTCCCAATATAATCTTCCGCCACAATCCATTCACCATTTCCTAATCTTTTATCCAATTCTTTTTCATAACGATCCCGATTATCCGCGTATTTTTTTTGTAGTTCATGAGTAGACAATTCATTTTTTTTGCGAAATTCAGGATTGCGCAGATATTGATTAATGAACGGCCCCTCTGGTTCCAAATCATAAATGGGATATTTCAAACGACTGGCTTTTTTCCCGAGTGATTTCAAATGTTCCACTAAAAGTTCTACTTGAGTAGTTTTGCCTATTCCATTGGTTCCATAAATGGCGATCATTTTTCCACGTTTCATAAATTATTTTTTCATCGTAATATCTTGAAGTCCCCTTCTTGCATCCCAATCATCCATACTCAAATCGCATTGCATTTTCAATTTCGGAAATTTTTTCTTGAAGGCACTATGCATCTGATGAGCAATTTTTCGAAGGGTTGGATGGACTGTTCGATTGGAGCGCAATTCGGTGACATAAAGAGCGGCTGGCAAGGCATAGGAGACTCGACAAGGCACATTAAATCCCATCGCGACATAATATTGAATAATTTCCAGTTTGGCTTTCAATTTCTTAATCGCTTTTTTCTGTTCGATAATTAATTTTTCCGCTTGCTTTCTTAAATTAATCGGCAACTGATCCAAATACCACTGATGAAATCCATGCTTAGTGGTGAGAAGTGGCATTCGACAAACTCCATTTCTATGTCTTTGAATATCGCGGAAAGATCCAAAATCTAAAAGAAAATTAAAAGTGGTGCGTCCCAATTCGGACATAAAATGAGGTAGTCCCGTTTTAGCAGAGCGCTTATTGATGATATCCTGATATTTTTCCAGTTCAGATTTTTTAATACTAGTTTCAAAAGAAAATTTAGAAACTTTTTCCGGGTCAAAATAATTATATTTTTTGCCTAAAAATTCCCAATATTTTTCTTGTTCATTAATTCTTGGATGGCTAAAACTGCTAGCATACTTTCTTTTAAGCTTTCCAAGTATATCATCGGCAATTTCACGAATTTCCGGAACAGGATGATGATGCATTAAAGCCAGTTTGTCCCACGCTTGACGCAGGTTAGTGTGCCAAGAAAGCTGTGTCGTAATCCCAGCGGGTAGAAATCCTCGCAAACTATCAAAAGCACGTGCATCAATGGCTTTTTCATACATTTTCTCATCTTCATTTTCTTTTCGTGGATATTTTTTCCTTAAATGTTTTTTTAATTCTTCTTGGCTTCCGATATAGAATTTCATCCAGTTATCTAGAATTTTTTTGGAATTCTTAGTTCCAATCGGGTCAATAATCTTTTGCTTAGACATATTAATGTAACGCGTACTAGTTTCTTGTCCTGAATACAAAGGCCAATCCTGAATAGCTTTGTCTGCCAACATACTCAAGCCTTCAATAAAAAGTGTCGTACTCCCGCAGTCCGCAATACTCATATGTCCATAGCCAACATAAAATTTAGCCATAAACTTTCCGGAGCCTGAGGCTTTCACTTTTTTCGCATGGACTTCCACCGACTCAGGGCTGCGCGAATATAGTGCCTGCATCATAGCTGAATCTTCTGGATTAAATTCATCATAAACAAAAATTTTGGTCATAAGTTTATTGATTTTCACTAATTATTTTTTCTATTTGAGCATTAAGATTATCCAGAGATTCATTATTATCAATCACGTAATCAGCCTGCTGTTTCAAATCTTTAATCTGCAACTCGGCTTCTTGCTCGTGGTCTTTTTGAAATTGCTCAAAAGTTTTTTGGGCATCATCTGGATTTTCCTTGCGAATTTTTAGCCTTTCAAATCTTATAGCTGGCTCTGCATCAATATAAATCAATTTAAATTCTGGATTTTTTTTCAAATATTCTATGTCTGCTAATCTTCTGATTCCATCAATAACAACAATTTCGTTTTGGTTATTTTTAACATCTTCCGACATCACCTTAGCTAAAAGATCTTCTCCAAAAGTCTGGCGCAAGAAAGTAGAGAGTTTTTGCATATTTTCCCTAGTTTCTTCAATATATACTCTTTTTAGGACATCCCGTAACATAGTAGAAAAACGGGAGGAATTTCCCCCATGCTTTTCCAAAACATATTTTGTAGCCGTACCCTTCCCGCTGGAAATTTCTCCGGCAAAACCAATGATTAGTTTTTTCATAATATATAAAATTACATATCTTTATAGACCTGCATTTCATTTTTGACTTGTTCGAATTTAATTTTACATTCTTTAAAAATCTCCTTGCCTCTTGTTGATCCATGATAATCCATCTCCGAAACCACTCTTTTTATTCCAGCATTAATAATCATTTTAGCACAAACATAACAAGGAGCCATGTGGCAATAAAGGGTTGCTCCTTCCAATGAGATTCCAAAGCGAGCGGCATTGGCAATCGCATTCACTTCAGCATGACTAGTACGAATGCAATGGCGTGTTTCATCACCACTTTCGTGTTTGACTGTGTGCATCTCATGCCCTGATTCATCACAATGCTTTGCACCTACTGGCGCACCCACATATCCAGTAGCCAAAATTCTTTTTTCCTTCACAATCACGCATCCAGCTCGCCCTCGATCACAAGTCCCTCGCGACCCGACCATAGCTACTAAATTTATAAAATATTCATCCCAAGAAGGTCGTTGATATCTTTCTTCTTTTTTTGTTATCCTTTTTTTCTTCTTCATATTATTGAATTAGGAATTAAATTTACTTTTTTCAACAAAAATAGGCCCTCCTAAAGCCAACGATATTTTTTAAAATCAAAAACTGCTGATATATGAATTATACCAGCAGTTTTATTGAAAATCAATTTGAATTATTTTTATAGACTAATTTTGATTCCAGGTCCCATAGTAGAGCAAACGGTTATTCCGGAAATCAATTTTCCTTTAAAAGAACCAGCCTTAGCCTTTTCAACATTATTTACAAAACTTTTAATATTTTCTGCTAAATTCTCCGCTGGAAATGAAATTTTTCCTACTACCTGATGAACATTCCCCGAATCATCATTCTTGAAAGCAGACCTACCTTTTCTTAGAGCGGCCACCGTTTCCTTTATTTTTTGTGTAAGAGTTTCGGTTTTTGGATTAGGCATCAGCCCCTTGGGCCCTAGAATTTTAGCCACTTTGGCCAATTTTGGCATCATTTCCGGAGTAGCTACTAAAACATCAAATTCAATTTTTTTACTGATTTTAGCTATCAATTCTTCTCCTCCGATAATATCTGCTCCAGCTTCTTTGGCCTCAGATGCTTTAGTGGAAGTAATAACTGCTATTTTTTTTGTTTTTCCAGTTCCAAAGGGAAAAACCGCTGTGCCCCTAACTTGTTGGTCAGTTTTTTTGATATCAATATTAGTTTTAATGTGAACCTCTATCGATTCATCAAATTTAGCTATTTTGTTTTCCTGAATTAATTTTATGGCTTCTTCTAAAGAATAGACTTTATTTTTATCTATTTTTTCTCCAGCTTTTCGATATTTTTTTCCTCTTTTCATAATATTTTCGTGGTATTAACATCCCGAGTGCTCGGGACTCCCACAAATTAATTTATTAAAATTCTTATTCTATTCTTATTCCCATTGATCGAGCTGTTCCGGCCACAATTTTCATTGCTCCTTCAACATCATTGGCATTCAGATCTTCCATTTTCTTTTTGGCAATTTCTTCCAACTGAGCTTTGGTTATTTTTCCCACCTTTTCCTTCAAGGGATTGCCAGAACCCTTTTCTATCTTAGCCGCTTTTCTTAATAAATCAGAAGCGGGAGGGGTTTTTAAAATAAAATTAAAAGATCGATCTTCATATACCGTTATTTCTGCTGGGATGATATCTCCCATCTTATCTTTAGTCGCTTCGTTAAATTTAGTACAAAATTCCTGAATATTTAAGCCATGCTGACCCAAAGCCGGTCCAATTGGCGGGGCCGGATTAGCTTTTCCAGCTGGGATTTGTAATTTAATAACTATTTTAATTTTCTTTGCCATGTTTTTCTACGAGTAGGGCGAGTAGCTAAAAACATGAGCATCCCGCACTAATTCGCTATTAAGTTTTTTAATTATTTTCAGTCTAGCCGCAGGCGATTCCGAGAAGCAAATCAACTAATAAATTAAGTTGGTTTCGGAATTTAGTGCGGGGAGCCATTCAAATTTTCTATATTTTCTTAATTTGTAGGAAATCGAGTTCTACTGGTGTTTCTCTACCAAAAATAGAAACCAACACTTTAACCTTCCCCTTACCTTCATCCACTTCATCCACTTTCCCATCAAATTCTTTAAAGGGACCGTCATTAATTTTTACCGCATCCCCTACCTTAACATCAATTTTGTATTTAGGCTCAGCTACCCCCATGCGTTTTTTCAACATCTCTATCTCGGCTGGATCAACTGGAGTCGGAGTTGTGCCTAATCCAATAAAACCAGTAACGTTAGGCGTATTTCTAACCACATACCAAGAAGCATCAGTCACAACCATTTCTACTAAAACATATCCGGGATATATTCTTTCTTCAACCACGGTTCTCTTTCCAGCCTTAATTTTAATCTTTTTTTCTACTGGAACCATTACATCAAAAATCAAATCCTGCATATCCATAGATTCAATTCTTTGTTTTAGATTATGGGCCACATTATCTTCATAACCTGAATAAGTATGAATAACATACCAGGCCCTCCCATGATGCTGGGTTTGCTTTGCCATTTTTTTTAATTAATAATAAATGTTTTTAAAAGATAACCAAAAAAATAATCTAGTCCTCCTAAAAAAATCGCCACCGCCAAACTAATTCCAATAACGATTAGAGTATAGTTGATGGTCTGATTTTTGGTTGGCCAATTGACTTTTTTTAATTCTGCCTTGGCCTCCCGAAAAAAATTAATTATATTGTTATTCATTGAATTTTGGTTTTTTTAAAAAGCCTTTTGGGCTTTTTTATACTCTCCCAGCATACCCTGCCCTAGCTTTTTTGTCAAATCCGAAATATTTATTAGGCAATATATATAGAAGCAAAGATATGGTATAATAACATCAACTAAATATTACTCTATGCCTCTTTTAAACATTGCCGTTTTTGCTCTGAATGGCTTTTGGTGTTTTCTTTGTGGAAAGCATTTAGACCGATCCTTTGTGGTAAAGCAAAATAGATTACATGGCTATCTATCTAAGTTTTTTTATTCCTTTACAGTCTTTTTTGTCATTATAGTTTTTTCCGCACTCATCTCTCAATTTAATTTAGAAATAATTGCCCTAAGTTTTAATGTTGCTATTTTTTTTCTTTTTTTGGGCTTAGCTTTTTTTATCCAAATACCAGTAGCTATGAAATTTCCAAAATTATCCAAATTATCTTTTTGGATTTTTTTTATAATTGGAACTTGTTTGGCAATTTTGAATATATTTTATTCCCATAATTCTCTGTCGGTTTATAGAGGATGGATAATCTGGGACCTGTATCCTCCTATAAAAATAATTAGTTTTATAGCTAGCGCCCTAGTGGGAATTATAAGTACTTTGTTTTTTTTAATTGGTAGCTTGTTAATACGACCAGCTTACTCTCGCTATCGTTCCATTTTTTTAGCCATAGCTTCGATTCTCTTAGCAATTAGCACAGCTTTTTTGGTGGCTAAAGATCTTTTTTTGCTTAATCTTTCTTACATTTCAGCTTTATTTGGTTATTTTATGGCTTATTTAGGAATTTCCTATAATATTAGTCATCCTTATATAGAAAAAGAAAAAGAGGAAAAAAATAATACTTCCTCCATCGCTTAAATTATTACATTCCTTCTATAAAACTTTCCATTTTTTCTTCAGATGGAATAAGAGCAAACGGTCTTTCATCTGCTGGTATAGCCAGATAAAAAGTGGTTCCCTTTCCTTCTTCCGATTCAAGCCAAACTTTTCCACCATGTTTTTCGGCAATATTTTTAATAATAAAAAGTCCGAGTCCATTCCCATCGGTCTGCATTTTTCTCACATTGGTCGCCCTAAAGAATTTTGCGAAAAGGCGATCTTTTTCTTTTTCCGGAACACCCACTCCAGTATCTTCAACGCTGATAACATTTTGTCTTTCTTTATCATCATACCAAAGCGATATCTTAACATAACCCTTTTGGGTATAATTTATCGCATTTTCCAAAAGATTAGTAATAGCAATTTGAAGTTTTTCTGCATCAATACTAGATGAAGGCACTGCCTGCTCAGGTGGTGCATATTTAAATTCCACTCCTTTTTCTTTAGCTTGCTCAATTAAAATCGCCTCGCTTCTAATTATTTTTTCAATCACCGTTTGGAGATTGACTTTTTCTAGTTTAAATAGGAAACGTCCCTCTTCGATGCGAGAAACATTCAATAAATCATTCACCAATCTAATCATTTGCTCATTGCTATCATAACCTTTAGAAAGAAACTTCTTTTGCTCCTCATTTAGCGTTCCCATGTCACCTTCAATAAGCATCTGTAGAGTCCACTTTATAGCTGACAATGGTGTACGTAATTGATGGGAAGCGACTGAAATAAATTCTGTTTTTAATCGATCCACTTCTTTTTCACGAGTGATATCGTGAATAATTTTCATCGAGCCAAAAACCTTATTCTGCATATTATAAACTGGGATAGTTGAAAGTTCTAAAACAAGTTTATTGGGTTTTTCCACTACTAAATCCTTTCGTTCTCGATTAGAAGGCATACGAAATACTTTTTGCAAATTAGTGGGAAATTTTTCAAAATCAGTCTTGATATTTTTTCCTTCAACATCATCACTAATGCTTAAATATTCTTTGGCTCGATTATTAATTGAACTAATAATATTATCGCCAGAAATCATTATGACCCCATCAACTAAATTACTGATCATGGAAGTAGTTTTATCTTTTTCAAAAAGCACTTCTTTTTCACTTATTTTGATGGTTTTGGAAGCCAAGGAACCAAAAATAGCTGCTCCAATATAACTCATCGCAAAGGAAGTAATTCTATATAAAACAATAAATAAATTTTCCGAGAGATGGGATCCAGTTATCGTATAGGCATGCTCTTTAGGAATAATATTATAATATTCCCCTAAAACCACTAAAGAGTATATTGCGATTCCGGAAATAGCTACAAGGGATATCCCTAGCTGACTATAAAGGACTAGAGAAATTATTAATGGAATGAAAAGCATATTTTCTCCTGGGCCTTCCATGCCTCCTCCGTAGTAAAAAAATCCGGTAAAAGCCACTAAGTCAACATAAACCTGAATAAAATTTAAAATTTTAATTCCTCGATCAGTTATTTTCTTTTTAAAAAACTTTAGATATATTGTAAGACCAATATTAAAAAGTATTTGAAAAATACCCAAATAAAGCATTACTGAAAAACCACCGATCTCTGCTACAGAAGATATTGGGGAGGCAGCTCTGGTTTTTAGCCATTTCATTATCTCACCACGAAAAGAACCGATAAATATCCATATCCATCGAGCAATCACTATTTCTACGTGTATTTTTATTAGTTTTTCTTTTTGCTGTTGATCCATTTATTTGCTTTAATTATAGCAACAAATTGCTAAAAACCAAATAAAAAAAGGATTCAAAAAAACACCGCCAATTTTCACTTTTTGTGAAATCAATAGAATCCTCCCCCGCATTTGCGGGGTCGGCATGGTATTTTTCCGCTATTTTGAAGGCATTTTTGAAATCCAAAATCAAAGTGCGGTCGGCAATGCGGAAGTTTCTGTGCGAAAACACAGAGAAAACGAAGTTTTCAGAACCAATCTTTTTTCTTTCGTCCGCCAGCGGGCGGACGAAATGTTGAGCGTATTTTTGCCCCAGGGCACTCTCTCTTGCTTCGCAATTCACCTTGTCTTTGATTGCCCAAAAACTAATTTCAAAACAATATGGACAACATAAATTTACAAACCAAAAAGATTTTTCTCTATGCTCGTAAATCCACGGACGAGCCAGAGCGACAAGTGCTTTCCATTGAGACGCAAATGTTTGAGTTGCGAGAATATGCTAAAAAAGAAGGACTAAATATCGTCCGTGAATTTGTGGAAAGCAAAACCGCCAAAGAGCCGGGCAGAGAAATTTTTAACGATATGATAGCAAGCATAGAGAAAAATGAAGCCGAGGGAATTTTAGCGTGGCACCCTGACCGCTTGGCGAGAAATAGCATAGACGGCGGACGGATTATCTATCTCGTAGATACTGGAAAAATAACCACGCTAAAATTTCCCACTTTTTGGTTTGATCCGACACCGCAGGGAAAATTTATGTTGTCCATAGCTTTTGGGCAATCAAAATATTATGTGGATAATCTTTCGGAAAATATAAAGAGGGGTATTCGCCAGAAATTGCGCAATGGGATATGGCCCGCTTGGGCGCCACTGGGCTATATAAACGACAAAAACGCCCGCTGTATCGCTGTTGATAAGGAAAAGGCAAAGTATATCAAGCGGGCTTTTGAAATGTACTCAACTGGCGAATATCCCCACGGCTGGGCTGTTCTACAATAAACTCATCATAAACCCAACATTGTTAGCACACTTTTCAATAGCTTCTTGAATGCAATTAAGTCCGCGATGACGAAAAATATTGATTGCCAGATTGCGAATGATC
>Ga0210057_1008886_pt1 | contig 11773 bp, 13 predicted proteins | sample CryGeyCG2114_010_2_FD_183968 | JGI IMG/M metagenome (GOLD analysis project Ga0210057, IMG submission 183968) | Groundwater microbial communities from aquifer - Crystal Geyser CG10_big_fil_rev_8/21/14_0.10 (SPAdes) (version 2) | ecosystem: Environmental > Aquatic > Deep subsurface > Groundwater ...
TCCGATCTAAAGGCTTTTGCTGTGGCGGAGAGGTTGGAGGATGATCGAGAATGGATGGATGGATCACCACGTCAAACGCGGCTGGTGCAGAATCACAGAAGTAATGGAGCTACAGAAGACGTTGTAATTATTGGGGCGGATACGGTGGTGGTAATGAGTAATCATCTAGAGAATTCAGCTAGAGTAATAGGGAAGCCCAAGGATAAAAATCATGCAAGGGAGATGTTGAAGAGATTAAGGGGAAATGAACAGAAGGTGGTGACTGGAGTGTGTGTGGCACAGGTAGTACAAGTGGCAAGTGTAGTAAAAGTAGTAAAAGTCGAAAAGGGTGTGGATGTGAGTAGGGTGAGGTTTGGGAATTTCTCTGATGAGGAGCTGGATGACTATTTGGATGGGGGTGAGTGGAAGGGGAAGGCGGGGGCATTTGGAATACTGGGCAAGGCGATGGAGCTAATAGAAGAAGTGGAGGGGAGTATTAGTGGGGTGATTGGGTTACCTTTGTTGATGACTAAGAGGTTGTTGGGAGAAGTGGGGGTAAGGGTGGAGGTGGATGTGGAGAGATTAATTGGTAAGCGGTTGGTGGGGGAGTTTAGGAAGAGGAATCCCGAAGCAGTGCTGAGAGTTAGAGATTGATGAGAAGCTGGGTATGCGGGGAATGTGCAGGAAATATGCGGGAATAAGATCGTATAACGTATGAGGTATATCGTATGTCGGGAAAGGGATGAGTGTAGTACAATGTGTAAGTTATGAGCGATCCTGCCCAAGATAATCAGCAAATGAATGGTGATGACCAGAGTGGAGTGAGTCCTTGGAGTGGAGGTGATCAGACCCAAGATAGTCAAGATTGGAACCAGAGTGATGGAACCCAAACGGAGGATGTGGCTGTGAACCAGTGGGGAGGTGGAGATGATCAGACGTCGAACCAGATGCAGCAGGTGGCTGATGATCAGGGAGTAACTGGTGGGCAGCAGCAACTTGTAGGTGGAGGAGTAGGGCAGACAGAACAAGCGGTAGGACGGCCGACAAAAGAAGTGGAGCCAATTAAATCGACTGTGGGTGAGGCCTTGAGCGTAGTGGAGATGGAGAGACAAAGGGAGTTGGGTGAAGTGGACCCAGAACTTAAGGGATATGTGAAAGAGGAACAGAAAGAGAATTTAAAACTTGATGATAAAGTGATGCAGGGAGACAAGGTGTTGGTGGGCCCTGCGGAACCTGCTGACATGCCTCAGGTGACACTGCCGATGACTAAACAAAGCTTTTTGGCAAATGTGCATGGACCGGTAAAGAAAAGTGCGACGTGGTTGGCTGTATTTTGCAAGCGGTTGATCAGTAAGTTTCATGGACGAGTGGTGTATGCTGCGGATGAAAGCTAGTAGTTCCAGGCTAGAGGTTGGGTTATAATGAGGAAAATTAATCTGAGGTAATTAGTGGATATGGAATTGGACCAAGTATCGATATTAATACAACAAACGCAACACTGGTTGTTGGTGGGGTTGGCGGTAGCATTGGGGTTATTGGGGCTGGGGCTGGTGGCTTATGCGGCTTTCTTTGTGTGGCGGTACAGGAATCGCGAAGAGTATAGTTTGAGTTTTGTGCTACTAGAGGTGGCGGTGCCTCGGGATAACGAGTTAAAGATTGATGTGGCGGAGCAGATGTTTGCGTCGATGGCGTCGATCCGCAAGGGGGGTAAGTTTGGAGGCAAGTTTACCAACCAGGACTATTTTTGTTTTGAGATAGTGGCTCGGAAAGAGGATATTCGGTTTTATGTGGCAGTACCGGAGAAGCTACGGGATATGGTGGAAAAACAAATACATGGAGCGTACCAGGGTGCGTTAGTAAAGGAAGTGGATGAGTACAATATCTTTTCTGAATCTGGGGCGGTGGCGTTTGCAACGATGGAAACGAAGGGTTCGGCGTATTTGCCGATCAAGGTGTACCGAGATTTACCAACAGATCCATTAAGTTCTTTGACTGCTGCTTTGGCGAAGATGGGTGAAGGGGAAGGAGCGGTGATCCAGGTGCTGGTGTCACCGGCCAACTCGAAGTGGCAGAAGATGGGAAAGGGATTTGTATCGAGCTACAAGAAGAGTGAAGCGGATCCAGAGAAGGCGTCGTATTCGGAGGATCCCCGGAAGTTGGAGGCGGTGAGTAATAAAGTAGGCAAGCCTGGGTTTAATACGACCATCCGGGTGGTGGTGTCGTCAACAACTAAAGAGTCGGCCGACTCACACTTGGCCAATATTACGGGGAGCTTTTCGCAGTTTACGAGTGACCAGAATAGCATAACCCGCGGCAAGATCCGATTGAAACAGATGTTTATGGTGGACTTTATCTATAGGTACCGGCCACTTTGGGGTAAGCATGAATCGGTGCTTAACAGTGAAGAGTTGGCAACTGTGTTCCATTTTCCTAATAAGAGCGTGGAGACACCACATATCCATTGGATGAGTGCTAAGACAGCACCAGCACCAGCCGCGATACCCAATGAAGGGTTGTATATGGGTAAGAGTGTGTACCGAGGGGTAACCAGGAAGGTGTTTATTAGCCAGGAAGACCGGCAGCGGCATATGTATTTGGTGGGGAAGACAGGTACGGGGAAGTCGGAGTTTTTGAAGGATATGATTATCCAGGATATTAAAGCGGGTAAAGGTGTGTGTGTAATTGACCCACACGGGGAGTTGGTGGATAGCCTGATGGAGTTTATGCCGGTGGAAAGGGCGGAGGATGTAATTTACTTTGACCCAAGCGATACGAGTAGGCCGATGGGACTCAATATTATGGAAGCAGCGACTGAAGAGCAGAAGCATTTTGTGGTGGGGTCAATTATTAACCTGATGTACAAACTGTATGACCCACATAAGACGGGAATTATTGGACCAAGGTTTGAACATGCAATCCGGAATGCAATGTTGACAGTGATGTATGAACAGGGGAGCACGTTTATTGAAGTGGTGAGAATACTTACCGATGCTAAGTATGTGCAGCAGATGTTACCTAAAGTGACTGACCCGATCGTACGGCGGTACTGGACCGACCAGATTGCGCAAACTAGCGACTTTCATAAGTCAGAGGTGTTGGACTATATTGTGTCTAAGTTTGGCCGGTTTGTGACGGACAAGATGATGAGAAATATTATTGGCCAAAGTGAGAGCTCGTTTGATTTTCGGAAAGTGATGGATGAACAGAAGATACTATTGGTGAACTTGTCCAAGGGTAAATTGGGAGAAGAGAATAGTAGCTTCTTGGGGTTGATATTGGTGCCGCGGATCCTGATGGCAGCATTATCGAGGCAAGATATTCCGATGGAGCAACGGACTGATTTTTACCTGTATGTAGACGAGTTTCAGAACTTTGCCACACCTGATTTTGCGGTGATATTATCTGAGGCTAGAAAGTACCGGTTGAACTTGGTGGTGGCCAACCAGTTCTTGGGGCAGATTGAAGAGGAGGTTAAGGCAGCGGTGATTGGTAATGTGGGGACACTGATTTCGTTCCGGGTGGGAGTAAGCGACGCTAACTTTTTGCAGAATGAGTTTGCGCCGACGTTTAACGAAACTGATTTGACCAATGTGGACAGGTTTAATGTGTTTATCAAGACGATTGTAAACAATCAACCGCAGCCGCCATTTACTATGGACCTGACACGAAATATGGAAGAGGAAGAGAAGAGGCGGAACCCGCAGTTGGCGGAGAGGTTGAAGGAGTTATCGAAGCTTAAGTATGGTGAGGATAGCGCGATTGTGGATGAGGTGATTACCAAGAGGGCGAAGTTGTAAGATGATAAGAAGAATGTACAAAAAGTTGTTGGTGTTGCTGAGGCGAAGAGAGGTGGTATTTGGAGTTGTAACCATGTTGTTGTTGGGAGTGTGTGGGTTTGTTGGTTAGAACTAAGTTGAGTTTGGATAAGGCGCTGGCTGAACTAAAGTACGCCGAGGAACGGTCTAGTTATCTAGAGGAGTTTAGAAACAGTGTTTTTCAGAAGTCAGTTGAAGACGGAAAGGTTGGAGTGATAACTTACGATAAAGTAACCTCATTGTTTGATTATCGTCCAATCGCGGGTTTTGAAGGTTGGAGCTGTATCAAAAAAGCGCAGGTGGGGGGTGTTTACAAAGATGGGTTAACAGGATATGAGATTGATCTGAAGAAAAATGAGAAGCTGGTAGCAGTCTGTGTGGAAGCAGGTGGAGAAAAGTTGGTGTATGTGAAGCAAGAAACTCAAGGTCGAGAAGATCGGTGTGCTAATGTGCTGGGACCGTGTAAAGAGAATGAGGTTGGAGAAGTGAGCTTTGTGGAAAATCCAGACTACCTAACTTTCTTAAACTATTCGGTGGTGGTTAGGGTGGATGTGGGGATGAAAAATGAGGAGGTGTTGTTCGCGAGGATGGAGAAATGTGATGAAGTCAGTGGTTTTAGGGATGTTCAGATGGTGATGATGTGTATCGATCCGATAACAGGATTAAGGGGAGATTTTGATGAAGCTAAAGCTGAATATGTAATCAATGTTGATAATGGAGAAGTGAAGTATGCAGAAGCATGTCGAGACGTGCGCGGGGAGTCAAATAGTACAGGTGAGACTTATTGTTTGTCGAGATGTAAGAGTCAGACTGATTGTGGTAAGGGTTATTATTGTGATGAGGGAAAGGGATTTTGTTTGAAACAGTGTGATGCGGATTATCAGTGTGGTCAGTGGTCAAGCGAAGGTGGGTGTGGAATTGCAAAGAGGAGTGATGGAACAATTGACAGGCTGGTATTAAGTTGTGGTTTGAAAGAGGATAGTTTGAGCTGGTATCCTCTTGACTTGAGAGGTTTTTAGCGGGGAATTGGACGGGTTTGTGGAAGTGCGCGCCCTAGGATTCGAACCTAGAACCGAACGTGTATAAGACGTTTGCTCTACCGTTGAGCTAGGCGCGCAAGTATTGTTATCTCTACCACCACACCAAGTTCTCAAGTTGGGGGTTGTGGGGTTTGATCTGGTGGTGCTATTATAGCACCTGGTTATGATCTGCTCTTGAGGAAATATGATAAAAAAGAGGGTTGGTGACAGCGAATGGTTTGAAGAAGACAACTGGTTTACTGGTGGAGGAGATGATGGGGAAGCGGCTTTTTGGGATGAGTTTTGGACGCAGGAGGAAAAGGCAGATGAAGCAAGTTCGGGGATAAATATTGTGATGGGTGATGGTAAAGGAGGAGTGGTGGTACTTGAGGAAGTGAAGGTGACGAGTGAAGTGGTGATGAGAGTGGATTAATAAATCAGCGTTTAGCGACTAGCGTCTAGTGTCTAGTTAAAAGATTGATGGCTTGATTGCTCGATGGCTACATTGTTTCATTGTCACTGTAGATTGTTTGTTTTAGAAACAATATCAATATTCCTCCGCGCTTTGGTGACAATGGGGCAATAGGACAATGGGACAATATGTACGCTCGGAATTAAGCTGACTTTTGGTGGGGGAAGATATATGGGGATTAGAGTTCCTGAAGTTTTACTTCGTTCTTTTCGAAGCGGTTGTCGAGGAATTTGAGGTATTTTTCGGTGGTGGTGAGGCGTTTGTGGCCGACGAGCTTGCTGACGAAAATAAGGGGAGTACCGGCGGCAAGCTGCTCGGCGATAAAGGTGTGGCGAAGATCGTTGACCTTGGCGTCTTTGATGCCAGCGAGCTTAAAGTAGCGGTCAATGGCGGCACGGATGTTTCTGATTAGGAAAGGCCGGCCGGTTTTGGTAACAAAAAGGTTCTTACTTTTGGTTTCGGGGCGGTATTTTAAGTATTTTTCCAGGCTGGCAGCAGCGGATTTGTTGAGAGGAATTGTGCGGGCTTCGTGGCTTTCTTGAGAGTTGATGTGAATCTTTTTGTAGTCAGAGTCAACATCCTCGAGTTTGAGGCCGGCTAGCTCACTGATCCTGATGCCAGTTTGGAGAAGAATCTCGACAATAGCGGAGAGACGTTCGTCGTTACGGCAGGCATCGCGGAGGGCGCGGTATTCCATTTTGGTGAGGATGCGGGGTGGGGTGATCTCAACCTTGGGGTGAGAGACGTCGATGGCGGGGTTTTGGGTGAGAACAGCTTCGGACTTTAAAAACCTAAAGAAGGACTTGATAGAATTGATTTTTCTGGAGATAGATTTGGGAGTGTAGTTGTCGTGAGCCAAGGAGGCCTTGAAGGCTTCGATGGTCTCGGGGGTAATATGGGTGGGAAGGGTGAGGTTTTGGCCGGCAGAGAACTCGACCAACTGCATAATGTCCTTGCCGTAGGCGAGGATGGTAGCATTGGCGCGGTTATTAGTTTGGAGGTACTCGATAAATTTTTGCTGGCAGGAGGCAAGGGTAGGTGTAGAATTAGTAGGATTATCCATAAGTTTTGATGGTTTATATTCTATACTCAAGAGTCAAGACGGGAGGCAGCCCAAATCTGGACGGCTTATAATATCACATTATGAGATTAAAAGCAACGGAGCAGAGTAACAAAGGAAAGTGGGTGTTTGGCCTGGTAGTGGTGGTAAGTTTGTATTTTGTGGTGAGTCTGGTGCGGAATTTGATGGATTTTTCTGGGGTGGACCAGAGAGTGGTGGGTCTGGAGAATGAGGTGGGGGGATTGCGACAGGAAAACCAGAGGTTGGCTGATCAGATGCAAAGGGTGGAGTCTGGAGATTATGCAGAGGTGGAAATCAGGGACAAACTGGGTTTGGTTAAGCCTGGAGAGTCGGTGGTGGTGTTACCTCAAGATTACTTTAAGGAGAGCCAGGTGGTGGAGTTTGGTCTGGGACAGGGTAAGGGGGTGAATGACCCCACTGAGCCTCAAGAGGGGAAACCGAATTGGCAGAAGTGGATGGAGCTGTTTTTGTAAATTTACGAATTATTCGAATTGAAATCGAATTGATACGAAAAGCTGTGTGGCAGGGGAGAGATTCGAACTCTCAGCCGTCGCCTTATGAAGACGCTGCTCCACCATTGAGCTACCCTGCCAGAAACGTTGGTAGGTTGATTTTACATGATCTGGTCAAGGAATTGTTTGACAGTTACGATTTGGAGTGGAGAGATGTCAGGGTGATCTTTGAGAATAAGTAGGTCTTTGTCTCCAGTGACGAGATAGTCGGCTTGGCTTTGGAGGGCGAGAGAAAGAATGGATTGATCTTTGGGGTCGCGAACTGTTGGGGTGAGGGCAATCTGGGTTTTAATGATGATAGAGTGTCTGATGATGTTTTGTTGAAGACGATGAATTTGGTTAGCTGAGATGGGGTAGGACTTGTGGATTTTGGGATGGCCAAGTACATTAATGATTTCTGTGATGATGTAGGGGGAGGTGATTAAAGTGAAGCGGTGATTTCTCCAGGCTGAAATAAGTTGATATGCATTGCCCTTTTTGATGATAGTGCCGCTAATAAAAATGTTGGTGTCAACTACGGCTGAGGGATTCTTCATACATTTTTTGTCGGACTTCTTCGACTGCTTCGGTAACGTCTTTGTAGACTTCGTCAGGGTCTTTATTGGCGTTTTTGGCTTGGATAGCTTCGATAGTGTTCCACAGGTCTTGTTCTTGTTGAAGCTGTGTGAATTTATCGAGCATTTCCAGGCTGATGATTGCGGCTTGGGGCTGATTGTTGGATATGACCACGACGGGTTTTTGGGTCCTTTTTACGCGGGTGAAGATGCTTTTGTAGCTACGTTGGATGTCGCGGCTAGAAATGGTTTGAGGGAAAGCTGATGTAGACATAAATTTAGTATACATGAGGTAAATTATATGTCAAGATGACGTCAATAAATAGACATGCTGAAAGAGAAAAGAGTGGGTGGTTGATACAAAAAACTTGCTTCTAGGTTCTGGTGGCTTGCACTGAACAGCGAAGCGAGTCAAAGTGTTGCGGGGCCAGGAGTTCCCGCCGTCGTACCAGATCTTGCGCTGACAGCTTATGCAGCCGTATTGCAAATCTGGCTACTCTGGTGGGCACGGGAACCTAGAGCTAAAACTCAACTGACTCCAATAACAAACAAAAGACGGCCTATGAGACCGTCTTTATTTGTTGCGGGGCCAGGAGTTGAACCTGATCTGTGAGATTATGCTGACTGTAATCTCTAGTTTCCTAGAGTGTCGGACTATGTCTTATCCGCTGAGCGGATCTTGGCGTATAGTCTCTACGGATTTTCCGATAGTCTTTATGCTTATCGGAATCTTTCCTCGGCGTTGCCATGTCAAGATGATTTAGGTTTCGCCGATATAGCCAAGTGCTTACCTGGTAGTTACCTGCCAGGGGGCCCATGTTGAGCCTCACGTGCTACCGTACACTACCCCGCGCGTTAAGGGGTATATTGTACCAGGCTTGGTGGGGGTTCTCAAGCTGAGGCTTGACATAGTTGAAAGCACATATATAATGTACTAGTATGCTGATACAAACAAGTAAGTTAAGCAAAGAGGATAAAAAATACTACCGCGAGCTGGTAAGACAGTTACAATCTTTGAAGTCGGAGCGTCAATGGGAAGATTTTTTGGTAGGAATATTAACACCTGCCGAAATGTATCAGGTTATTAAAAGATTGCAGATAGTTAAAAAATTAAAAAATGGAGAACCACAAAGACAAATAGCTGCAGATTTGGATGTAGGTATAGCTACGGTGACACGTGGAGCTAGAGAAGTAAAAAATGGGAGATTTAAGTATGTATAAGACTTAATAATCAATAACCAAGCATCAAATTCCAAACAATTTTAAAAAATCAAATGACAAATATCAAAACAACTACTAATAATGATATGAAAAGTGTGTGCAGGGAAATTACCAGGTTTGATTGGTGGAAAACTATCAGGAAATGGTGAAGCTGGTAGTTTTGGTTTGATGTGTTGACTTATACCCGCTTCTAAGCGGGCTTTTTATTTAATAAGGAGGAAAATGAAATACGATTATCCAAATAATAAAGGTGAGTTTGGCCAGTACGGAGGTAGAATTGTACCGTCGGAGTTGGGACAGGTACTGGTGGAATTGGAACGAGCCTACAACAGCTTGAAGAAAACCAAGAAGTTCCAGCGAGAACTGACCCAGCTCTATCGGGATTATGTGGGGCGACCGAGCTTGCTGTACCTGGCGGATATGTTGAGTGGGGAAATAGGTGGAGCAAAGATTTATCTGAAGAGAGAAGATCTGAACCACACTGGGGCCCATAAGATAAATAACACTGTAGGACAAGCATTGGTTGCTAAACACCTGGGTAAGAAGAAGCTGATTGCCGAGACTGGGGCAGGACAGCATGGAGTAGCGGTGGCGACAGTAGCGGCCAAGTTTGGGATGGACTGTGATGTTTATATGGGGGCTCGTGATGTGGAGAACCAGAACGTCAATGTCTACAGGATGAAGCTGTTGGGCGCCAAGGTGATACCGGTAACTCAAGGTCAGGGTTCACTTAAGGACGCGGTGGACGCGGCACTGGGGGCGTACTCGAGTGAACCTGGTAGCTACTACATGCTAGGGTCGGTAGTGGGGCCACATCCGTACCCGATGATGGTACGGGATTTCCAGGCGGTGATTGGGCGAGAAGCTAAGCAGCAGTTGTTGGAGGTTGAGGGGAGATTGCCTGACGTGGCTGTGGCCTGTGTAGGAGGGGGCTCGAATGCCATGGGGCTTTTTTATGAATTTATCCCTGATGAGGCGGTGAGGCTTATTGGAGTGGAGCCGGCAGGGAAAGGGGTAAACAGTGGTAAACATGGTTTGGCCTTGATGAAGGGGAAACTTGGAGTGATCCACGGCTACAGGTGTCGGGTACTACAAGACGAGACAGGCAAGGTGTTGGAGTCTTACTCGGCAGCATCTGGGTTGGATTATCCTGGGGTAGGGCCGGAGCTGTCAAGCCTGGCGGATATGGGGAGATTGGAAGTGGAGGGGGTTACCGATAAGGAGGCGGTGGCGGCAATGGTGAAGCTATCGCGGACTGAAGGGATAATTCCAGCTTTGGAGTCAGCCCATGCAGTGGCATATGCGATGAAGTTGTCCAAGAAGCTTGCTAAAGACAAGATTATCTTGGTGAATTTGTCTGGTAGGGGGGACAAGGATGTTAAAAATGTGTATGAAAATTTGATGTAGGGAATTGGGGTGGTGGGCCCAAGACCCACCACCCTGATGGGGATTTATATGATAATTAGCATGGGGGTTAATAATGAAAAATGATAAGAAAACCATTGGTATTATTGGTGGGGTGGGGCCACAAGCGAGTGATTATTTGTACCAGCAGATAATCAGTCAGGCCCAAACTGGGCATGGAGCTAAGAATAACGAGGATTTTCCTGAGGTGGTGCTATATTCAATCCCTGTGCCAGATTTTATGGCTGATGAAGATAGGTTAGAGGAAGCTCGTGTAATGTTTAGGAGAGTGTTGGAGGGATTTGAAAAAGTGGGGGTGAGTAGAGTGGTGATAGGTAGTAACACAGTGCATATGCTGCTGGGCCAGTTTGAGAGGGAGACGAAGCTCAAGTTTATATCGATGATTGATGGGGTGGTGGGTAAGGTGGTTGGTGATGGTCGTAAGGTGGTGGGATTATTGTCTAGTCCCATGACGATTAAGCAGAGTTTGTACAGCGATAAGTTGACAGAAAAAGGAATAAGTCTGATCTACCCTGATGAGAGTGGGCAACGGAAAGTTGAGGCGATGATCCGGTCGGTGATGTCTGGAGAAGGTGGTGGTGAGCTTAAAAGTCAGTATATAGAGGTGGCGCAAAGTCTGTTTGACCAAGGAGCTGAAGCGATTATCTTGGGATGTACGGAACTGCCGTTGGCGATAAATTATGAAGCTTTGGGTGATAGGGTTTACGATTCAATGAAGATCCTGGCTGAAAAGATAGTTGATTACTATTACAATTAAAGTAAGATTTGGAGGCTTATGAAAAAAATACAGAGATTGGTATCAGGTATCACTCCCAGTGGGAGTGAACTACATATTGGTAACTATTTTGGGGCGGTGAAGCCGTTGATTGAGTATCAAGACAGCGTGGAAGAGCCGTTTTATTTTGTGGCGGACTTACATGCTCTAACTACCGTGCAGGATCGGGATCAGCTGGAGAAGAATATTACTGGAGTGGTGTTGGACTTTTTGGCTTTGGGGTTGGATCCCCAAAAGTGCGTGTTTTACAGACAGAGTGATGTACCGGTGAATTCGCAGTTGGCGGTGGTGTTGGGTAATTACATTTCTTTTGGACAGATGAAGAGGATGCATGCTTTTAAGGATAAGTTGCAGACTGGGGTGAGTCGGGACTCGATCAATATGGGGCTATTTAATTATCCGATTTTGATGGCAGCGGATATCTTGGCGTATAAACCTGATGGAGTTCCAGTGGGAGAGGACCAGAGGCAGCATATTGAACTAACGAGGGATATCGCTGATAATTTTAACCGAACTTATGAGAAGCAGGTGTTTCCTTTGCCAGAGCCAATAATTTCAAAAGAGACGGGGAAGATTGTAGGAACTGATGGGGTACGAAAGATGAGTAAAAGTTTGGGCAATATTATTGGAATTTTTGAAGATCCAGAGGTAATCCAGAAGCAGATAAAGGGATGTTTTACCGATCCCACCAGGATACATCCGACCGATCCAGGGAAAGTGGAAGGGAATCCGGTGTTTGTTTATCATGACTTGATCAATGGTAATAAGGCGGAAGTGGAGGACTTGAAAAGTCGGTATAGAGAAGGGAAAGTTGGCGATGTGGAGGTAAAGGATAAATTGTTTGAAGCACATCAGAAGCTCTTTGGACCCATGAGAGAGCGGCGGGTAAAACTGGTGGCGGATATGGATGGGGTGAGACA
>Ga0210057_1008887_pt1 | contig 11773 bp, 13 predicted proteins | sample CryGeyCG2114_010_2_FD_183968 | JGI IMG/M metagenome (GOLD analysis project Ga0210057, IMG submission 183968) | Groundwater microbial communities from aquifer - Crystal Geyser CG10_big_fil_rev_8/21/14_0.10 (SPAdes) (version 2) | ecosystem: Environmental > Aquatic > Deep subsurface > Groundwater ...
CTTGATGAGTTTTGTCAGTTCCTCTTTTTCCTTTCCCTGCGCAGCAACTCCTTCTTTCTGTAGCTCTCCGCGGAGAGATTCTACTTCCTGTTCCATCTTTGTACGAAATGCCTCCAATTCCTCCTCTGCCGCTTCTTCTGCCTGACGCACTCGTTTTGATGTTTCCGCTTCTGCGGCGGCAATGTGTTGTTGCGGTGCTGTATCGGACATGGTGGTCATAAGAGTCATGTTTCCTTTTCATGAGGAAAACCGCGCGGAGTGTAGGGGCGGGTGCAAGGATATTCAAGGGTCTAAGGGGGCATTTTCCCATGAATACTTTTTGGATTTATGGTCGTGTGCTAGCCCTGGCAGGGCTGTCGCTTCGCGAAAGGATACAGCCAGCGAACACTGCATACTGCGGAACGGAGGCGAAAATGGCACAGTCAATGTATCCTATCGCTCGCTATGGACTATTACCAAATTCTCGGCGTTTCTCGCAGTTCTTCTGCAGATGAGATCAAAAAAGCTTATAGAAAGCTCAGCAAGGAGTGGCACCCCGATAAGCACTCTTCGACAGGGCAGACAGGGCAAGTAAGTAAGGAGGCGGAAGAGAAGTATAAGGAGATTAATCGTGCGTACGAGTGTCTCTCGGATCCTCAAAAGAAGCAGATGTATGATCAATTCGGAAGCGAAGACGGTCCTCAGTCTGGAGGAGGGGGCAGTGGATTTAGTGGCTATGGCAATGGGTTTCAGAGTTCCGGTGGATTCGGGGATATCTTCGAAACATTCTTTGGTGGTGCGGGCGGCGGTCGTACGCGCGAGGAGCGTGGCCGCGATGCGGAAGTTGCTGTAGAGATTGCACTCGAAGATGCGTTCCGCGGCACAACAAAAACCATTCGCCTGAAGAAGAGTGTTCCATGTTCTGCGTGCGGTGGTTCGGGTGATACAAAGGGATCATCCAAGATCACATGCAAGACGTGCGATGGTACCGGCCAAGTAGTGAAGCGCGTTCAATCGTTCTTCGGGGTGATTCAGCAGGCGATGGCATGTTCCGCATGCGGCGGCTCCGGCAAGGTTTCCGAAAAACCGTGTGCCACATGCTCCGGTGAGGGAAGGGTGCAAGGATCCGAAGACGTATCAGTGGATGTACCAAAGGGCATACAGGAGGGCCAGACATTGCGAATTCGAGGGAAGGGGGAGGCGGGAAGGCAGGGCACTGCAGCAGGAGACCTTTTTGTTCACATCCGCATTCGTAAGGATGCGCAATTCCAGCGTGATGGCAATGATCTACGGATAACGCACACAATTTCTATTGTGGATGCAGTTCTTGGCACAGAAGAAAGTATCCCCACATTCGATGGGCAGATGACGCTCAAAATTCCCGCAGGGACTCAGCCGCATCAAGTGCTCCGCGTGAAGGGAAGGGGAATGCCGATCCTCAGCTCGTCGAGGATGGGGGATCTCTACGTGATGATCGATGTTGAGGTACCGAAGAAGCTTGATCGCAGGGAGAAGAAGTTGTGGGAGGACTTGCGGGGAGGGGAATAAGTAACTCTTCTCGCTTGCCCCTCGTAGCCTCCTGACGGCCATAGCCTTGGCGACGGCTGTTGGCGCAGTGGGGAGCGAGTCACGCGGATGCGGGACGAGTCGAGAGACATTCTTCATTTGTCTCTCGACTGCCCGTCATTCACTATTATTGATTGGAGTAATGCGTACACTGCGTTGTGGATCGCTCGAGAAGAGTAGATTCTTCCTCATCTTTCCTGTTCAATATCCTTTGGATGAGTATCCGTCGATTCCTCTCCGGCCTCCTCCTTGCACTCATTGTCGCGAGTCTCGGATGGCAACTTGGCGTGCAAATGGAGCGACAGCGCCTCATGCGTCAACGTGAGGCATTCGAAGCGCAATTCGGACTTGCGGGTTCCGGTATGACCTTTAAGGAGGATCCGGAACAGGAAGTGGATATGGGGCTCTTTTGGATGGTGTGGCGTATGCTCGATCAACACTATGTGGATCCATCCGCACTCACGATAGATGATCTGCGTTTTGGTGCAATCAAGGGTCTTGTAAGCGGCGTAAAGGATCCGTATTCCGGATTCATGACCCCCAAAGAATCCGATGATTTCCAGGGATCGCTCGAGGGAAAACTGGAGGGAATCGGAGCAGAACTCACGCTGCGTGATGGCGCTATCGTTGTTGTTGCTCCGCTCAAGGGCTCACCTGCCCAGGCAGCCGGCTTACTCCCGCAGGACATCATTACCCATGTCGATGGTAATCTGATCGAGGGGTTTAGCTTACAGGATGCGGTGCAGCGTATTCGCGGACCCAAAGGCTCCACTGTTCTCCTCGCAGTCTTCCGGCCCGAACTATCGGAGTCGCTGGAACTCACGATCACCCGAGATGAAATTCGTGTGCCAAGCGTGGAGCACGAAATACTCAAGTCGGGTTCGGGTACCGTGGGCTACGTCGCACTCAACCAGTTTGGCGACGAAACAACGCGCGAAGCCAGAGAAGCGTTGCAATTACTCCTCAACGAATCAATTGCGGGTCTCATCCTTGATCTCCGGTTTAACGGTGGCGGTTACTTGGAGGGTGCGATCGATGTTGCATCATTCTTCCTCAAGCAGGGAAAGATCGTGAGCGTGCATCGTCGCGGTGAAGAAGTGGAAACGCACTTTGCGTTTGGCGATCCCATCACTTCTGATCTCCCCATGGTGGTGCTCATCAATCAGGGGTCCGCAAGTGCATCGGAAATCGTTGCGGGCGCGCTGCAGGATAACGCCCGAGCAACGATTATGGGGGAGACGAGCTTTGGCAAAGGAACGGTGCAGGAAGTCTTGGATCTCCCAGGTGGTTCCAGCCTGCGCGTTACGGTTGCCAAATGGCATACGCCGAATGGCAAGGATTTGAGCAAAGAAGGGGTAAAGCCGGATATCGAAATCCTCCTCGATATGAAGGAATACGCCGCAGGGCGCGATGCGCAGAAGGAAAAAGCAGCAGAGTATCTCTTGGATCGTTCGATCTGAACGCGCGAATAATATTATACTATTCAATTGAATAGTATAATAACCACCTCAGTTTGTTCCGATGAAGACACGGTCAACTATCTGCCGTCACCAGGAGAGGATCTCTGAATCATGAAAGAATCTCTTCATCTCCATTTCCGCAGCTTCTTTGCCATCACTCGCATGTGCGATGTTGCACATTTTGTTTTTACCGGGCTCTTTGCTGCCGTATTCTGCGCGGATAGTTCCCGGTGCCGCCTCGCAGCAATCGGTGACTCCTAACATCTCGCGGATCCGTTCAATGATGTTTTCTCCTTCCAGCACCATTGCGATTACGGGAGCGCCCTGCATGAATGTTTCCACGGACGGGTAGAAGGGTTTATCTGCGATATGAGCATAATGTTCGCGCAGGATCTCCGAGGAGAGCTCCATCATCTTGCATCCAACGATGCGAAAGCCTGCTTCTTCGAACCGTGCGATCACCTTGCCGCAGACTTGCTTTTGTACGGCGTCAGGCTTTAAAAGTATCAATGTTCTTTCCATAGTTTCAGAAGGAGGAGAAGCCCACTTCGCCCCGCTCTTGCGGGGCTACGAGTGCCAAGTGAGAGTGCGTTCCATAAGGGTGCGGACATTCTATGGGAGAAAGCGAACCGTGAGAAGACTCAAAACCATGAAAAAGCGCCCAGGTCCGGTGATGGAACCCTGGGCGCGAATGAAAGAGTGCGGGGGGGTAACCACACTGCCGGGCAGAGTTGGAAGGATAACTCTACTGGCCGCTCTCACCATCTTAGCCCATGGGAGAGCCCTGCACTCCATCCCCATGTTTCCATGAGAGGCGCATCCTATACAACAGTACCGATCTTGTCCATTTATGTGAGCATCTTTTGCAGCGTTTCTTTTTCCTCGCGATTCCCGATGACGACAAGGCGAAATTTCTCTGGGGAGATGATACTTTTGGCTAATTCATGGACTTCGGATGCTGTCACTCCATCAATTTCCCGAAAGAGATCCGCGACATCAAGAACCCCGTGTTTGGTTTTGGCGTAGAGGAGTTGTTGCCGTCCGTAGAAGTGCGCGCGCTCCTCGCTGTCCTCCAGCCCCAAGGTAATTTTTCCCTTTAAAAATTCTTTGGCGCGTGCGAGTTCTTCTTTTGTCACCCCCTTTTCCGCGGCGAGGAGAAGCTCATTCTTGATTGCGGTGATTGCTTCATCGAGCCGCGATTGATCCACTCCTGCACGGACGCTCAATGAGCCCGTATCCAGGTAGTCATCTGTGGAGGCACTGATGTAGTAGCATAAGCCTCGCGCTTCGCGAATCTTGAGGAACATCCTCGAGCTCATATTGCCGCCAAGAATCACAGAGAGAATGGAGAGCGCAAAATGTTCGTCATCCACTGCACTGGGGGCCTCGACACCGAGTACAAGGTGCATCTGTTCGGTCTTTTTTGTCGTGAGCATAATCTGTTCCTTTCCCTTCCCTGCGAGCGGAGTAAATTCCCGACCCTTTTTTCCTTTGAGTGCGCCAAAGAACTTCTCGCCGAGCTTCATGGCGGCATCCTCCGTAATCTTGCCGGAGAATACGAGGACCATGTTATCTGGGGTGTAGAGGAGATCCTTATGTGCTTTGAGCTCGTTGTGCCCCGTGGAATTGATTGTTTCCTCCACACCGATCGTGTCCCACCCCAGCGGTTCATCCCCAAAGAGGAGTTCCTCGAAATCCCACCCCGCCTGATACATGGGGGTATCCTGATACATCCTGAGTTCCTCGATGATCACGCCGCGCTCTTTCTCTGCTTCGTGCTGAGGCAGCGTTGCGTGGAGCAGCATGTCCGAAAGAACATCGCAGGCGGTTTCGACATGCGATGCAGCAATCTTTACATAGTAGCCTGCATATTCTTTCCCTGTGAATGCGTTGAAGGAGCCGCCGTATGCATCAATAGCTATGGAGACCTCCGCTGCGTTCTTGTACTTCTTTCCCCCCTTGAAGAACATATGCTCAAGGAAGTGGGAAACTCCCCGCTCATTTCTTGTTTCATAACGTGATCCCGCTCCCGCAAACACATGCACCGTAATCGATTCCGTCCCTTCGATCGGGGCGGTGAGGAGTGAGAGGCCGTTTGAGAGATGTGAGAGGGAATAGGACATTACGCATTGAGCATATCATTGATAGCCTTTTTAAGAGTGGGAAGTCGATTCTGTATGACATCCCACACAATTTCCCAACTGATTCCAAAGTAGTCATGGACGATCACGTCCCTCATCCCGGCTATTTCTTTCCACGGGATGGCAGAACAACGGGATTTTAAATGATCGGGCAATTTTTTGCTGGCTTCTCCGATGATCTGAAGATTATGCACTACTGCATCTTGCAGTGTTTCATTGGTCATGAACGCCTCTTTGCCGCTCTTCGTGTCCTGTTCTATGCGCGAAATGCAATGCGCAATATGCCGTAAAAGCACTTGTGCATCACTCATAATGCCACTGCTTCCGAAAGAACTTTATTTCTTACATAGGGGCGTAAGCCTCTCTCATCGATCACATCCACGTCCCGACCGATGATGTCCTTTACGTCCCCTGTAAAGGCAATCAAATCGAGCAGATCTTTGCCCTCCTGCATGAGCACGAGGAGATCAAGATCGCTTTCTTTTTTCTCTTCTCCGCGCGCAAATGAGCCGAATACACGAACGTTCCGTACGCCTCTTTTTTCGGCAATCTCCAGGATGCGATTTCTGTGCTGTGCGAGGAAGGGGGACATGGGAATAGTATACACTGGCAAGAGTGATTTTCCTCTTCCATGGCATCTACGGCTCACCGGACGAGAATTGGTTCCCATGGCTGAAAGCGGAACTTGAAGCCAAAGGTTGCACGGTCCACATTCCTCACTTTCCGACAAAGGATGATCTCATCCCAGAAGACTGGTGGAAAGCATTCGAGCCCTATGAAAAATATCTCGATGATCATTCCATCATCATCGGGCACAGCTTAGGATGTGCCTTTGCGCTCAAAGTCATCGAAAAGCATCCGGTGAAGGCAGGATTCTTCGTGGCACCCGCATTCGGGAAAACCGAGAATGAATTCACGCCAATCATGTCTTCCATCGCGGATCAAACATTCGATTGGCCAAACATTCGATCCCATTGCTCATGTGTTCAGATTTTCCATGCCGATAATGATCCCTATCTTCCAAGAGAGAAGGTAGAGGAATTGGCAGAATGTATTCGTGCGGAAGTAGTATGGGTGCATGGGGCTCAGCATTTTAATGCTGCAGCTGGGTATGAGCGTTTCCCTTTGCTCCTCCAAGCAATAGAAGCCTTGCTGTAAGTTAATTCCATGCTGTCCCCTGCACTACAGGCGATGCAAAGGGCACCCAATCAAACGAGGTTTCTCCATCGGTCCAAGTCATGGTCCCTGCGGAACTCACACCCCCTGCCTGATTGATTTCGATCTGCAAAAACGGATTCGCATTTGATCCATTCACTGCAACATCCGCATAGAGAGAGAGCGTTCGGGGCTCCTGGAATGCGCCTACATCTGCCGAAATCGAAGTGCAGACAATCGTGGAGCTTACAACACTGCAATCCGTTTCCGTGCCTGCGCTGGGATCCCGCAGAACGGGATTCGTAACGGAGACTTCCGAGGGGTGACTTACGGAGAAGGTGATTGCGGTGATCGCGGGATCTGCATCGGGATGCTTTATTGCTGTTGCGGTAAAGCGGAACGATCCGATTATTTTTCCTATGCCGGTAGAAAACGTGCCGAGTGCATCGCCGACCCGCTCAATTGTTTCGATTCCGACGAGCGCAGTTTCGTGGGACTGGAAATCGGGGCCGGAAGTCTCCACCAAATTATCGTTGCTGCTCCACTGCCCGATCGCCGTAACATCGACTCTGGAAATTTGTACCGTCTGCCCGCCTGATCCGCCGCTCTGCCCTCCCTTGAGCCGCGGACGGAATGCAACCACGACATCATCATGGCGAGCAATAAAGTACGCTTGATCGGCACTGAAGCCTATGGTGTAGACGTTGCCGCCGGGACCAGCAACGCGATCGAGCGAGGCATTGCCGAGTATAAAACCAAATTCATCGAATACTTCGATTGCGGAGACCGAGCTTGCCGCTGTATTGAGTGTTATTTTGATTGAGCGCACTTCCACAGGCTCGCTTTGCGGATTCATCTTTATGCTGCCGATCACAGGACCCGTTTCTCCCAGAATTAAAAACCGGCTTCGTGGTGCAATAACGGGGAGTGGGGGAACGGGGGTGAAGAGCTGATTTGGGAGGAGGCGTGCCGAGGATGAAGCAGAGGATGGAGAGGATACGGAGGATGCAGAAGAAGATGATCTGGAAGAGGTAGACGAACTCGATGACGAAGATCCTGTGTCGATTCCAAGCATACGGAGATGATTGAATATGGCAGCGCATGCTCGATCTGCATCCGATGCACTATGAGAGGAGAAAATCCCACGAACACGCAGCCTCGCCTCTTGGCGATCCATGCGCTTCTCACAAAGATCTTGCCATCGATGCAATCGGGTGAGAATACGCTCGTTGCGTACACTCATCTGAGTTTGCATATAATCCATTGCTGCTGTGGCTTGTATGACTTCGGTGCTCGAAAGCGCAGTGATGACAAGTGCGATAAGAATGCGTTTCATGGAAGATGTATGGTGAGGCTATACAGGAGATGACGGATGAGAGGGTATTCCATTACAAGAATGATGGACTCGGAGAGAGTAATGGTACATTGCTCTCCACTTTGAATATAGCGGGCAAGATGCCACTTTATGCTCTCTGTCCTTAAGTCTTGGTACTCAAACAGGAATCAATTTTCCTTCCGTCTGGAATACGTCGGTAATGCCTACATCAAGCGCAAGGGCTATTTTGAAGGCGAGGAGTACGGATGGATTGGTGTTGCCGTTTTCTATGCTCATGATGGTTTGCCTGCTCACTCCCACGCGCACTGCGAGTTCCTCCTGCGTCATGCGCTTTTCGAATCGGAGAGCCCGAACGCGATTTTTCATGGTCATGGTGGCCATAGTGGAGGAGGTGGAGTGAAATGGAAAGAGAAAACTCATCAATCATTTGCCGTGATGAGCCACGACATTCTACTCATGATTTTTTTCCGTGCAAGTCTCAATGCACTGGTTTTTCATTTGACCGGAAGTGATACTTCATCTTTCAATGCGTGCCGCAGCCTTTCGTGCCTCCCAGAGGAGGAGTGGACGCAACAGGGAAACGACAGAAGAGGCGAGTTTGTCCGCCCAGCGATATTTCTCCACCAAGGGCATTCTTGAGGCGAGCTCTTCAAGTCCCCAATAGCAATTGTAGTCAAAATTCTTTAAGACATTCTCCATCAGCGCTTCCTGATCCGCCGAAGAGATGCCACGAAATATTTTTTCCGCAAAACGAGCCCCCTGCTTCGCAAGCACAATGGAAGCTGTGTGATCGTTGTATGTCCATAGGCATTTGCCTTTCTCCTCTTCCCAATGCGTGGATTCCATCCACAGCAACATTTTCATTCGCAGTACGGCAAGATAAGCTTCTATCTGGAGACTTGTTCCATCGTGCTTTTCGAGAAGTGCGGCTTCCTCCTGCGGAGCTATTCTTCGCCAGACTTGCAGGATCTCCTGATGCAGTCGCTGCTCTTCAAGCTTTTTACGTTCGTGTTTCTCTATCTCCTGTTCCAGCCACGCGGGACCGAATTCGCTTTCTTCATCTGGCTCCTCTTCGCATTCCTCTTCCATGCGACCCACATCATGTTCTTCCATGGAAGAGACATCGCTCCCATAATAGAATGAGAGTTCTTCCGCATCCAAGAGAGTGATACTCTTCTGCTCCTCCGGAAGAGCAATCTGATCGAGTTTCCTCCGAAGAGCAAGGTCTTGAAACGTCAGAAATCGATCCTGCTGCACATCACTCCTGAGAGCCGAGATTCTCTCATCTCCCACATCGTTTTGTGTGGAACACCTCTCCATATCCTTTGCGATCATTGAGAGTATCTGGGTGCGCTGCTCCGTATTCAGTCGATTGATCGCACGTAATACGCAGCTCTCTTTGATGACAGTTGTGCGGTCGAATGTGTGCACTGTATGACCAAAATTTTCCCGCCCGGTCTCTTGGGCGAAGCGCGCCCAGAGGTAGCGTGCATCGTGCCAGTACATTCCATGACTATTGATGCGCTGATACACAGTCAAGTCTCCGGGGAGATATCCCTCAAGGGCGATGCGATCCTCCGGATCAAGAGAGTGCAGCATTGCTGTATGGAGCTCCGGTTGCATTCCTTCTGCAATGTTTATTGCTTCCATAAGCCAATTATACCACTCGCCTGATCCTGGAGTGGAGAAAACTCATCAATCATTTGCCGTGATGAGCCGCGATATTCTCCTCATGATTTTTTTCCGTGCAAGTCTTGATGCACTGGTTTTTGTTTGAAGGGCACGCAGGCATTGCGCACGGGTATGAAATCCTCTCATCACACTTCTTCTTTTAGCTGAGATGCAAGAAGCCACTCCAGATCAACTTTCTTCGGAATCCCAAGCCCGTGCTGCATGCCAGTCACGGATTTGAGCTCAATCTCGTTCTCCTTGCACCACTTCAAGAGCGCATCGAGATCCAATGTCTTTGGAATCCCAAGCCCGTGCTGCATGCCACTCACAGATTTGAATTTGATGCGATATTTCCCGCAGAGAGCAATGATGGTTTTTACTTCTTTCAAAAATTCGCTGTACGGCAGTTCGTCAATCGGTCTTGCTCCACTTTGTTGATGCGCATACAGCGACGTGACGGCCGCAGTATCTTGGCTGCCATTCGCAAGAGTAGCTGCGCGGTTCATGAGCGCGAATACTCTCCGATTAATATCCCGTATTTCCTTTTGATCGCGTCCTCGGTATGTCCAGTCAAGGTATCGAACAAAGGTATCCTTGATTTTAATGGATGGAAAATTCTCTGGATCACTCTTTGAAAGCTTCGCAAGAAAACCTCTTCGCCCCTCAAGGTTGCGGATCAATACGTGCGCCTCTTCTGGAATATTTTTGGAGTCTATCATCTTTGTAGAATCGTGAGGAGCCTCTCCAAATCCGCTGTCTTCGGAATCCCAAGTCCATTTTGCATTCCAGTGACGGACTTGAGATCCACCGTATTCTCCTTACACCATCACAGAAGCCATTCCAGATCAACTTTCTTTGGCACCCCAAGTCCCATCTGCATTCCAGTGACGGACCTAAACTTGATGTTATATGCTCTGCAAAGAGCAGTGATCTCTTTTACTTCTCTTAAAAATTCACCATAGGTACATTCATCAATAGGTCTTGCTCCACTGTATTGATATGCATACATCGAGGTAACGACTGCGGTATCCTGATTGCCATTTGCGAGAGACGCCGAGCGGTTTATGAGTGCGAAAATTCTTCGATTGATATCCCGTATTTCCTCTCTTGCACGTCCTCTGTATGTTCGTGCAAGATATCGTACAAACGTATCCTTTATCTTCACGAAAGGAATTTCCTCCTGCGATCTCTGTTGCAATGTGGCAAGGAAATTTTTCCGTCTTTCAAGATTGCGTATTAATGTGCATGCCTCTGTCGGCATTGTTTCTGCTTCCATCATTATTCATCGAATTATATACAATATCTTCGAATTAAGTCAATTGACGGAAAAGGTGTACGAAAGTACACTTACCGCATACCCTCAATTTCTCCATGCTTGCCCGCCTCTTCTCCTTCGCAACAATCGGACTTCACTCCGAACTCGTGACTGTGGAAATCGATGTGGGGAAGGGCATGTGTGGACTCACGATTGTGGGTCTTGGCGACACTGCGGTGCAGGAGAGCAAAGAACGCATTCGCTCCGCGATTCGAAACTCTGGTCTTAAATTTCCCGGTGCTAAAAAGACCACGATTAATCTGGCGCCCGCGGATATCCGTAAGGTAGGACCGCGATTTGATCTTCCCATGGCAATGGGCATGTTGCTTGCCTCGGGCGAGCTCGATCTTCTGCCCGAAGATTTTTCCGACACGATCTTCATCGGAGAACTTGCGCTCGATGGTACGCTCCGCCATGTTTCTGGTGTATTGCCCGTTACACTTGCGGCGCGGGAAAATGGAATGAAGCGCATCGTGGTGCCCGCAACAAACGGTCCGGAGGCTGCGTTGGTTCCGGGGATAGAAGTCGTTGCCGCCCCATCACTTGCAGAGCTTCTTCTCATTCTCTGTGGAGATAAAAATCCGCCAGCCATTCCAGCTCCTGCCTGTGCTCCGCGCGGGTTTGATGATCTCGTAGATTTTGCCGATGTCCACGGTCAGGAATCCGCCAAGCGCGCACTCGAAATCGCGGCAGCAGGCGGGCACAACGTGCTTATGAGTGGCGCTCCTGGTGCAGGGAAAACTCTCCTTGCCAAAGCCTTCCGCGGCATTCTGCCACCGCTCACCCGCGAAGAAGCTCTGGAAGTCACGCAGATCTACTCGGTTGCAGATCTCCTTCCGCGTGGTGTGCCGCTTTTGGAGCAGAGGCCGTTTCGTTGCGTACACCATACGGCGAGTGGCGTTTCGATTGTGGGCGGAGGGAAGATGCCCGGTCCCGGTGAGATCAGTCTTGCACATCACGGCGTTCTTTTTTTGGATGAGCTCGCAGAATTTCCTGTGCAGGTGCTCGAGGTGCTCCGTCAACCGCTCGAAGATCGCACAATCACCATCACGCGCGCATCCGGCTCTGTTTCGTTTCCTGCAAACTTCATTCTTGTTGCCGCCATGAACCCTCCGGAATTCAGCGCGACATCCGCACGCGCGATGCAGCG
>Ga0210057_1008889_pt1 | contig 11771 bp, 10 predicted proteins | sample CryGeyCG2114_010_2_FD_183968 | JGI IMG/M metagenome (GOLD analysis project Ga0210057, IMG submission 183968) | Groundwater microbial communities from aquifer - Crystal Geyser CG10_big_fil_rev_8/21/14_0.10 (SPAdes) (version 2) | ecosystem: Environmental > Aquatic > Deep subsurface > Groundwater ...
GACCCGAACATCTTTTCGATTGATCTCCTCTTGGTTGTGCAAAGTTGCATGAGTGACCGTGACACGACCGACCCGGACGGGCATCATGACCGCAACCGGCGTTAAAGCGCCGGTGCGACCCACTTGAACAAGAATTTGTTCAATCAATGTCTCAGACTGTTCTGGTTTGTACTTAGCGGCAGTCGCCCAGCGTGGGCTTCTGGAGACCAACCCAAGATCCTCCTGGACGGAGACAAGATTTGTTTTAACCACAATCCCGTCAATATCGAAGGGCAGTTGGTGCCGCAGTTTTTCAATTCGATGATAATATTGAATAACCTGCTCCGGACCTAAGCAAATTTGCCGAAGTGGTTCCTGCAGATAATCGGTGACGACAGGCAAACCCACAGAAAAGAAGTAGTCCTCTATTTCCTGTTGGGAGACAAAGGTCTTTCCCTCAACCACCCCAAGGGCGTAAGCATAAAACCGCAGGGGTCTTTGGGCAGTTACTTTTGAATCCAGCTGGCGGATCGTACCGGCGGCGGCATTTCTGGGGTTGGCAAAGCTAGCCTGCCCGTTCTCTTGCTGGCTTTCATTGAGCTCCGCAAAATCTTCTTTGAACATAAGAACTTCGCCCCGAACTTCAAAGAGAGGGGGCGGGTTCGGAGTTTTCAGACGAAGAGGGATGGCTCGAATGGTTTTCACATTTTCTGTGACATCTTCTCCGGTGGCGCCATCCCCCCGAGTCAGCGCCTGTGTGAGGAGACCTTTCTCATAAATCAATTCAAGGGCAAGGCCATCAAACTTAGGCTCGCAGAAGTACTCGACCGGATCAGAACCCTTTAAAATTTTTTGAACTCTTTCGTCAAAGGCCGTGATGTCTTCGGGTGAATAACTATTGGAAAGGGAGAGCATCGGTGTTCGATGGTTTACCTTTGAGAAGGCCTCCAAAGTTTTGCCTCCCACCCGTAGAGAAGGCGAGTCCGAAGTGTCCAGGCTGGGATTGTCCTTTTCAAACTTCAGAAGCTCAGCAAAAAGCTGATCATATTCGTAATCTGTGATCTCAGGTCGATCCAGGACATAGTAGAGATAGTCATGGTGAGAGAGGATCTGCTTAAGCTCTTGGTAGCGGCCTTTTTTCATAGTCACAACCTATCCCGGGCGCGCTGCAAAAATCCAACATTTCTTGAATAAAATGAGGGGATTATATAGAACCCTCAAGAGGAAAAGGGGCTCCAATGATTGATCAGAAAACCGTCCAACACATTGCTACTCTGGCACGACTTTATGTCACCGAGTCTGAAGCTCAAGAATACAGCCGACAGCTTTCAAAGATTTTGGGTTATTTTGAGCAGATTTCTCAGGTCAATACCCAGGGTGTAGAGCCCCTAGTTACACCTACCGAGATTGAATGTTTCTGGCGGGAGGATGTGGTTCAGAAAGAATTGAGTGCTGAAGAAATTGTCGCCAATGCTCCTGAAAAAACAGGACATCTTTTCACTGTACCACCTGTTGTTTAGGAGAGCTCAATGGATTTAAATACGGCGACATTCAAAGATATTTCATCCGCAGTAAAAACAAAAAAAATCAGCAGCCTTGAGGTCAGTCAGTTTTTTTTAAAAAAAATTAAGGGCCATGATTCTAAGCTGAACTCGTATATCACGATCAATGATAAAGTTGAAGATGAGGCCCGGGAGATCGATACTCGGTTGTCTCGGGGCGAGGACGTTGGACCCTTGGCGGGGGTTCCCTTTGGAATCAAAGACATGTTTTGTACGAAGGGTTTGAAGACAACAGCGGCTTCGAGAATTCTTGAGAATTTCATACCACCGTATGACGCTACTGTCGTCGCTCGATTGAAGTCAGCGGGAATTACTGTTCTCGGCAAACTCAATCTTGATGAGTTTGCGATGGGTTCTAGCAACGAGACCTCCTATTTTGGTCCGACAAAAAATCCATGGAATTTAGAATGTGTTCCCGGTGGATCCAGTGGTGGATCCGCGGCGGCTCAGGCGGCCCGTCTTTCTGCCGGAACACTCGGAACGGACACTGGTGGGTCGATTCGTCAGCCAGCCAGTTTTTGTGGAGTGGTGGGGGTCAAGCCAACCTATGGACGTGTCAGTCGGTATGGTATTGTTTCTTATGCGTCGTCACTGGATCAGGCTGGTCCAATGGTTTCTTGTGTAGAAGATGCAGCGCTAACCTTAGAGGTCATCAGTGGCCGAGATGAAAGAGATGCGACAACCAGTAATCACAACGTTCCGGCCTTCTCCGCTAACCTCAAAGAAGACCTTCGGGGTGTCAAAATCGGTCTGATGAAAGAGTACATGACGGATGGTTTAGATGCGGATGTGCAAAAAACTTTGGATCTTGCGATCGAGGCTGCCAAAAAACAAGGGGCTGAGATTGTGGAGGTTTCTGTCCCCCTCACCGCTCAAGCCGTTCCAATGTATTATTTAATTGCTTCGTCCGAGGCCTCCAGCAATCTAGCGCGTTATGATGGCATCAAGTACGGGTACCGAACTCCCTCAAGTTCATTAGCGGCAATGGATTTAGATCAATTCTATCAAAAAACACGTGGCGAAGGATTTGGCAAAGAGGTTCAACGACGAATTATAATCGGCACCTACTGTTTATCCAGCGGATACTATGATGCTTATTACGCGAAAGCTTGTCAGGTGCGACGCCTTCTGAGCGAACAATATACCCAGGCCTTTAAACAGTGTGATGTAATTTTGAGTCCAGTAACAACGAGCCCAGCGTTTAAAATTGGCGGTCGAATTTCTGATCCACTGGCAATGTACCTGAATGATATTTTCACAGTGGCGACCAATCTTGCGGGTCTCCCAGGAATGAGTGTACCCTATGGGCGTTCCTCTGGAGGTTTGCCGATCGGAATTCAACTGACTGCGGCCCATTTTGACGAACAAAAAATGCTCAATGTTGGTTATTCTTTACAACAGACATCACCTGAGAAGTGGAAGGTTGCCAATGTCTAGTACCGGAAATTTTCGAGGATACGTTGCTGTCATTGGTCTTGAAATTCATGCCCAACTAAAAACAGCTAGCAAAATGTTTTGTAGGGACTCGACCGAGTTTGAGGCCGGCGACAATGAAAACACCAGTCCGGTCAGTGTTGGAATGCCGGGAACATTGCCCGTGGTAAATGCCAAAGCCATTGAGTATTCCGTCAAAGCTGGATTAGCCCTTGGTTGTGAGATTCGGAAAAAATCTGTTTTTTCACGGAAGAACTATTTCTATCCCGATCTTCCTAAGGGTTATCAAATTTCTCAGTACGATGAGCCCCTTTGTGAGCACGGAAAAGTCACCTTTCATCTGGATGGACAGAATCACTCAATTTCCATCACACGAGCGCACATGGAGGAAGATGCCGGAAAATCCATCCATCATGGCGAATATACGCTGATCAACTATAACCGCAGCGGAATGCCCTTGTTAGAGATCGTTTCTGGCCCCGACATGCGAACCCCAGCTGAGGCTGCTGAATATGCCAGAACCGTGAGAAAAATTTTGCGATATCTCGACGTTTGTGATGGCAACCTGGAAGAGGGGTCTTTGCGATGCGACTGTAATGTTAGTGTTCGTAAATCTGAACAGGATGAATTTGGAACGAAGGTGGAAATTAAAAACGTCAATTCTTTTCGTTTTGTTGAGAAAGCGATTGAATTTGAAATTGATCGGCAAATTGATGCCATTGAGCGCGGCGAAAAGATTCTTCAAGAAACTCGCCTGTGGGATCCTGATAAAAACAGAACCTTCGCAATGAGAACAAAAGAGAACGCACAAGACTATCGTTATTTTCCGGAGCCTGATTTGCTTCCTGTGATAATCACTCCGGAAATGATTGAAAAGTTTCGCAAAGATCTTCCGGAGCTTCCCTTAGATCGAGCGCAGAGATTTATGGCGGAGAACGGACTTCCGGAATACGACGCACTGGTTTTAACGGCTGAAAAAGAAGTGGCAGACTATTTTGAAGCCACGGCGAAGGTGGCCGGCAACGCCAAGGCCGCGTCTAATTGGATTATGACTGAACTTCTGAGAGAGCTGAATCAGGCCGAAAAGTCGATCGCCCAGTCCCCGATCAAACCACAACAGCTGGGCCAAATGGTCGCGCTCATTGAGAAGGGCACGATCTCTGGAAAAATTGGAAAACAGGTTTTTCAGGAAATGTGGCAGTCCGGTAAAAATCCTGAGGATATCATCAAAGAAAAAAACCTGGTTCAAATCAGTGACTCGTCGGCCATCGAAAAAATGATCGATGAAGTATTGGCAGCCAATACACAGCAGGTGGCTGATTATCGTGGGGGCCGAACAAAACTTTTTGGGTTTTTTGTTGGAGCCGTCATGAAGGCTTCCAAGGGACAGGCAAATCCGGACATGGTCAACAAAGTATTGTTGGAGAAACTGAAGGGCTAACATGAAATTGGCAGCCCTTGATTTGGGAACAAACTCATTTCTTTGTTTGATTGCCGAGGTCAAGAACGGGAAAATTACAAAAATTGAAAGTGATGAGGTTGAAATTGTTCGTCTTGGACAGGGTGTTCAACAGTCAAAAAAATTTCATCCAGATGCCTTGTCGCGGGCCGAAGCCTGCCTTCAAAAATTTCGAAAAACGATAGACCGGGAAAAACCTCAACAAGTTTTGGCCATGGCCACCTCGGCAGCTCGCGACGTCAGCAATGCCGAGGCTCTTTTTGAAATCGGTCGAAAACTAAATATTCCAATCGAAATCATTCCTGGAAACAGGGAAGCAGACATTACGTTTTCAGGTGCAGTGTCGGCGTATCCTGACGATCAAAAAGTCAGAGCAGTGATCGATATTGGCGGAGGGTCCACAGAGGTTATTGTTGGAAACAGTGAAAGAGTGTTTGGAGGCGAAAGTGTCGATATCGGTGGCGTTCGGTTGACTGAGATGTTTTTTTCGCAACAACCACCGCCAGTCAAACAGGTGCGAGAGCTGATTCAGTATATTGAAAAAAAAATGCAGCCGACAATTGAGGGCCTTGTTGGGAATCTAAAAATCGACGAACTCGTCGCGGTGGCTGGAACCCCAACTGAAATAGCAGCGATCATTCAGGGTGGTTTTGATCGAGATAAAATTGACGGCTTTATTTTGACGCAGGAGGCGCTGGAGGGCTGGAGAAAATGTTTGGAGCCACTGACACCCCAGGAAAGAATTGAAAAATATGGCGTCAATCCCGGACGTGCTGATATTCTCTTGGCAGGAATTTTAATTCTGCAGACGACTGTTCGTCTTTTAAATTTCAGACAGGTGTCTGTTTCTACAAGAGGTGTCCGACATGGAGTTATCTTGGAAATGTTTCGGAAGATTTCTATCAGATAAGAGATTTATATTTTTTTTTAGTTTTTGGATCATGGGCAACGTGGCTTTGTCGGCACCCGCACAGAGTAAAGAAATTATTTTCAGTAAAAAGCAAATCAAATTGGGCTCTCAAGTGTTGACTGTTGAAATTGCCGACACCGATCAAAAATCAGCTCAGGGTTTGATGTTCAGAAAATCCCTGAAAGACGGCGCCGGGATGCTTTTTATTTTTTCCGACGAAGGAACTAGATCGTTTTGGATGAAAAATACCTTTATTCCTCTATCGATTGGCTATTTTAATGAGAAAAAAGAACTGATGGACATTCAAGATATGGCTCCTGCCACCAGCGAGATGCAGGTGGATTTTCCAACTTACGTGAGTAAGAGCCCAGCGAAGTACGCTTTAGAGGTGCCCAAGGGCTGGTTTAAAAAACATAAGATTCAAATAAAGGAGAAATTTTCATTTCTGTAAGACGTAGGTCGAGGTCTAAATTGCTTCGCCGATCAAATGACCCTAAAATCTACGGAGGGACAGAAGGTTCCGTTAAAATTAATCAAGGAAGAGATTATGAAAAAGTTGATTGCACTCTTTGCCTCTTTGGTTCTCACGGTACACCTGGTTGGCTGTACATCTAACAGCTCAAAGGAAGATTCTACCGGTGATGACGCCATCGCAGATTCCACCGGAGATGCCGGAGTTGATTCTGGATTAGATTACGGTACGGATTCAGAGCTCGATTCCTTTGATTCCTCGGGCGGCGTGGCTGCTGACAACGGAAGCGAAGGATTTCTAGACGAACAACTTCCCGAAGAAGCTCTTGGAGAAGCCAGCCCTGCTGATCAAGGCACCGCTCCAGATCAAGCAGTCATTGACACTCCAGTACAGGACTTCGCTGCCGAAACAGCACCGCCGATGGATGAAGCGACAGCGCCATCAACCGACGAAAACCCTTTCGATACATCAATGGCTGCTGTTGATACAGGAATGTCAGCTCCACCAGTGATCGAACCCCCAAGCGAACCAGAGCCGGCACCAGTGGCTGCTGCTCCTGAACCGGAGGAAAAGCCGAAAGTCTCACTGAAAAAAGTGGTGACGACACCGTTCAAACGATCGGGTGTTTTATTGAACGCGGTCTATGTAGCAAGACCAACGGATTCTTTCGCTTCAATTAGCAAACGGATTTATGGTGACGAAGGCCGCAGCAAAGAACTGAAAAAGGTGAATCCTTATTTTAGTAAACCTCGACCAGGGGATAAGGTTTATTACAATTCTCCGGTTCGACCTACTGATGACTCCCGAGTTATGAATTACTATGAAGACGCCGGGATGGTTCCTGATGTTTATGTTACCAAAGAAGGAGACAACATTAGATCTGTAGCTCCGGATCTACTTGGTTACGACAATGCTTGGAAAGAGATTTGGGTCACCAATGCAGTAGAATCTAAGGGTGCGCTTCCAGCTGGTACTGAACTTCGTTACTGGAGACAAGCTCCTGTCGCGATAACGCCTCCACCACCACCTCCAGAAGTAGCGCCACCACCACCAGAAATGACACCTCCTCCGCCGGAGATGGCTGCTGCCCCTCCACCACCAGAAATGGCACTACCTCCGCCGGAGATGGCGCCGCCGCCTCCGCCAGATATGGCGATGAACCAGCCGCCACCGGATTTACCACCCCCGCCGCCGGCCGAAGCGGTGAATCCACCACCACCACCGCCAATGAAAAAAGCGTTCAAAAAGGACGAAAATATTGGAGGCCTGGATAATGACATGATGATGTCACTGGGTTTTGCGGCGATTGTTTTGGTGGGTGGAGCTGCGATCATGATTGTGAGAAAACGCCGTAGCCAAAGAGACATGACCTCCGCATTCAATGACACTCAAGTCGGTACTTAGATAGCCCCGCCAAGAGAAATAAAAAAGCCCTCATCAACGAGGGCTTTTTTATTTCTTGATGTGAAAAATCTGAACCTAGGCAACTTTTTTAAAGATATTGTCTAAAATCCCTTTGGTGTCGGTTCTTTTCTCTTCAACGAAATAGATGAGATCATCAACGATCTGAATATCTCGATTGTTAGTGGGAAGAAATTTAACTCCTGACCCAGATTGACTGGTCCAAACCACCACGGCGTGAACCGAGCGCTCGCGGCCGCTGACCCTAAAGTTAAGATTTAATTTTTCACCCACGCGCAATGAGGCGCTTTGATGGAGAAGAAAGGCACCAGTTAGACTGATGTTTCGTAAAACACCTCCGCATTCTTCGCGGGCATAGCTTTTTCGAAAGTCCACCTCAATGTGAAGAGGTGTTCTGGGTGCGGGGCTTTTGGATGCTTCCACAATAAGTCTCCTGTGTTTCTGATGGTCCGGGCTTTTGCCAGGTCCCTCAATGTTCAATATTGCTCGTCGTGGTTACCTTGCTTGTCGGTAAAACAGGGAAAAAACTAAACTGTTTCATATCGAGATAGAGAACGTTCCGCAGAAAGCAGCTTGTATAAAATTAGCACTGATTTGCGAAAATACACAGACATTTCGCCGGCTTATATCACAATGAGACAGTCCCTAACTCCAGGTCATCAACGTCGATTTCGCGATTGACAAAAGTAAGGGATCAGAGACATGATCAGACAAATTCAAAATATAAAAAAATCAGCAGCGCTATATTTAGCCTTTTAAAACGCAGATTATTAAAAATAAAAAAACCACACAGAGACAAAGAGCTCTGCCAACCTAAAAAAACACGAATATCATATTAAAACAAAAATTTCTCAAATCCCAAGTACTGTTCATATATAAAGGAGAATCTCTTGGCAGAAAACAATAAGGACGAAGCGGAAGTTGTAAAAAAGCGCGGAAGATCAAAAGCAAGTACCTCGACAAGTCCAGAGGCACCAGCTAGCGCACCAACAGCTCCAGAGGCCACCCCGGCAGCATCTTCCCCTCCTCCATCGACGCCTGCTCCGGCGGCAGCCGCAGAACCTCAGGGTGGTGCACCCGAAGCGCCGGCTCAGAATCAAGGGCACGGACAAAATCAAGGTCGCTCTCACCATCAAAACAACAATAATAATAAAAACCGTTATTTTGACAAACGAAACAATTATAAACATGGCGGTGGTGGAAATGGCGGTCGTCGTGATTTTCGCAACGATCGAGATCGCGGGGATCGGGGGGATCGCGGCGATCGAGATCGCTTCAACACCCGGAATCAACAGGATGATGGTGATCATGGATCCCATCAATCTGATCAAGACATTGATATGAGTGATATCAATCTGAGTGAAGAGGAAAAAACCTGGCTCAGCTCCAAAGATCTGAAATCCAAAAATATCACTCAGCTGACCGAATTGGCCATTAAACTCAAAATCGAAAATGCGGCGGGTCTTCGTCGACAAGATCTGGTTTTTGAAATTTTAAAACGAGCAGCCCGCTTGGGAGATATCTATGGCTCAGGAGTTCTAGAGATTCTGCCTGATGGTTACGGCTTTTTGCGTTCGCCAGATTACAATTATCTTCCGGGGCCAGATGATATTTATGTTTCTCCCTCTCAAATTCGTCGTTTCGGACTTAGAACTGGTGACACGATCACTGGTACGGTACGTCCACCGAAAGAGGGCGAACGATACTTTGCACTGTTAAAAGTGGACTCTCTTAATTTTGAGACCACCGAAACCGGCAAAGATAAAATTCTCTTTGATAACTTAACGCCGCTTTATCCAAATAAACGCCTTCAGTTGGAACACAGTCCCGGTGACTATACCACTCGAATTGTTGATCTGATGGCGCCTCTTGGAAAAGGACAAAGGGCTTTGATTGTGGCGCCGCCGAGAACGGGAAAAACAGTTCTCATGCAACACATCGCCAATGCGATTACAACCAACCATCCTGAAGTCAAATTGATCGTCCTATTGATCGATGAACGACCGGAAGAGGTCACTGACATGCAAAGAACGGTCAAGGGCGAAGTGGTTAGCTCTACATTCGATGAGCCACCCACACGTCACGTTCAGGTTGCAGAGATGGTTCTTGAAAAAGCAAAACGTTTGGTAGAGCACAAACATGATGTGGTGATTTTGCTAGATTCAATCACCCGTCTGGCTCGAGCATATAACACCGTCGTTCCTCCATCTGGAAAAATTCTTTCAGGTGGTGTGGATTCGAATGCCCTTCATAAACCGAAACGATTTTTCGGTGCAGCCAGAAATATCGAAGAGGGCGGTTCGTTGACAGTGATTGCAACGGCATTGATCGATACAGGTTCTCGAATGGATGAAGTCATTTTTGAAGAGTTCAAAGGAACAGGAAATGCGGAGATTCATTTGGATCGCAAGTTGATGGAAAAACGGATTTTCCCATGCATGGACATCAATAAGTCTGGAACTCGAAAAGAAGATCTGTTGATTGAGAAGAATGACCTGAACCGATTGTGGATCTTAAGAAAAGTCCTGGCGCCCATGAGTGTCGTTGATGCCATGGATTTCTTGCTTGGAAAAATCGAAGCCACTAAAACCAATGCGCAGTTTTTAGGAAGCATGAGCGGTAGCTAAGCCACTGAAAACACTTGTTAAAAAAGGCCTCGACAGGGGCAGGGTGTTGTGTTAAATCCTGCTCCTTCTGACGATGACATAAAGGGTAAAAAGTATGAAAAAAGATCTGCATCCAAAAATTCATGACGTTGTTTTTAAAGATATGTCCTGTGATTTCGCATTCTTAGGCCAGTCCACAATGAGCTCAAAAGAGATGATCAAGTGGGAAGATGGCAAAGAGTACCCTCTTTTGAAGGTGGAAATTTCCAGTGCCTCTCACCCATTTTACACAGGTAAACAACGTGTGATGGATACAGAAGGTCGTATCGATCGTTTCAAGAAAAAATACGGAAGAAAATAGCTCAGCCAGAAGCCTTCGGCTTTTGATGCTGTCTTTTGAGCTGAAGGTAGAAATAATGCGGTCCCAGAGGCCGCATTTTTTTTGTTTGATGATACGGACAACCTTCAGCCCAAGGACATTTTCATGTTTTCCAAGTTAGACGAAGTTGAGTCGCGGTACGAAGAGGTCAATATGCAGCTGCAAAAGCCGGATATTGCCTCTGACCAAAAAAAATACCGGGGCTATATGAAAGAGCTCGCCGCTCTTGAAAAAATTGTTCCAGTTTATCGTGAGTTTAAAAAAAAGAAGAGTGACCTCGAACTCAGCAAACAAATGTTGACCAATGAAACGGACCAAGAACTTCGAGAAATGGCCCGGGAAGAGGTCAAGCAGTTGGAAGCTGACATCAGTTCCTTAGAAGAAACCTTAAAAATTTCTTTGATCCCCAAAGATCCCAACGACGACAAAAACATTATTCTTGAGATTCGAGCTGGAGCGGGTGGGGATGAAGCCAGTCTTTTTGCTGAAGAGCTGTTCAGAGCCTACACACATTATGCCAGTACCCTGGGCTGGAAAGTTGAAATGGACTCGTTTTCTGAGGGAAATGTTGGTGGTGCGAAAGAGATCGTGGCCAGCATTTCTGGAGAGTCAGTTTACAGCAAACTCAAGTATGAGTCGGGTGTGCACAGAGTTCAGAGGGTGCCAAAGACTGAGGCCGCTGGCCGAATTCATACGTCCACAGTGACGGTGGCTATTATTCCTGAAGTGGAAGACGTGGACGTCAAAATCAACATGAATGAGGTTCGAATCGACGTGATGAGGGCCAGCGGTGCTGGTGGACAGTCGGTCAACCGAACTGAATCAGCGTGTCGGGTAACCCACTTACCAACAGGAATTCAGGTTCACTGCCAAGAAGGAAAATCCCAAACCGCCAATAAAGAAAAGGCATTTAAGATTTTGTATGCGAAGCTCCAACAACTGGAAGATGATCGGGCTCGACAGCAAGCCTCGGATGTGCGCCTCGAACAAATTGGAACGGGTGATCGTTCGGAGCGAATTCGTACCTATAATTTCCCGCAGACTCGGATTACCGACCATCGCATTGGACTGACCATTCACCAACTTTCTCAGGTCATGTCAGGATCTTTAGAGTTGCTGATTGATCCACTTGTGGCACACTTTCAGGCGGAGGCTTTGAAAAAGCAAAAAGCATGAAGGTGAAAGACGTCCTGGACCGCACAGTCCTTTTTTTTAAAGAAAAAAAGCTAGAGACCCCTCGGTTGGATACGGAAATATTGCTGACAGAAGCTCTTGGTTTCTCGTCTCGAGTGGACTTGTACCTCAAATTCGATCATCCCCTCGGTGAAAAAGAATTGGAAAAGTGTCGGGAATTTGTTCGTCGGCGCAGTCAGGGTGAGCCCGTCGCTTACATTATTGAGAAAAAGCACTTTTTTGGCTTTCCTTTTTTTGTGAATTCTCATGTTTTAATTCCAAGACCCGAAACTGAACTGTTGGTGGAAGAATCTTTGGTTTGGTTGGATCAAAGAAAAATTTTAAACCCTAGAGTGTTGGATTTGGGTACGGGTT
>Ga0210057_1008890_pt1 | contig 11771 bp, 15 predicted proteins | sample CryGeyCG2114_010_2_FD_183968 | JGI IMG/M metagenome (GOLD analysis project Ga0210057, IMG submission 183968) | Groundwater microbial communities from aquifer - Crystal Geyser CG10_big_fil_rev_8/21/14_0.10 (SPAdes) (version 2) | ecosystem: Environmental > Aquatic > Deep subsurface > Groundwater ...
TAAACCAACCCAAAAAAACAGCAAATGGCCCAACTAACTCTGCCAGAATTCCTCCTAACAACCCCAACAATAAAACCATTATGTATATAGGAAAACCTATTACTAGATTAAATTTCTGCAACACTGCAACCGTATTTAAATCATATGGGGCATATATGTACACACCATAACCTATTAGTATCGATAAAAGTGTGTATACAATGGCGAATATTAAACTCAAAACAAGCACAGAGCGTAAATATGGATTTTTCATATAGAAATATTCTACCACAAGTTCAAACTTCCCAACTAGGCAGAAAAATTTCTCCTTGCAAATTTAGAACTTTTTACGGGCTCCGGGGGTAGGGATCGAACCTACGACCAATCGCTTACACTTTGTCTTCTATTACTAGAAGTGTGGACTATATCATCTCCATGTTCCTGTTTTTCAGGAATTTAGGAGCAAGGCGCTTCCTCCGACGTGCGTCGAAGTACTCTCATAAAGAGATAGTCTCTACACCTTCCCTAAAATTTTAGGGCTTGGCTCGGGATTACCCTATAAGGGCTTCCCCGAATTCACCTTGTTTGTCAACCTATCTTTTGACAGGAAGCTGCGTAAATATCGCACACAGGCGACCGCTCTACCGCTGAGCTACCCCGGAATTTGCATTCTAAGGTAGCTCAACGGAACCGCTGGTCACAAATATTTTTCTGCTGAAAAATTTCGCGACCCCGGCTCGGCACCTTCGTGCCTCCGCCTTTGAAATGCTTAACGCATTTCAACTACCCCGGAATGTTTATTTAACTAAAAAGAACTTTAAACATCTTAGCAGAAATTTCTCAAAAAACAACGCAATTTAAGGTATAATCCAAATATGGAAAATGAGCTAGTGAAAGAGGGAGATGGGATACTTTGCCCTATAGCAGTAATGATAAAAGAAGGCAAAGTATTATGCGGTTACCGCAACTATACCAAAGACGTGTACAAGGATATTTCTGTGTGGACTCTGCCGGGCGGAAGATCGCAAAAAGGAGAAACGATTGAGGAAGCCTTAAAGCGAGAAATTCTCGAAGAAGTTGGCATCACTAAATTCAAGATTAAAGATTTTATCGGGGAGAAACCCGGAAGAAAGGCCGGTTCCATTATGCTTGTGTTCCACACAACCACAGAACAAGACGCAAAACTTATGGAACCGCACAAATTTTCTGAATGGAAATGGGTTCCTATTCCTGAATATATAAGAGAAGAAAAATATGGCCATTTGAATCCGGAAGTTCAAAAAATTATTATAAGTTATTTATCGCGATGAACAACACATTTTATTTTCTCCGTCACGGAAAAACAAAAGCAGATGAAAATATCCCCGTAAGCAAATGGGTTCTTTCGGAAGAAGGAAAACAGGAGGCGGAAGACTTGGCAAAATCAGGAATTTTTGATGCTGTAGAGGTCATCTATTCTTCCACAGAAGAAAAAGCATCTCAAACGGCAAAACCCATTGCTGAAAAACTTGGGAAGGAAATTATTAAAATTGAAGCATTATCAGAACTCAACAGAGACAAAGGAGGATTTATGGATTCTGAGAAATACGAGAAGACGGCAAAAGATTGCCTGGAAAATCCGGGAGAATCCATCGAGAATTGGGAACCCGCATCACAAGCCTTGAAAAGATTCGAAAATGAAATTGTGAGTATAGAAAAAGAAAATGAAAACAAGAAGATACTTATAATCGGGCACGGATATACAATCAACATGTATTTTGCGAAACTATTGGGAATTTGGGATAAAGTTTACAAAAGGCTTAAATCAAATACTTTCGCCGACTGGGGTATAATAAAAAATGGAAAGGTAATAAAAGATCTAGGAAAGTAAATAATGTTACACATACAATTTAACCATTGGCTTGTTATACTTAGCATTTTAATAGGCTTTGCAGGGTCGTATGCATACATTCGCGATACCTTGAAGGGGAAGACTAAACCTAATCGTGTTTCGTGGTTTATATGGGCTCTGGCTCCGATCTTGGGAACATTTGCGGCTATGTCTTCCGGCGCAGATATTTGGGCTACGGTCCGTGTCTTCTTGGCTGGCTTCCTTCCCCTCTTAATCTTCCTAGCTTCATTTTTAAATAAAAATAGTTATTGGAAATTGCAGACATTTGATTATATGTTCGGAATAGTTGCACTAGTAGGGATAGCATTGTGGGTATTTGCAGATTCACCCAGAAGTGCTATTTTATTTCTAGCCCTTGCTGACGGTTTTGCGTTATTTCCTACACTCATCAAAGCATGGAAAGAACCTGAGACAGAAACTGGCTTTACTTATATTGCTGCCCTGATTGGCGTCTTAATGATAATCCCCTCTATTCCCGTATGGAATATAGAAAATTCCGCTTTTCAAATCTATCTAATTATTGCCAACACTCTGCTGATTTTCAGTATATATAGAAAACATATAATTTCTGTTATATTTAATAGTAGGGCAAATAAATTATAAATCACTTAATAATATGAACTTACCCACCAAGGAAGAAGCACAAAAAATTTTATATGAACACGTTACGGACGAATATCAGCGCTATCATGCGCTCATGGTGGCAACGGCACTGGAGGGGTACGCAAAATTATTCGGGGAAAACGAACAATTATGGTTTATCACGGGCTACCTGCATGATGTAGACTTTCAGGAACACCCGACGCTCCACCCCAGAGAATCATTAAAGTGGTTCAAGGAATGGGGTTACCCTGAAGAGCTTATTCACGCAGTGCTGGCACACGCGCATGGCTACAACGGCTATACCCAAGAGCCAGAAACAAAGCTGGCATCCGCGCTCATTGCCTGTGACGAAATTTGCGGTATTTTTTATGCGTATAAAAAATTGAACCCTATTCCCTACGGAGAGATGAAAACAAAATCTATTTTAAAACGCCTGAAAGAAAAAGCATTCGCGCCGGGAATAAAAAGAGAAGATATAGAATATGGATGTAAGAAATTAGGCGTGACAATCGAAGACCACGCATCTAATCTGACTAATTTTTTATCTAAAATATGAAAAAAATTATATTCGTTGCCGGGCCAGTACGCGGAAATGGCAGTATAGAGGCAAAAAAGAAAAATATTGAAATTGCAAGAAAGCATATAAAAACACTGATAGAAAATAATATCCCTTATTACTCCCCGCATTTGAATGTAGACCAAGAAACGATTTACATGAACGAAACTGCCGGCAAATTTGCTAAAGATTTAAATGCTGAAATGCTTGGCCGTTGTGATGCTCTTGCCGTCTTGCCCGGATGGGAAAATTCAAGCGGAACCAGGGGTGAAATAGAAAACGCCCAAAAAAGATCTTTGCCGATTTTTTATCTATCTGAAGAAAATGCAATCGGGAAAATAAAGAACTGGCTGCAAGATTGATATTAGTAAATTAAAGCTAACGGTGCGGGCAGCCGGCCCAGCAGCACGGCCGGCGCATGCCTTTGCGCATTTTATCGAGGCCGACAGCAATGCGGCGTTCTCTGGTTTCAGATTTGACTGCAGAGGTCACCCAGCAAATCCACTCATTGCGCGCAAGCGGAGTTATGTCTTCCCATACTAAAAACACTCTTTTGTCAGAGGTAATAGCTTTCTTGAAATCTGCTGGAATTTTATGGAGTATGCTATTTTTTGTTTTTACTTTAGTCATAATACTATCTTACCAAAGTGGCATAATTATGCTATAAAAATTACATGAAATTAATATCCTTAAACATTGAGGGTAATAAGCATGACGAACTAGCTCTACCCTTCCTCAAGAAAGAGAACGCTGACGTCGTCTGTATACAAGAGCTTTTGGAAGATAAGTTGGAATTATATAAGAAAGAGCTCGGACTTGATGGATTCTTCCAACCCACAAATTATGCCAGCGTTGCAATTTATCAACATTTAGCAAAGAAAAGAGGAGGAGTGGCTATTTTTGCCAAAAATATTACCGAACCTGGATCTTTTTTTTGTGCTGGCGCAAAAGAACACGTTATGATCTCTTTTGAAAAATATAAATCCCAATCATCAGAAAAAGAAAACAATGAAAACCGAGCCGTAGTTTGGGCGAATGTTCAAAATGATAAAGGAGAAAAAATAAAAGTTATCACAACCCAACTCCCGGTAACCATAGAGGGTGAAGTGACCCCTTACCAACTTGAAGTGATAGATAGGGTGCTAAATAAACTCGAAAACTTCAAAGAATTCGTATTCTGCGGAGACATAAATTCCCCTCGCGGCCAAGAATCATTCGCTAGGTTTGCGAGAAAATATAAAGACAATATTCCACAAGAATACAAAACTAGTATCGACCAAAATCTGCATCGGGTAAAGGGCATACAGTTCGTGGTAGACTGCCTCTTTACGACTCCTTCTTATAAAGCCTCGAAGGTAAAACTTGTAGATGGCGTGAGCGATCACATGGCCGTCGTCGCAGAAATCACAAAATAAACTGATTGGTGCCGGCCTTTCGATTAAAGGAAAATTCTGATATATTTAAATAACTATGCCAATAGAGACATACATATACGCATTGCTGAGTGTTATCGCAGTTTCTCTGGTTTCTCTAGCCGGAGTTTTTACTTTGTCTATCAGAGAAGAACTGATACGAAAATATGTATTCATTTTGGTTAGCTTGGCGGTAGGCGCACTTTTAGGAGATGCGTTTATTCATCTCATTCCGGAAACTTTTGATGTATTTTCTTCCCCTCTCTTGGCCAGCCTGCTCATTATTACCGGCATAATATTATTCTTCGTCTTAGAGAAATTCATGCACTGGCACCACCACGGTGACGATACAAACGAGCATGGTATACATCCGGTTGGTAAATTAGTTCTCTTTTCAGATGGAGTGCACAATTTCACAGACGGGATAATTATCGGCATTAGCTTTCTCACCAGCATCCCTCTCGGTATCGCCACCACCTTGGCGGTAATACTGCACGAGATACCTCAAGAAATAGGTGACTTTGCCGTCCTGCTACATGCCGGATATTCAAGAAAGCGGGCATTGTGGCTCAACTTCCTATCGGCCTTGACCGCAGTCCTCGGCACATTAGTTGCCTTTTTAATAGGCGGGGCAAGCGAAAATTTTACAAACTGGGTGCTACCGCTTGCAGCTGGTGGATTCATATATGTGGCTGTGGCAGATCTCATTCCGGAACTTCACAAAACCAAAAAGGTAAAACATTCCATCTTCCAACTCTTAGCCCTGGTCTTAGGAGTATTGTTGATGGTGGGATTGATTTTTCTAGAATAAATAATTCTGTGTAGCAACATTATCTTTCTTTTGCGGTTGTGCTAAAATATAAGCCATGCTTAATAACAATCTGACGGAAGCGCCCATAAAAGGGCTAATGTGGAAGATGGCAACGCCGGTCGTTGTCGGCTTTTTTTTCAATACCATGTATAACGTGGTGGATACTTATTTCGGCGGGCAAATATCCACCCAGGCCCTAGCCGCCCTCTCGCTATGCTTTCCTGTTTTCTTTTTGGTAATTATTTTTGATGCCGGCACCTCTACCGGAGCTACTGCTCTTCTCGCAAACGTTATCGGCGAAAAACAAACAGAAAAGACAAAAATATACATCGGCCAAATACTCTCTTTTGGCGTAATAGCTTCTATCATCTTAACCATCGTCGGCCTAATACTATCTCCATCAATTTTCAGACTACTAGGCGCAGAGGGCGAATATCTGTCGATCGCCCTGTCGTATATGAATGTTATCTTCTATGGCTCTATCTTTTTTATGATATCGAGTGTAATTAATTCTATACTTCAAGCCTCAGGCAACACTGTAACCTTTCGTAATGTCCTGATAGGCGGATTCATACTTAACTGCCTTCTAGACCCATGGTTTCTCTATGGAGGCTTCGGATTGCCTGCCATGGGTTTTCAGGGTATTGCGCTTGCTACTATAACCGTAGAGTTTCTGGGTGCTATATATATGTTTATAAAAGCAAAACAATCCGGCTTTATTAACAAAGAAACATTTGAACATATATTGCCTAGGTGGGAAATAATGAAAGATATAATAAAACAAGCTCTACCAGCAGGGCTTAACCTGGCAACTATCGGCATCGGAATATTCGTTATAACTTACTTTATCAGCGACTTTGGACAAAGTGCAGTAGCAGCATACGGCATAGCTACTCGTATAGAACAAATCGCCCTACTGCCAAACATAGGCATCACTGTTGCCCTTCTCTCGATTGTAGGCCAAAATAACGGCGCTCGTAAAATGGCACGCGTAAAAGAAACATATCACCTCGGCATGCGCTACGGCATAACCATCATGACTACTGGTGCAGTGATAATGTTTTTTGTAAGACATCCATTGATGACCTTTTTCACTAAAGACCCAAACGTGGTGGCAATAGGTAGCCATTATCTCGGTATCGCCGCTTTTATAGCCATAGCTTATTCCCTACTTGGAGTTTCTATATCTACCCTACAAGGCATGAAACACCCGATGTACGCCGTGTGGATAGGCCTGTACCGGCAAATTTTGGCTCCAGCAATCATTTTCTATATTTTCATAAAAGTACTAGGGTTCGGAATTGATGGCGTCTGGTGGGGTGTTTTTAGCGCCACCTGGTCTGCGGCCATCTTTACGATCATTTATGCTCGAATTATTTTAAAAAGAAAAGAAGACCAGATAAAGTCTTTATAGGTTTAATTTATAATTCGAAAAATATTATTTATATATCAAAAATATGCAGCCAGCACCCATACCCAAAAACGAAGAAGAACGTATGTTCGCACTTCTAGAACTAAACATATTAGACACTAAACCAGAAAAAAGGTTTGATGTTCTAACGAAAAAAGCAACAAGTAAACTGATGGTTCCTATAGCCACAGTATCAATAATCGATGCAGGCCGAGAGTGGTATAAATCATGCATTGGGTTAAAAGAAAAAGAACATCCTAGAGAAACTTCTTTCTGCGGGCACGTAATGTCTAAAAATTATGTTTTCGTAATCGAAGATACCCTACTCGATAAGCGTTTTGCAGACAACCCGCAAGTAACCGGTAAACCGCATATACGTTTCTATGCGGGTGTGGCATTGTACAATAAATCAAAGAAACTGCCAGTGGGAGTATTCTGTATTAAAGACACAAAACCCCGGAAAATGTCGCGAGAAGAAATAGGTATTTTGGCAGATTTCGCACATAGTGCCGAAGAAGAACTAAATAAACAACACTAACTAACTTTGTGGACTTGGTATCAAACCGGTGGAACGACATATTGCGAGAATTGTCCGAGTGGAATCAACTTAAGATCGCTCACGAAGCCCAGCTTGCTACCCGATAATGCCATTTTATCAGATTTTGCGAGCTTCTGCATGGAACTAACCGCAACTGACCTTAACTGACCGGTTTTCACCCACTGGTTGCCCTCGTGGCGAGCTTTGTATCGAGAATGAGAGTTTGCCACCTATTGCCGAACAGGTCGAGCCGTAAGACCAAATTTGAGAGCGTAGGATGATTTGCTTAACTTTAAGCTTTGTTCGAACCGAGTTTCTTTTCTTCCTCAATATCCTCTCCTGCGCACTGCATCAAAGTATCGAAGTAGCCGGTAAGATTGAACGCCGCGTCGTGCAACTCCTGATCGGTAAGATCGGCATTAAAATCTTCCTTGAATATTTTCCTCAATTTATCGAGGCTTTCTTGTGAGAATTTCATAATAATTTAGAGACTTTCTTCGATCTCAACGGCATCATCTTCGTCTACGCCCAAGTCATCCATAATCTCCTGCACACGCTCGGCCGTGTCCTGATCGAGATCATGACTTTCCATAAGCTCCTTTACATCCTCATCCGGAGTTTCGTTGATCGCATTGTTTTCAATTGGATCGTCAGTGCTCATGTTATTTCATGCCTTGCTTCTCATGATGTTCTAATAATTTCTCGGCTGGGGAAACACCGCCAAGTACCTTGTGCGGAAAATAATTCCAGGCATCGGTTACCAATTCGAGCACATTGCTCAATTCAGAGGCATCGCCACCACGATCAAACATCGCCACGACTTTCATCATGTCGTCATTATCCTCCTCATGAAAAATAGCGTCCCGAACGTGATCCAAAGTAAAATCACTCTCAGTTTCTTTGAGCATATCCGTGAGCTCCTGTTCGAGCTCTTTCCGCCGTTCAAGAATTTGTTGCCTTGATTCTACTTCCATAAATTATTTCTCAAATTGACTTCGAGAATTCCAATAAGCGCAATGATCGCATCCTTCACCGGATTGCGGTATCGCACTGTCCAAGCATTTTTTAATTTCAAACAAGGTTTTTTCTACCCAGGAATCATCTCCTTTGTGTTCTATCAAATTCACATCAAAATCAATTCGCTTATCAAAAGCCTGCCGGTCCATTTTACCGGTGCAATAAACAAAATATCCGATATCAGAAACCTTCAGCCCATTTTGTCGCAGAAGCCACTGGTAGACTTCCATTTGTCGCTTATAGCCATCTTGCCACTCCTTATCCAATGCTTTTACCGCCTCGTCCTTTGCCGTTGCTTTGTAATCAACAACAATGTATTCGTCTTTTCCATTGATCCATAGATCGTCAATCGCACCAGTTACTAAAAATCCTGTTGGCTCATGTAAGTGTCTAATACCACCAAAATTTCTCCTCCATTCATCAAGTTCATCGTGAGACATAGGTCGAGCATCTATGCCGTATTCTTTTTGAAGCGGATGTTGCTCATTTTTTACACGGTATGAATCAAACTCCTGTTTTAGAAGATAGTCCACCGCGCTATTTATAGAAAAAGGAAATCCGGGTACTCGTTTTACGCCGAGCTTATTATCTATGTAGAAACATCGTGGACATTCCTTAAATAAATCAATCTTGGAGCGACTAAGCTTCCAATTCTTTCCTCCATAATTCCACGAGGCATCTCTGTTTGGGTTGTAATATTCAGACATAAAATTAATTAAGTTGTTGCTTGTACGGCTACTGGCTGAGGAGTGATAATATTTTCCTTATCGTTGAGTTGAATGATAACCGGCTGTTTAAGCTTGAGTCCTTTGCCAATAGCAATAGCGTGCCTCTCTTCAAGGGTCGCAAGAGTATCTGCATAATCCTCCCCGATATAGTTTTCCAAGAATCCTTTTCCTGTATCATCAAAGACCCGTAAAGCAAAAATAGTATTGCACTGATTGAGAATACTCTTGCTTACATTTGCTGTTCTTTGAGTAATAACCAAACTCCCCAAGCCATATTTTCTGCCTTGTAAGATCACTTTGGCCGTTCCGTTCGTAGCACTTTTGTCACCCTCACTTGCGACCGAATTCCATTCAGGGATTAATGAGTGAGCTTCTTCAAAAACCAGTAACACTTTGGCTTTCTTCTCATCGGCTAACGGAATTTTCATCAAAATCTTGAAAAGTTCTTCCGCAACGACTCTTGTTTTTTCTGCTTGGGTTAAATCAGTTGTGTTCACATTAAAACCGATTTTTTCACCCCTCGATGCTTTATGGTAATCCACATTATAAATACGAACTTGCTTCGTGGTCTCAAATTCCTTTGATTCCGGAACGTTATCAGCATCAAAAAGAAACTGGCATAAATCCTTATGTATTGCTTCCTTGTATTCGCTTACATTTCCACTTTTTTCTGGGTTTTGTTTCTGTCCCTCAGTATGGATGTATTCGTATTTCGTGTTAATCGTATTGAAAGCATTTTCATCGTCAGAAGTTATTGCTGTCGTAGCCGGTAAATAAGCCGGGAGCTCTTTTTTGTACTCATTGGTTATATCAATGCATATCACTTTAATTTTTTCTCCGGCAACCCTTTTCATAATCTCGTAGGCTAAACAAGATTTACCAATCCCAAGAATACCTAAAATCGCAGTGTTGTGAGTAACCAGTGAACTAATATCTTTTATCGGAATTTCTAAATCTGTATCAGGGAGGCGACCGATTGAATTTTGTGCAATTTCTTTAATTCTGGCCTCAGAAACACTACCAGAAAAAGCATAAAAAAGAGGAGAGAAAATAGAGGGCATCCACTTGCTTACATCTAAATCTTTAGTGTCTTTTTTGTATTTTCCTAATTTTCTAGCAATTCCGATTATGAAGCCGTGTCGGTCAAAATTCTCAAGGTGTTCTTCTTTCGCGTTGCCATTTATGACTTGGTAGAGAGTTTCTTGTCCGTAGATTAGAGTCTTTAGGATTGCACCCTCACTAATTTTTTGCTCGAGCTTGTTAGCTTCCCTAACAATTGAGAAGTTAAGTGTATTTATATTTGAGCCACTCGACACATATCCAATAAATTGCTCTCTATCCTTATACAAGGGATTACTTTCGATTTTTGATTTTAGAGACTGATCGAGCGTAGAAATATCTAAAAGGTACACAAGGTTCTCTTTGGCAAAGACCGATTTTGATTCAGTTATCATCTTCTTATCTTTTAGATTTATTTTGAGAATGTCACCACTCTCGTCTTGCACGAGATATATACTTAACCACCTCTTGTTCAAAAGGTATTTCGTATCTACCACCATTCCGATCGAGCCGACATTAACTGATGTCTCTAGAGCGACCAAGTCACCATATTTTACTGGCTTTGAGCTATGTTTCGTATAATCAATCTCAACTTTATAAAGCAATGGATTTTCACAACCGATCGCTTGTCCTAGCTCATCTCCAATCTTATTTCCTAAATAATTAACCAATTTAGAAACTCTTTCTACCGCCAATCCAATGACATCAAAGAAGGTCAGACAAATCCAAAAAGTGATTATACCTATGAAGGCGATTATTTTCTCTGGCACTGCAAAATATGAGTAAGAAGCAGACAGATACACGACAGAAAAGATCACCTTCGATGCACCAAAACTTTCTACGAACCAATACAGGCTTTTGCTAATCTTTCGCCAAAAATCTGTTTTTGCATCCTTTAGAATGATGGTGATAATCCCAAGGATAAGGATTGTCACGGCATAATAGAAAATAAAAGTGTATCCAAAAAGAGCTTGCTTGTTCGACAGGCCGAATAATGCAATTAAAACAGCGGTCGAGTTTGCAATCGCATCTGACGGCTTCGTAAAAAACGGCTCAACAATATATGCACCCAAAATAATCATGAACGCACCCGAATAAAACCAGATACTGGAATCAATGTTCGTGTCCCATGCAAGATTTCCAATAGTGCCTCCAACTATTTTGAAAAGAGCAAAAAGAATAACGATGTATGAAAACGCTACGATTATTCTTTGGTTTTGTGAGAGATTTATATTCATTCTCATTTTCTAGACAAGCTTCAGTGACTCAAAACCTTAACTCATCCCACTCACTCCAATCATCACGCTCGCACTTCTCCCAATCATAAGTAGCCTTGTCGCTGATATGCCAGGTACGATTACGTTCAATGACGATACCGCCGAAAAGCTTCTTGTTTTTCTGATCGGCAATATATTTCTGCAAAGCTTCGGCCTTGGCTTTGGTGTAAGTTTTGCCGTCCCGGTCCCCGGAGTCTTTAATTTCAAACAAACCGATCCTACCATCGGCGAGCTTCACTAAATAGTCCGGGTAGAACGTATAGATACCGCCGGCATATTCATATTTAATGCCAAAGTAGTCCTGCTTGTTCTCGCCATTTTTCCACCACCAGTCAATTTTGGAAGCATTGTCGTTTAGGAATAACTCAAACTCACGCTCTGGCTTTGAGCGATCCACATTGAGATAGCACGGATCATAAGCATACTTTTTCGCTTTTACGATTTCATCGGTGTACTCGTTATAAAACTGCTCCGGCTGAAGCTCGAAAG
>Ga0210057_1008892_pt1 | contig 11770 bp, 11 predicted proteins | sample CryGeyCG2114_010_2_FD_183968 | JGI IMG/M metagenome (GOLD analysis project Ga0210057, IMG submission 183968) | Groundwater microbial communities from aquifer - Crystal Geyser CG10_big_fil_rev_8/21/14_0.10 (SPAdes) (version 2) | ecosystem: Environmental > Aquatic > Deep subsurface > Groundwater ...
TCAAAAAAAGACCAACACCAGCCCCCATCTTAACACGGACAGAGGGTGAGTGTCGCGCCGTCGGTTTGGAAAATAATCGTCCCTAATTCGTCGGTGCGTAAAATTCGGGTGGCAATTTTCTGGAGTGATTCGAGCACCGAGACGTGAGGGTGGCCGTAACGATTATTTTTCCCGGCCGAAATAATGGTGTATTTCGGCGCCACCGCCGCTAAAAATTCTGGGGCACTTGAAGTCTTTGACCCATGGTGGCCCGCTTTCAAAACGTCTGATTGGAGACGGCGCCCGTCGAGGCTCAACAAATATTTTTCAATTTTAATTGGCGAATCGCCAGTCAACAAAAATTCACCTTCGCCATAAGTGAGACGGGCGACAATCGAAGCGGTGTTCGTCTCCCAATCCGTGGGGTCTTGATCGGGAAAAAGAATTTCGAGAACCAAATCTGAATCGAGCGCTACCTTCATCCCCCGTCGCGCAAGCGTCGTCGTGCCCACGGCTTGAATCGCCGCCTGGCGGAAGGCCTGATAGGTGGCAGTATCGGAACCCACGCCGGGCTCCATCACCATTCCTACTTCGTATCGCTTTAAGATTTCGGGGAAACCGCCAATGTGATCAGCGTCCGGATGCGTGGCAATCAATAAATCAATTGAGCGATCGTAGAAGGGCATTATTTGCCCGAGCGCTCGCAGAACCTGCCGCCCCGAACCAGCGTCAATGAGTATTTGATTCCCATTTGGAGCTTCAATGAAAATTGCATCGCCCTGACCAACATCAAGAAAAGCCACCGTTAAAACATTTTGATTTGAGTCATAAATTATCGTCCAAACCAAAACGTTGGCGAGGATGAGAAATAAAGTGAGAGGTAATTTAAGAAACATTGTTTTGACTAAAATGATGCTATCAATTTTACCACTGCGAGAATATAGGTTGAGAGTAGCCAAGCCGGCGCAACGACAAGCCAAATTAATCCGGCCAACGATGGCAGAAACATCGTTAAGAAACCGAAAAGCATTGTGAGCGGCACGATAGGTAAAACGAGCAGATTCGCCGGCAAAGCGAGTGGTGACAAAATTATGCCGTGCCAAAGAAACCAGGGAAAGACGGCAAGTTGCGCCGCTAAGGTCATCGCCATGAGTTCACGCGCGGGCGACCATTTGATGAAGCCGAGTTTTGCGCCAATAAGTGGGGCGAGGACAATGAGTCCGAGTGTCGCCAGAAATGAGAGTTGAAAGCCTGGGTCAAAGACAAGCACTTTCGGGTTAACGACAATCATTGCGAAGGCGGCGATGATAAGCGCCCACACGGCGCGGTAGCGCCGGCCCGTCGCTTGAGCGAGAAGAGCGACGAACGCCATGAGGCAAGCGCGGAGCGTGGCCGGGCCGGCGCCGACCATCATCGTGAATAAACTGATCGCCACCGCGGCAATCACTAACCGTTTCCGTTTGGCTAAGAAACCAAGCAGGGTCAGAATCGTCGCTGCCACGATGGACAAATTATAACCGGAAAGGACGACGATATGGAGTAATCCGGCACGACGGAAACGTTCCGTCCATTCCGTCCCAAGCGATTCACGCGCGCCGAGGGTGAGACCGGCGAGAAGCGAGGCCGCCGGCTCTGGCATTACTTGGGCGAGGCGGCCGAGCCAAACGGTCTTCAATTTATAAAGTTGGGTTATAAGCCACCAACCCTCGCCGTGCGCGAGTAAAACTATTTTTGGTTCAAACATTTGATCATAAATTTCACTCGCGGCGAGATAGTCGGCGTAGGCGACAGTTCGGCCAGTGTCTGCTGATTGGAAATTTTTAATTCGAGTGAGGCGGCCAGTCACCTGCAAACGATCACCATAAATTAGTTCCGGATACGGCGAGACGAAAAGTAAAATTTTTACCGGTGAGTGGTCAGGTCGAAAAATAAGTTGGGTTTTTTGATCCCGTCGCTCCGGTTCGGACACAATTAAACCAGAAAGAGTCGTTGTTTCAAGCCGTTTCATTGTTCGCACAAAATCCGATTGATCTTTCAAATCAAAACGGAGAATGCCCAAACTAAAAAATAAAAAGAAGAGCGCCGCCACCCGCCACGCGCGCGGCGCGCGAGCGAGAAAAGATTGTCCAACGGCAACCACGGCGAGCAGTAAAAATAAAAAGATGAGAGGCCAACCTAAATTGAAAAAAGAGCGGGCGAAGACGCCCGCGACAAAGCCAAAAGTTATACACAGTATTGCATCTCGAGACACAGTTCATATAATATAACCGTTATGGAAAATCTACGCGAGGAGTACGACGAACACCAATGTTGGGGGATGGTAGCATCGATTGACCTCTACGACTGCCATCCCCAATTCATCAAGGATCCAAAAAAAATTCAGGGGTTAATTGACGGGCTCTGCGCCGCGATTGAAATGAAAAAATTCGGCGCCGCGCTCATCCAACGTTTCGCTGAAGGCGCGCTTGAAGGTTATTCGGCAATGCAATTTATTGAAACTTCCTCCATCACGATGCATTTCGACGAGATAAAGAATCGCGCCTTTATTGACATATTTTCTTGCAAATTTTTTGAACCGGAGATGGCCAAAAAATTTTGCCAGGAATTTCTAGGAGCAAAATCGGCCAAGGTCCAACATTATTTGCGGACTTAAGATTTAGTCTCGGTCGCCTATCGCCGAAGCGTCAGCGCCAGTAATTGCTGAAGTAATTCAAGCAGACGACGCATTAGTTGAAGAATTAAATCCCGCCGGCCGCCGGCGGCACGCACCGTGGTGGAAACGGGGGTTGAATAATTACCCGCGCGGTCGTAAGCATACAAAGTGTAGTAATAAGATTGACCGTTCGTTAGGTTGATATCCATAAAGGTAACCGCCGTGCCATCGTAGACAATTGTCGCTTGCGAGAGATAATGCGGATTGCCCGGACGGGTAATCACGGGTAACGGCCCGGCGCTTCGGAGAACGAGGGTGCGGACGAAATCAGCATCGGCCGGATTCCGCCAGTTAAGAATGGCTTGATGATCAAAACCGTAGCTCGTCAGAAGAACGGGTGGCGCGGGCGGGGTGCGATCAGCCACGACCGATCTGCCCCCACCACTGCTGCCGGCCGGCGGCGGTTCGGCAGCAGTGCTAAAACTCACGAGATTGGAAAGAGCCGAGACATTACCCGCCTCATCTCGACTTTTGATCACCGCGTGGTAACTTTGACCGGCGCCGAGATTCACCAACGCGTAAGTTTGCTTTTGACCGGAAGTGGCGGGATCGGGTTCGCCGGTCGCTTGGGCCGCAGTGGTCCAATTCTCTTCCGTAATCGGGTCACGCGCGTAACGGAGATCGTAACTCGCGGCGGGACCGGAAGTCGCACTCGTTAAATCTTGGTACGGCGCCGTCCACGTGAGAGTGGCGGCTTTTGATTCCGTCGTTGCCACTTGCAAATCGGTAATGGCGGGAGGCGGCGTGAGGTCGATAATAATTGGTTGTGGTGTCTTGGGAATTGGTATCGGAACCATTGGGGTGGGAGGAGTGATGGGGGTGAGATCCGAGCCGCGGGCAATTGAAGCGCTTAAAGAATCAATTGCCAATGTTATCGACTGTTTAGTGGCTTCAAATTTTTTCATATCACGAGTCCAGTTACTTAAATCAGTGACTAGACCAGTGGCAGTTTCAAGCGCGAGCCGAGCATTCGCTGTGTTCAATCTTTTAGCTGATGCTTCAGCGATTAATCGGTTCAAAATGTCGAGAGAATCATAATCCTCGAGGGCTTCTCGATATAACTCCGAACGGATAGAGGGGACGATGGTCGGATTAAAAGTGGAACATTGACCGGTTTTACAAGGTGGATAAAAGAGCGTCGAACCGCCCGCACCCCACTTATAGCTCACACTCTGCCACGGATTAACTTTCCCTCTCGCAATATCGTAAGCGAACATTAAAACGTTCCAGTGGTAAAGAAATTCGATATTATTTTTCCAATACTTCCAACCCCAAATTCTTAAATCAATGGCAGGTCTGTCTACGTGCATATGTCCGTTTTCTGTCCAATAAGTGCCAATTTTATCGGTCGAATCTTTAACCATGTCGATCGTCGGTCTCAATACACTAAGTGGATTTTTTGATTCTGGAGCATCACCCGGACCTTCCCAGAGGTACCCAGGGCTATAATCAACGGGGGCATAGTAATCTATATTTTGCAGACTGCCAATCATATCTTTGAAATTGGCTGCGTATTTATCAAGTAGAACAACTATTTTAGAATTGGTATTTGCCTCTCTTAGAATATTAGTAAAATTATTGTCCCGAGGTATAAACGCGCCATTTCGGTCTGGAACAAATGGCTCATCGATATAGATAAGAGATTGATCGAGCCAACCTTTTTGGGCAAGATGGTTGGCAACCGAAGTCCAGTACAATTTTTGAATGTTTGGATAATTCACAAAATCGGTACCCACATCTTGGCACGGAGTCAACGCTTCGGTGCCTGCTTGACAATAACGTCTATCGCCAGAAACCTGAGGCAAACGAAATGAACTGTGTCCCCACGAGTCACCATCAATCATAAAGGCGCTCATTCTTCCGGTGTCGAAGTATCTCTGCATTTTTTGGTCAAAAGACGTATAATCAACAGTGATAGAGTCTGAAGTCCATGCGGTAACGGGTAAGAATAGGGCATCGCTTTTCAAGTAACCGCACGAGACACATCCGGCGTCATAATAAGGTATCCCATTATTTATACGATTTTTGCTAAAATAATCCATGTAATTTTGGACCACCTGCTGTTTTTCTGAAACAGTCCGCGCATAGTGATAATCAAAGGGAGTATAGCCAGCAGTTCCTTCATCAAAGTCGGTATCCAGCACTAACTTGAACGCAGATTGTTTGGGTAAATTATAATTTAAAACTTGAACCTCAAAAGTTTTAGAGAATGGCCCTCCGTCAATGGTCAGATTTAAAACAATGGAGTAAACGCCAATGCGAGCCGTTGCGGTCGCTCTTGCTGTTAACCACCAAATTATCGGTTCGTTTGAGCTAATCGTCGCCCCGGCAGAATAAGGCAAAAGTGGATCCGAATACAGACCTACAGGCGAGAGATCGCCTGGTCGGGAATAAATTTGACTAGTGACCGGAGCGAAATCAACTTGATACAATTCCAGAGTTAAATCGTTCACCGGTTGGCCGTTCAAAAGAACTTGATAGTCTAAACTGGCCAAATGAGGTTGGTTAGAGTTGAGAACGACTTGCAACGACTCGGCTTCATTTTTTATTAACTTAATGTCCGGAGTAATAAAATAATCAGCGAGATTGGCGAAGGTAGCGATATTGGACGGAGTCCCAACTGAAAGTTCGGTCGGTTTAAAAATTCGCGTCAGAGGAGAAAGAAAATTGATCTCTAGCACCCCCGCCGTGCCCCGATCGAGAGTTAAAGCTAACTGGTTGGCCGGCGTTGGTCCGTGATTAAAAAAAACAAACCATGCGACCACAAAAAAACCAAGCCCCGCGATTAAATTAAAAAAATATTGTTTGCGATCGTCCATTAAAATAATTTGTCCATCGCGCGGTTGGCCAAAGCGTCGGCTCGACGGTTTTCTTCGCGCGGAATGTGGACGAACTTGAGATGCGGAAAGTGCGCCACTCGCTTGTTCCAAATTTTAATAAACAACGGCCAAAGATTTTTCTCTTTAATTTGATAGCGCCCGCCGAGTTGCCGTGCGACAAGTTCACTATCCAATCGAATTTCAATCTCCGCCACTTTCATTATCTCGCTTCCCTTTAATCTTTTCAAGGCATCAAGACCGAGAATCACCGCTTCATATTCGGCTTCATTATTCGTCATCGTCCCGAGGTCTTTGCAGACTTCTTTAATCATGGCACCGCCACCTTCGACAATCACCGCGCCGGCGCCGGCCGGTCCCGGATTCCCCCGCGATCCCCCATCGGTGTAGATAATAAACTTTTGCATAGTTAAATTATACATCAAATCCTTTCGCGGTTTGCAAAAATTACTGAAACTCGTTTTTTAAAAAGTGAACTTGGATTCATACCGCCTCCCGCCAGTCAATCAAACGCAAACGTAATTCGGGACGGTTGCGAAAATAAGATTTTTCGAGCGTGGCCAGGATGTCAAGGCGGTGCCTTGACATTGACGCGACGAGCGAAGTATTGGCGAAAAATTGAATTGCCTTAATTTGTCCTAGATCGGGATGCTCGAAAGTGAGTTCCAGATGATTATTCCCGTTGCCAAAAGTGCGTTGTTTGATTGGTGTTAAATTTTTAAAATAGAAAATTGGTTTTGGATTCTCAAGGCCGAAAGGCGAAAGCCGATCCACAATTGAGAAAGTTTCTTCGTTAATTTTTTCAAGCGGTAATTCAAGATCGTAGAACAGGTCAGTGTTGCTGGTATGTGTTTTCTCCAATGCTTGATAAGCCGAACAGAGATGTTGATTCAAATTTGGTAAATTTTCGGCAAGAAGAGAGAAGCCGCCCGCGCCGGTGTGTCCACCATAATTGAGGAAAAGATTATTATCCGCCCCATTCGCGCATTTCATCAATTCCACGATATTGACTGTCCCGTCCGAACGGCACGAACCTTTAATTTCGCCTCGACCATTCTCTCCCCAAACGAAGACGGGGCGCATATGCTTCTCCACCAAACGGCTGGCGGCAAGGCCGAGGACGCCAAGCGACCACGACGGGTGACCGAGCACCAACACTGCTTCATCTCCGAAATTATCGGTTTGCGCCGAATTAAGAATCTCATCTACGCGCGTGCGCCGTTCTTTATTCTTTAGTTCCAAATGCCGCGCCAATCGCTCGGCCTTAAGTTCGTCTTCGGCCATGAGTAAAGCGTAGGCCTCATCACCATGCGACATCCGACTGGCCGAGTTTAAACGCGGTCCAATTGAGAAACCAACATCATCTTCCGTCACGAATCTAGAATTTAAGTTGATGGCACGGAAAAGTTGTTGTAGACCAAGACGCGGGGTGCGCCGTAAAACTTTCAAACCGAAATAAACCAGCGCGCGGTTCTCGCCCGTGAGGGGGACCATATCGGCGACGGTGGCAATGGCGACTAAATCTAAAAGCCATTTCTCCCAGCCATTGCTAACTGGTGCGAGAATTTGTTGAGCCAATGATCTGGCCGAGCCGTAGGCGAGGATGTCCGAGGACCTTGGCGAGACAAATTCCCGCACCAGCGCTTGCACTAATTTGAAGGCTACACCCGCGCCAACAAGCATTTTATACGGATACGGGTCACCAACCCGTTTCGGATTCACAATTGCGTATGCTGCTGGCAACTTTTCCGGTGGCAAGTGATGATCAGTGACAATCACCTCAAGCCCAGATTCGTTTGCGAAATCAATCGGCTTAACATCGCTCACGCCACAATCAACGGTAATCACGAGCTTCGCCCCGCCTTGCGCGAGCTTGGCGAGCGCATCGTTATTAAGACCGTAGGATTCTTCGTGTCGGTCGGGAATGTAGACCGTAAAATTTTTAAAATTAATCTGCTTGAAAAACGAAGCGACGAGCGCCGCCCCCGGCACGCCGTCGGCATCGTAGTCAGCGAAAATCGCGATCCGTTCGTTATTTTTAATGGCCACCATGATCCGCGTTACCGCCCGTTTCATATCCAGCATCAAGAACGGATCGTGCAGATCGCGTTCGTAATCTGGGGTGAGAAAATTATCTACTTCGGTTTGTTCCATTAACCCACGCGTGGCCAGCAACTGGCGCAAGAGGTCAGACGAAACATTGGGGTTCGTGACGCGTGGCCGCCAACTCTTTTTCATCCATGCATTTTAGCATATACTGAAACCATGTCCGAAAGTAATTGCATCTTTTGCAAAATCGTAAGAAAGGAAATTCCCACAGAGATCGTGTATGAGGATGAAAATTTTTTGGCCTTTCTGGATATTAATCCCCGCTCACCCGGGCACACACAAGTGATTCCCAAACAGCACTATCGTTGGGTCTGGCAAGTACCGAATGCTGGTGAGTATTTTGAGGTGGTGAAAAAGATTGCGCTTGCCCAACAAAAAGCTTTCGGCCAAAAATCAGTTTGGTCAAGAATCACCGGCGAAGAAATTGAACACGCCCACATTTGGATCTTTCCCGCCCCGTCAACGGACGACAAGGGTAACCCTTCCGCGGAAGGGTTACCCTTGTCGGAGAACGCTCCCTCGCTGGTGAAAAGTGATCTAGCCCACAACGCCGAGAAAATCCGTGCGGCGCTTTCTTAAACTTAAAACTCTAATCTCTTACTATTTTCACGATCGTGTTTTTTGTAAGAGATTTATTACGGGTAAAGGTTAGACAATCACCAACAAAAAGCCCCGACCTGAAACACCATATTATAGGTGATCAAATCGGGGCCAGAATCCGAAAACGCAGGAAGCGCGCGGTAACCTTGATTAGGCGATTGCCGCTTTGACTTGGCTGTCTTGACCGCCATGGACAAACTTACGACGAACGAGAGCCACCATCCAGCGATAAGACTTAGCCGCCATCCAGATCATGACTAACGCGCCATAAGCGCCAAGGCTAGTGAAAATCACGAGCCGATTGCATTCATGGCCATAGCCTAAAAGCCAAGAGCCAACCAGATGAATCGCCACAAAAGCACAGCAACCCCAAGTTGCCGAGATCGGTATGAACCAGCGATGCCCAACAATCCTCGGCATAGAGATTGGAGCCAAAGCGATGAGGATCATCGCCAATGGGACGAAAGCGAATGCCACCGTAACGCCTTTTCGCTGTGCCGTGCCAAAAGCAATGGCCAAAGTCAGAGCGAGCCACACGCTCAAGGCAAATAAGACAACCCAGCGATATTTCAATGGTCTTTCCTTTCTCATACTGGAAACCTCCTAAAGGAATCAGCAACACGCTCTCGGCGTGCAATAAACGTAGCACTCAATGACGACGATTATGATAATAATCACAACCACGCATAACGCGACCCACCCAAGTAAAGCGATACCGCCCAGCTCTTCGCAGGACTCGTCTTGAGGACCACCGCCATCGTCCTCGGCAACTGACCCGACGTTGACGCTTGAGATAGCCACGGCCGACAATAACGGTAAAGGTGAAGGCGCTTCGCCCGACACGGCAAGAGTGCCGTAGTTCACGAGGACTGGACGAGTCGCGCCATCATGACTCGCGGTAACGGCCACTCCTAGACCCTTAACGCCTTTCACCCCGACCAGGGTGCCAGACTCGGACCACGGCTTTTCTGAAGTTGATCCCGCGATCTCGTAATCAATCCGATTATTGTCAACAACGGCAACTCGCGAGATGACCGCTTCGTTGATTTTCTGACCGACGAGATCGTAAAGACTGACCACACCGCTTAAGTTGCCATTTTCATCACGATCCATCCGCTCAAAAACATACGTTCCTTCGGGCCGTTCAAATGTGATTGAATCTTCGGCCGTTGTGAAACCGCCGATATCCAAACCTTTGACTTGCTCCAACAAAGAATCGGCCTGCTCGACACCGACGAAACGTGAAACGACCTCGCGCGCCATTTGTTTACCGGCTTGTTGACCCCGCTCCAAAGCGAAGACCGTTGGGCAAAGACTCCAACTGAAGACGAAGACCGTAGCGATAGTTTGCAACGCGGTGAGTTTACTGAGCGAACTTGTCTCAAATCTCTTCTTCATAGCATCATCTCCAACAATTTCCTAAAAACGACAGAAACGGCAACGTACCGTTTCTTAAGTTCATTTTCTCTTTCTTTCCGCCTGCATTTACGAATGACAAAGAGCCAATTCAACCCCAAAAACTCTATTTATGATTATAGTTTTTCATCCCCCCTTTGTCAAATCAAGATTTATTGCAACGCCTCAATGCCGGGCGAGGTGCCAGTCGCGATGAAGTCGAGCATCGCGCCACCACCGGTTGAGACGAAATCAAATTGGTCAAGGAGATTGAGTGAGCGGATCGCGGCGATCGTATCGCCGCCGCCGACAATCGTCGTGGCGTTGCTACTCGAAATTAATTTCGCCGCCGCTTCCGTGGAACCCTCAAAGCCCTGCTCGAAGTTGCCAAGTGGTCCGTTCCATAAAATAAATCGCGCCGCCGCAATTGGTGGTAATAATTTTTCAATCGAAACGAGTCCAACATCGAGAATATTGTCTGATGGAATCAAGTGATCCGGCGGTTTAATAAACACGCGATCACCATTCCGCACTCGCACATCCACGGGCAAAATAATTTTCGGATGATGGAGGAAAGCGCGCGCGGGTACCGTGTCGCGATCCACGAGCGACTCCCCCAGTTCATAGCCAAGTTCCTTAAAGAAGGCGTGCGCGAGCGCGCCGTAGACAAAAATAGAATCAGCCAAGTCAATTAACTTTTCAACTAGAGGCAACTTGGTTTCAAATTTCGCGCCGCCCAAAATGACGACGAAGGGCTGTTCTGGTTCAAAGACGCGACTTAAATTTTTTACTTCATCAGTAAAAATGGGACCAGCGGCGTGGGGTAAAAGACGAGGCAAACCGACAATTGAAGCGTGGGCGCGATGGGAAGAGGCGAAGGCCTCGTTCACATAAAAGTCGCCGAGCTTAGCCAATTGCGCGGCGAAGTGGGAATCATTGGCTTCCTCGCCCGCTTCTCGTCGCAAATTTTCGAGTAAGAACACTGCACCGACGGGCGTTGATTCAATCGCCGCCGCGGCGGCGGCTAAAGTTGGAATAAATTCAGTTGGAAAAAAGTTTTTAAAATAATCCGCCACCGGTTGCAAACTTTCGGCCGCGCGTCCCAAATGGCTGATCGCGATCACTCGAACACCAGCGGTGCGCAGATATTCAATGGTCGGTAAAATTTTTCTTAACCGAAAATCATCAAACACTTTCCCGTCAGCAATCGGCACATTTAGGTCCAATCGCAAAATTACCTTGCGCCCCATCAAATCTTTAATTGGTAGTTCGCTCAAAAGTGGCAATTTAATATTTTCCATATTTTCAAACTTGGTGATTGTTATCCGCCAAACGCAAAATTTGATTGAAGTGATCAGCTCGTAACGATTCGTGCCCAATGAGAAGCCCCGACGCTTCACCTCGCTCAAGGAAGTCGCGCGCGTTCTCGGGTGAAACGGAGCCCCCGTAGAGCACCTGTACCGCGAGCGCGACGCTCTGACCAAAACGCGTCGCTAAAATTTTTCGAATAAACAAGGCGTGCTCAAGAAAGCTTTCTGGTGTGTCGGCCGCCTTCGCCTCACTTCCGACTTGTCCCCCGCCTGACGGACGGGCAGGCGCTGTGGCGGTGATCGCCCACACAGGTTCATAGGCCACAATTAAAGATTTGATTTCCGCTCGAACGATTCGTTCGAGGCCGCGCTCAAGCATCGCGCGCAAAACTTTGAGATAATCACCGCGCTCATCGCGCGTGGTTTCGCCCACGCAGAGAATTACCCGCAAACCAGTTTTGAACGCGAGCCGCATTTTCTGATTAATCAACTCATCAGACTCGCCTTGCCGTCGTCGTTCCGAGTGACCAAGAATCACATACGCCGCTCCCGCATATTTAATTTGAGCCGCAGAAATTGAGCCGGTGAAAGCGCCCCTTTCCATTTCAGAAATATCTTGCCCGCCAAGCGCGAGATTCTTCCCCGGCTTCAAAAACGATAGAAATATTGCCGGCGGGCAGATGATGGCTTGCGTCTGGCGTAAATGGCCAGCCACCAGCTTAACCTTACTAAACAATCCGCGCGCTTCGCGCGGCGTATCCGGATTCATCTTCCAATTAGCGACGATTAGTTTTTTCATAAATAAATCAACTTATAGTATATCCCCG
>Ga0210057_1008893_pt1 | contig 11769 bp, 14 predicted proteins | sample CryGeyCG2114_010_2_FD_183968 | JGI IMG/M metagenome (GOLD analysis project Ga0210057, IMG submission 183968) | Groundwater microbial communities from aquifer - Crystal Geyser CG10_big_fil_rev_8/21/14_0.10 (SPAdes) (version 2) | ecosystem: Environmental > Aquatic > Deep subsurface > Groundwater ...
TATTTTATCGCAGTTAAGAATTTTAAGTTTTAAGAGGATGATTAGGCGCGTTGGTAAAGTTAACGTTACAAAATTTAATGATATAAGTTGTAGATTTAAAGATTTATTAAATTAAAACGAACCCCGCTTGCGGGGTTCTCGGGTGCCTAGGGCAAGAGTTTATGCTCATGCCATATGGCAATTTATATTTTTATAATAGCAAGGACAGAAATAATGTCAAGGCTTTGGTATAAATAAAAGAATTCAGTAATTGCCTTATGAGCCTCCGGCACCACTAGACTAACAGTCACGGTTTTTGCCTTTGGTAAAGATTCTTCTGGCAGGCAATAGCCAGGACTGCTTAATAGTTTTTCCAGCTGAAAAGCCGCTTCATTAAAACCGTCGCGTCGCCATTGAGCTAGCTTATTAAGCATAATTTGGCTATCGCTCTGAAGAGCTTGCCAAATTTTTAAGGCACCGCTGGGGCTAATCACCCCATCAGTGTCTGAGTTATTGATGCAATGATGAGCAAGGCTTAGTAAACTAGCTTTCCATTGGCCGCGGATCCTCTTAAAAGCTTCATGTCCTGTGATGAAATCTAAAACCATCTTATATTGATGGTCAATTCCAGGTAGCTGTTCCATTATTTTTCTCCTTGTAATTTTGGAACCGTCTGGAAAATTACTCCTGGGAGTAATTAATAATTACAGCTTGCCTCCTGGGAGACAAACCGGCTGTTTAAATTGTGAAAGTCCAGCACTTTTTTATATCATATTGATAGGTTTAGGTCAAGAGTATGAAATAAAATAACCCCAGATCTGTTTTTGCAGTTTTGAGGTTATTATTGAAGCTATTGTTGTTCTTCTGGTAGGACCAGTTTTGGATTATTAAGTAGCCGAAGTAGTAGTTTGGTTGCCTGGTGGTAGCCAGCTTTGTTCCAAATAGCCATTTGGTTTAGCAAAGGCCAACAATCACGCATAGCGTTTTCAAAGCTATTTATTACCGCTGTAGGTTCAGTCTCCTCTAAAGCTAGTTTAGCTATATCAGCAATAGTAATACTCCATTTGCCTCTCATAGCTTCGAAAGTTGAGTTGGTTTTAATAAAATCCAAAACCATTTGGCGTTGTTTTGGGGGCATAGCTCGGGTGGCCATAATTAATCTCCATGTTTGTTATATTATATTAGGTGCAAGTTATAGCCCTTTTTTAACACCAGTTAGTTATTTTGTCAATCAGACAGCCTTGACTGATGTGTAGTTTTGCTGTATATTTTTTAGGCTCTTTTTAATTCACAGACTGACAGTTAACAGGTACGGATAAATGAATAAAATTATTGTCCTGTCTGTGTTGTTGGCTTGGTTAATAGCTGGTTGTTATATAGAACCGTCTCCAGAGAAGGCATTCTATCAACAGCAATATACTTTTTCCAACAGCACAGGCGACACTTTATTGGTTGATAGTAATGCTGACGGCATTACGGCCAGTTTTAATGGCACAGTTTATTTTTTTGAGCGATCAGTGGGCCCTAACGTGATTATATTATCTCACAGATCGCCGGAAGAAGAACGTTCTATTACCCTGTCTTTGCTTGACAGCTCAACAGAGTATCAGGCTATTGGATTTTTCAGGTTTAGTGCCGAGGGCGTTGTCTTCGACGATGGTCGCACTCAGTCGCCACTTAAGCCAGGCGAGCAATTTCAAGGCTACAACACCAGATTTCGTTACCTTGAGTAACAATCTGTATTAACAAGCCTCAAGAGAGCCGTTCAATTTGAATGGCTCTTTTCTTTTATATTGAAGCTTACAGTTAATAATGATATTATCAACCTGACTATATATATGAATTTTCAGCTAAAAGCCAATTTTAAACCTACCGGTGATCAGCCTCAGGCAATTGCCAAGCTTTTTAAGGGTCTTGAGAGAGGCTATGGTCATCAGACTCTTTTAGGCGTAACCGGCTCAGGCAAGACTTTTACCATGGCTAATATTATTGAGCAATATCAGAAGCCGACTTTGGTGATTTCCCATAACAAAACTTTGACGGCTCAGCTGGCTTCCGAATTTAAAGAGTTCTTTCCCAATAATGAAGTCCATTATTTTGTAAGCTATTATGATTACTACCAGCCGGAAGCTTACGTGCCTCAAAAAGATTTATATATTGAAAAAGAAACGGAGATTAATGAAGAGATTGAAAGGTTGAGGCACGCTTCTACAGCCGCTCTTTTGTCCAGAAAAGATGTAATCATTGTAGCTTCAGTGTCCTGTATTTATGGCCTAGGTTCGCCCACTGACTATTTAGAGATGACTATTAAATTAAAAAACGGGCAGAGCTTCAAGAGAGACAAGCTGTTAAGGCAATTAACCGATCTGCAGTACAGCCGCAATGATCAGGCTTTCTACCGTGGCAACTTCAGAGTCAAAGGTGATGTGGTGGAAATTTTTCCGGTGGGCGAAAAAAATGAAGTAATTAGATTGGAATTCCATGGCGATTTGATTGAAAGAATTACCAAGGTGGACTATCTAACCGGACAGACTGTCAAGGGCGAAGAAGTTTTAAAGGGTAAAATAGAAATCTTTCCGGCTAAGCACTTTGTTACTCCGGAAGAGAAGCTAAAGGTGGCTATAAATAAAATCAGGGAAGAAATGAATGTCAGAGTGGAAGAATTAAAAAGAAAAAAACTTTTAATAGAAGCTCAAAGATTGGAGCAAAGAACCAATTACGATTTGGAAATGATGGAGACTGCCGGCTACTGCACGGGCATTGAAAACTATTCCCGCTATCTAACCGGCCGAGGTCCGGGCCAAAGGCCTTCGGTTCTTTTGGATTATTTCCCGGATGATTTTTTGATGTTTATTGACGAGTCGCACATGACCATACCGCAAATAAGTGCTATGTATAACGGCGACCAGGCTCGCAAGCAGACTTTAGTTGATTTCGGTTTCAGGCTGCCGTCAGCTCTTGATAACCGACCCTTGAAGTTTAGTGAATTTGAAGACTTGGTTAATAAAGTGATCTATGTTTCAGCTACGCCTTCAGCCTATGAATATCGTCTGTCAGGAGTCAAAACCGAAAAAGTCAGACTTGGCAACTTAACTAAAGAATTGGTTGATAAAAAAGATTTGGAAGAAAAGATTGAAGATTCTCAGTCGGCGGTAGCTCAGCAGGTAATCAGACCGACCGGACTGTTGGATCCGGTAGTAGAAATCAGAAAAACCAAAGGTCAGCTTGATGATTTGATGGTGGAAATTAAAGAGAGAACTGGTAAAAAGCAAAGAGTTCTAGTGACCACTCTCACCAAGAGACTGGCTGAAGATTTGGCAGAGCATTTGGAAGGCCTAAAAGTCAAAGTTCAGTATTTACACTCGGAGATTAATACCTTAGAAAGATTAGATATTTTGAGAGATTTAAGGCTTGGCAAAGTAGATGTTTTGGTTGGCATTAATTTGTTAAGGGAAGGCCTTGATTTGCCGGAAGTTTCTTTGGTGGTTATTTTGGATGCTGATAAGGAAGGCTTTTTGAGGTCGGAAACCTCCCTGATTCAGGTGATGGGCCGGGCGGCCAGGCATCAGGAAGGCAAGATTATCATGTATGCCGACACCAAGACCGGTTCCATGAAGAGAGCGATAGCCGAAGTAGAAAGACGAAGAGAGATTCAGGAGGAATATAATCAGAAACATAATATTACCCCGCAGTCCATCAAAAAAGCCGTTAAGGAAGAACTGAGAGTTAAATTAAAGGAGGAGGACAAGATTAAGGTTTTGAAAGACTATCGCAAAATTCCCCAAGACGAGCTGAAGAGGATTATTCATGATTTGGAAAATCAGATGAGACTGGCGGCTGATAATTTGGAGTTTGAAAAGGCGGCCGAGATTAGAGATCAGATTAAGCTTATGAAGAAAAAATAAGATGATTAAAGTATTAATTGCCGGAGCTTTTGATATTATTCATCCCGGACACCTTCATTTTATTAAGCAGGCCAAAATTCAGGGTGATTTTTTAACTATTATCGTAGCCAGAGATCAGAGCATTCTCAAGTCTAAAGGCCGGTTGCCTTACTATAATGAGAATCAAAGGCTCGGGCAGCTAAAAAAATTAAAACTGGCAGATAAGGTCAGGCTGGGAAACCTGGGCGATCATTTTGAGGCAGTCAGGCAGGAGAGGCCGGATATTATCTGTTTAGGCTATGATCAGACTAATTTTTTTACTGACAAAATTAAGGCGGAAAATCTGAAAATTGAAGTAAAACTTTTAGAGTCATTTAAGTCGGATATTTTTCAAAGCCGGAGACTAAGAAAAGCTTTTGAAGATCCTCAGGCCGGTTTTTTGCTGGTTAATAAAGACTCAGGCTGGACTTCTCATGATGTAGTGGCTAAATTGAGATCAATAACTAAAATCAGGCAGATCGGTCATAGTGGCACGCTAGATCCTTTTGCTACAGGATTGATGGTTTGTGGTCTAGGCTCAGCAACTAAGATGCTAGGCATGACTGATATTCTGGTTAAAACATATCAAGCTGTTGTTAGGCTGGGAGCTGTTTCTGATACTTACGACCGAACGGGTGAAGTCAAAGAGTTAAAGACGGAGATTAACATTTCTTTAAAACAATTAAAAGCAGTTTTAGATAATTTTGTGGGCCGCCAAGAACAGTTGCCGCCTATGTATTCGGCTAAGAAAGTTCAAGGTAAAAAACTGTATGATTTGGCTCGTCAAGGTAAAGAGGTGGAGAGAAAATCCAGCCAGATTGAGATTTACGGCTTTGATAAAGTGAAGGCGGAGGATGATTTAGTCAATTTTGAAGTTAAATGTTCTTCAGGCACTTACATCAGAACTTTGGCTAATGACTTAGGACAGGCTTTAGGTACCGGAGCTTTGCTGCAGGAACTCAAGAGAATTCAGATTGGCAATTTTAAATTAAAACAAGCCCATAAAATGAGCTTGCTGACTAAAAGCAATTATCGTAAATATTTAATCAGTCCGGAAAAAGTTTTGCAGACTTTAGTTAGCTTTGCCAGACTTAATGAAATCGTAGGCCGCGGCTAAAACAAAAATGATCTGCAAAACTATAAAAATCCAGTCATTGATAAAGATGCTGTAGGCCGTCAGGCATAAACCGCCCAGAATATAGAGGATATTTTCCGGGCGTTTTTTGTTGATCAAAATGCCGACAGTAATTAAGGCAACTCCCAGGGAGGCGATAATTTTAAAAATTATATTTAATTCCATATTGCTTTAATTTTAGCCAATTTATTGAATTTTGTAAATTAATTAAGCTTTCAGGCTATTGATTTTTGATGTTTTTGTTATATAATTCTTGTTAATTAAAAATAAACTATGAATAATGACCAATTATTAAAAGCTGAGCCTTTGGGGCGGCATCTGATTTTGGAGCTAGAGGAGGTTCAGGAGGAGTTTTTAAACAACCTCGATTTTATTGAAAAAGTTTTACTGGAAGCTGCTGGTAGGGCAGGAGCCAAGGTACTAGGACAGATTAGCCGTCATTTTCAGCCTCAGGGCGTAACTGTCATTGTTGGGGTTTCTGAATCCCATCTTTCTATTCATACTTGGCCGGAATACGGTTATGCCGCTATGGATATTTTTTTCTGCGGCCATGACGTCAAGCTGGAACTGGCCAGGCAATATATTCTGGATCAGCTAAAGCCGGGCAAGATCAGAGAGCAGATTATTAATAGGGGCTTGAGTTAATATTTTTTACTCTTGATTTATGACCCTCTTTATGTTATATTCATGATAATCTCTCACACCTAATTTATTAAGCTTTAAATTAAGATATGCCTAATACTAAATCAGCCAAAAAAGAACTGAGAAAATCTAAAGTGACCAGCGCTAAGAATTTAGCTGAAAAGAAAAATATTAAAGATTTAATCAAGAAGATCAGTAAAGTTATAGAAACTGGCAAGCTGGAAGAAACCAAAGATTTAATCAAGCAGTTTCAGAAAGCAGTCGATAAGGCAGTCAAGCGTGGCTGGCTTAAGCAGAATACCGGCAATCGGAAGAAATCCAGATTGGTTGCCAAGATTAAAAAGTCTTCGGTTAAAAAATAGACTTAAGACAATTTAAAAATCCGCCTCTCAAGGCGGATTTATATTTCCATAATTAGGAGGTCCATTAAGGTTTCCGGAGGCAGTGAAGTAGATTTAAACTGTTTATCGAGCTCGGCCAGTTTTTGGTAAATAGTCTGGATTTTGGCAGCTGGAAATTTTTTAGCCAGTGGCAAGGTTTTTTTAACCACATAGGGATGAAGGCCTGACGCCTGAGTTACTTGAGCCGGTGACAGGTTTTGGCTGAGAAGGGATTTTAACTGAGCAACGATTCTGAACTGTCTGACTATCATAGTTAAAAGATAGATTTCATTAAGACCGCTTTTAAGCTGCTCATCTAAAAGCTTTAAGGCTTGCGGACGATTGCCGGCAGCTATGGCTTCAGTTAAGCCAAAAACGTTTTCGGTAATTTTGACACTGACAAATTCCCGGACATCCTGTTCCTTAATCTCCTCTTGATTTTTAAAGGCTATCAGTTTATTTAGTTCATTGGTTAGCTGCCAGAGATCGTTGCCGATTGAAGCAATCAGCAGGTTTAAAGCCGAGATTTGGATTTGCCCTCCCTGATCCTGGACGTATTTTTTGAGCCAGTCAGTTAAGGCTTTGCCAGTTAAGGCTTCAAAAATCTGACTGAGCTTTTTATCCTTATTTAAAAATTTAAACATAGCCGAGCGCTTGTCAGGCAGGCCGGCTTCATAGAAAATAAAAATATTGTCAGTCGCCTTGAGTTTTTTTAATAGTTCTAATAACTGATCGGCTAAATCCTTGTTCGGCTTGCTGAGGAGCAGGTTTTTGACGATAATCAGACGCTTGCTAGTTAGGAAGCCGGACTGGACAGCGGCGGAATTGAATTTTTCCAAATCAAAATCATCGCCAGTCAGGGTGATTATATTAAAGCCTTTCTCATCGATCTCATTTTTGAATTTAGTCTTGATTTGCTCCAGCTTTTCTTTGGAACGGTATGAATCATGGCCGTAAAGAAAGAAAATCATATTATTTAGCTTCGCCCCAGTTTTGAGCCGAGCGAACCTGGGCCTCAATCGGGACTTTTAAGGCATAGATATTTTCCATAGTTTTTTTGACGAATTGTGAAACCTTCTCTACTTCAACTTGAGGGGTTTCCAGAACCAGTTCGTCATGAACCGTTAGCAGCATTTTAGAGTCTGGCGATATTTTAGGCAAGTCTTGATGAATTTTAATCATGGCTAGTTTTAAGAGGTCAGCGGCCGTGCCCTGGATAGGTGCGTTAATGGCCATCCTTTCGGCAGCTGCTCTGATCATTTGGACGCCGGAATGAATATCGGGTAAATATCTTCTTCTGCCTAAGAGAGTTTCTACAAAGCCATGCTCGGCAGCGGAGATTTTAGTCTGATCTAGCCAGCTTTTTATCTGCGGATGCAGCTCAAAATATTTGTCGATGAAGTCTTTAGCTTCCTGTATGGAAATACCGGTTCTTTGGGCAAGACCCCGAGAGCCCAGGCCGTAAATAACGCCGAAGTTGACTTCTTTGGCCGCTCGCCTTTGCTCTTTGGTTACCTGGTCTATTTCAATTTTATTTATGTTAGCGGCTGTTCGGGCATGGATATCTTCGCCTTTGTTAAAGGCTTTAATCATAGTTTGATCATCAGCTAGCGAAGCAATGATTCTTAGTTCAATCTGGGAGTAGTCGGCCGCAATTAAACGGTAGCCCTTTTTAGCCACAAAGGCTTTTCTAATTTCTCGGCCCAGCTCAGTTCTAATGGGAATATTTTGTAAATTTGGTCCGGAAGAAGACAAGCGTCCGGTAGCCGTGACAGTTTGATTAAAGGAAGTGTGAATCCGGTCATTGTCATCAGCCTCTTCGGCCAGAGTTTGAGTATAGGTGTTCTGCAGTTTGGAGTATTCCCTGAATTCAGAAATTAAGGGAATAATTTCGTGGCGATCTTTGAGTTTTTCCAGCTCGCTGCTGGCCGTAGAAATGCCGGTTTTGGTTCTTTTAAGGCCTTTAGTGTCTATTTGCAGCTTTTCAAAGAGAATTTCCTGAAGTTGCAGAGGTGAAGCTACGTTGAATTCATTGCCGGCTAATTTAAAGATTTTTTCTTCCAGTTTTTTTATTTCTCGACTGAATTTTTGGTTTAATTTCTCTAAGAATTGTTTGTCAATCTTGATGCCGGTTTCTTCCATTTCAGCCAGAACCGGAATTAAGGGCAGCTCTAGCTTTTCCAAAAGGCCCAAGCTGGAGATTTCTGCCAAATCTTTTTGGAGCTTTTTAGAGAGTTTGAAAGAGAAATCAGCATCTTCTGAGGCATACCAGGCCACCTGTTCAAGGGGAATCTGATCCATAGTCTTTTGGTCTTTGCCTTTGGGGCCGATCAGGTCTTCAATCGGCTGCATCCGATGTCCCAGTTCGGCAAAAGCCAGATCGTCAAGACCTAGATTGCGACTGCCGGAAGTGAGTAGGTAAGCAGCCAGCAGGGTGTCAAAAGCAATACCCTTAAGTTTAATCTTATTTTGGCTCAAAACTTCATAATCATACTTTAAATGATGGCCGACCTTTTTAATTTTAGGATCTTCCAAAATCGGCTTTAGCTCCTTAAGCCACCCCGGGTTATCTTTAATATTTAAATAATAGCCTTGATTTGCTTGCCAGCTAAAGCTCAGGCCCAGGAGCCTTGCCTGCCAGACATGCAGGGAAGTGGTTTCCGAGTCTAAGGCGAACTCTTCTTGTTTTTTTAACTGGCTTAAGAAATTATGAAACTGTTTGTCGGTATTGATGAGCTGGTAGTCAAATTTACCGTCTTTAGGTTTGGTTTCTATTTTAACAAAATCAAAATTGCCTTGGCCGGTAGCAGATTGTCCGTTAATAGCCTCGGGAATCTTGTTGAGCAGGCTTTTGAATTCCAAGCGAGTAAATATTTTCACCACTTTATCCTGGTCAAAGCCCTCAACTTTGGTTTCTCTTAGCTTGAAGTTGGTGGGCAGATTAGTTGCCATAGTCACTAATTTTTGACTGAGCAAGGCCTCATCTTTTTGTTCAGTTAAAAGTTTTTTGATTCTCTCTGAGGCCTTAATCTTATCTAAGTTTTGATAGAGCTTTTCCAGACTGCCGGCCTGCTTAATCAAATCAATGGCGGTTTTTTCGCCAATGCCTTTGACGCCGGGGATATTATCTGACGGGTCGCCCCTTAGGGACTTGAAGTCTATCAGCTGATCAGGCTTTAGTTCATAGCGGTCTTTGACCATTTTGACATTATAGATAACGGTATCGCTAATACCTTTCTTTAAAGTAAAGACTTCGGTATTTTTGTCGACCAGCTGTAAAGTATCCAGATCGCCGGTGACGATTATTTTGAGCATTTCCGGCTCAATTTTTTTCAACTTAGCAATCACCGTGCCAATCACGTCATCAGCTTCATAGCCGTCTTCTTCAGAATCAATCACCGGAATATTAAAAGCTGCCAAGATTTCTTCAATGATGGCAATTTGATTGTACAGTTCATCAGGCTGTTTGATTCTCTGAGCCTTATACTTGGCAAACTCCTCGGATCTTTTGGTAACTCCGGGACGGTCAAAAGCGGCGCAGAGATAGTCAGGCTCAAGTTCTTTGATGATTTTTAAGAGAATGGAGGTAAAGCCATAGGCGGCGTTAACCAAAGTGCCGTCTTTTAAGGTCATGGGCGGCAAAGCATGCCAAGCCCGATGAAGCAGGGCATTGCCGTCAATGATAATGAATTTTTCTTGGCTTTTAGGCATTTATTTGAGATTTCTATAGGTTTTATCTGATCGCCTTTCAATGGCTAGAATCATCATATCATTATTTTCTAAGAGACGATAGATAATTCTAATTTTGCCTTTTCTGACCCTAAAAATATCCTCATGACCTTTGAGTTTTTTAATATCTAACGTCTTCCGGTTTTCCTTTTCCAGATTTTGGAGAATATTTTTAACCAAGCTTTTTTCAGTTTGGCTTAATTTTTTCAGGGCTTTGGCTATTTTATCCATAAACTTATAGTCTGGATAATAGCTCGTCTAATTTAACGCCGCCCTTTTTAATTTTGGTGAAGTTAACGACTTCTTCCCAGTTTTCTTCAGCTTGGCTTTCCAGGGGGATAATTTTGAAGAGAGGCTTTGATTGTTTGACCACTACAAAAGAATGTCCTTTGGCAACCTGCTTGGCAAAGCCGGCCATATCTTGCCTCAGTTCTTTTAGACCGATGATGTTAGGCATATTTTTAAGCTTAATGGTTATTAATTTAAGTTTAACAAAAGTTTAACTTTAGGTCAACTTTTTTATTGATCAGATCTTGATTTTAAACTATATTCCTGTTATATTCAACTAGATTTAGGCCACGTAGCCAAGTGGTAAGGCAGGGGTCTGCAAAACCCTTATTCGGCGGTTCGATTCCGCCCGTGGCCTCCAAAGCTTTTTATTTAAATAAAAACACCCGCTGTTAAGGCGGGCATTTTTATTATTCAATCTGTTTAATAAACATAAACTCTGGTATATTTTCTGCCGAACTCTCTGGAAGTTTGGTAATCGCTCATCCAGATGTCAAAGGTCTTAGTATATCTTCTGTTCATTCTGTCTTCCACAATAAAGACTTTGCCGGGGTAGAGATCGGGGAATTCAATCTTGGTGCCGAAGGGCAGGTATCTGAAGTTGGTAGCGACAATATCTTCAGCACCTTCCTTAAATCTTTCACAGACATCAAGGCCAGAAGCAGTAATACAGGGACTATCGTCAGTCTGTGAAGGATGGCTGTTATATGAAGTTACCCAGGTATTAAGAATAAATCTGGGCTCTCTTTTGCCGCTTTCCGGCAGCTTAGGGACAGCCGAAACATAAGCTCTTAAGACTTCCTGCTTGCCATTTTGGTAAGGCAATTGAATAGGCTGATTAACCGGAATATCTTTGACGTTTTCCTGAGCTAAAGCCAGGTGAGGAAAGTTGAGGTTAAAGGCAGCCATTAAGAGTAGGACCGGAAAGAGGTTGTCTAGGCCTTTAGTTAGGGTTTTTTTAAGTTTTCTAGTGATTTTAAGCATATTTAAGTATTTAAAAAGAATTCCATATTTTGGAATTCAATCTACCCTAATGATAGCAGATTTTTAGTTTTTTGTCAAGGGTGAAAGAGTAAGCCTTAATCTTCTGTCTTGATTTCAATAATCCTCTGATTTTCTGTCTGACCTTCGGCAAAATTGAGGATTAAGCTGCCAGCCGGCAGAATATCCCTGACTTTGTCTGCCCACTCAATTACGACTAAACAGTCAGATTGATTAAAATATTCATCAAGGCCGATCTCTAACAGTTCCTGCCCGTTAGTTAAGCGGTAGGCATCAACATGAATTAGCTTTTTAATCGGTCCGGTTTTTTTTATCTCATAAATTTTCATTAAGTTAAAAGTCGGGCTGATAACCTGCTTTTTAATACCCAAAGCTTCAGCCAGGCCTTGGACAAAAACCGTCTTGCCCGCTCCCAGGTCGCCAATAAGGCCTAAAGTTTGGCTGCCCTTAAGACTTCCTGCTGTTGCTTTAGCCAGTTTTTTAGTTTCTTCAGTTGAGTTGGCGGTTTTTTTCATAGAGTATCTTAAGATTTACCACATTTATGATCTTTTATCAATAAGTGTTATAATAACCACGATTTCCCTGCGGTCTTGCCGCAGGGTACCTTGAAGGGAAAGTTTGAAAACCGTAGGTTTTCAAGATATACTTAGAGGCATGAGTCTAAAGCGAGAACATCATTGCGTCCATGCCT
>Ga0210057_1008894_pt1 | contig 11768 bp, 9 predicted proteins | sample CryGeyCG2114_010_2_FD_183968 | JGI IMG/M metagenome (GOLD analysis project Ga0210057, IMG submission 183968) | Groundwater microbial communities from aquifer - Crystal Geyser CG10_big_fil_rev_8/21/14_0.10 (SPAdes) (version 2) | ecosystem: Environmental > Aquatic > Deep subsurface > Groundwater ...
TCTATGATCTGCAAGAAATTCCGCCGACGCCGACACCGACCAACACGCCCACGAGTACGCCGACGAGTACTCCAACGCAGATGCCCACGAGCACTCCGACGTTCACTAATACGCCAACGAGTACTCCCACTTTCACGCCGACGAGTACGCCTACGATTACGCCGACGAGTACTCCGACGGCAACGGATATGGCAACGCCGGTTCCGACAGATACTCCGACGTGGACGCCGACGAGTACGCCTACGATTACGCCGGTTCCGACCGCGACGCCAAATATTCAGTCAACGCCGGTGCCAACGCCAACGTCGGTGCCGACGAATACTCCGGTTCCGACCGCGACCCCAACGCCAAAGCCGTTAAGTTTAACTATAAATAGTATAACGGCTTATTACGGCGAAACCGCCGCTACTTCGGTAAATATAGCCGGAGCCGACGGCCAAAGCGTAACGGTGATAATCAATCCGCCGGCAGGATCAACTCTGACACCGCAAGGCGCAAATCAACTTGACGCTCTGCCGGGAACATTTATCGGCACTTCGCCATTTTCTATTTTGGTAAATGTGCCGACGAATGTCATCGGTCAGCAGACAATATACGCGACGGCGTACAAAGGCACCGAAGCTCCGCTGTCAACCTCAGGCACGGTGACGATAACCTATCGTCCCGCGCCGACCGCGACGGCGACTAAAACTCCGACTTTTACTCCCCCGCCGACGGCAACGCCGACTGTAACGCCGACGCGGACAAACACGCCGACGGCAACGGTAACGCCGTCGCCGAATGCGGAAGCGACGGCTCTCGCGGCTGAATGGACCCCGACGCCGACGCCCTCGTGGACGCCGACGCCGACAGCGACGGCAACCGCAACGAGTACGCTGACGGCAACGCCGACAAATGTGCCGGTGCCAAATAACATCCCGCCGATTTTAGAGTTGTATTCCCCCATTCAAAACCCACCTTACGAATTCAATCTAAAGGCGGGAGAATTCTTAAAAATCGGTTTTGTCGTAAAAGATTATGACGGGCCATATATAGCTGAACGAATTACTCAGCCGGGAAACTGGAAAATTATCGGCAATACAGAACAGATTAAAATCAATTACTTTACGTACAACAGTTTGGCTCGCCTGGCGATAACTTTTGGGACAAGCGTTTTGGGTAATTTTGAATTAACCGTTCAGGCGTTTGACGGCAGCCACTGGAGTAACGAAGTTATCGTTAAATGGGGCGTTTATAATATTCTCCCTACTGCGACACCAACAGGCACAGCGATGCCGACGCCGACCGTAACGCCGACGCGAACAAAAACTCCTGCTCCAACGGCAAAGCCATTACCGACGAATACGCCGCTGAATACGCCAACTATGACGCCAACGGCGACGGAAACTAGTACGCCGACGCCGGGTAACTGGCCGCCGAAGTTTAGTTATACCGGCAACCTGCCACTAGCAAGCGTACCGCTTTATGCCAAACTTGTTCTGACCTTGGTAGCGAATGATAGCGATGGGCCGCAACCGCCGACGATTACTACTTTAAATTCGGATTTTGCGCCGGTCATATCAGGCAATATAGCGACCGTCGGCAATATCACGACTAAAACACTGGTCGTTTCTACATATCAAAGAGGCGACATCTACTTTGAGGTTTTAGTTAGCGACGGCTTGAACCAGGCGACTTATTTAATCACCTATACGGTGACTAACGAAGTTGCTACGCCGACACGCACGCCGATAGCTACTCCCACGAGAGCGCCAACGCCGACCCCGTCTCCACCATCTCCGACTAGAACGCCAACGGCGACGGCGATGCCAAGTCCGACCAAAACGCCGACGCCGACCGCGACGCCGACGGCAATACTAACACCGGTGATGAAAGCGGGCGAAGTGGTAGTTACGGACGATCGGTCAAACTTGGAAAATTTGCTGGGTGAAATTGATTATGACCCGGCGAATAATCCAAGATTGGCGATATGGTGGAAACCGCGTACCAGTACCAACGAAACCGATGTTATCAACACGCACCTCTATGTTTTTATAGACGGATCGGCGACCGTTGCATACATCGGCCAAACCGGCAACGGAACGGATACTATGATTGAGTGGTATTCAGGCAACCGGCAATTTGTGCCTGCATATCGCAACGGACCACAATTCGGACATACATATCAGTTCCGGATATTCAGAGTTCGGACCGCTGGTTTGAAACCTCCGAATTACCGCTACGATGCGCCGGAAGCGGTAATGATGCTGACGGAAGGTACGGCTGGAGTAGAAATCGCGGCTGGCTCGGCTATCATGACTGATAACTTAGCGTCGTTTAAAGACATCAGCGGCGCCACGGACGACGACACGGAAGTTATTGTCCGATGGAATCTCACCGACATTTCGCAGATTCCATTGATGCCGCACCCCGCGACATTTGACATCCAAAGCGCAACGCTTACGGATGTCCATGTTTGGGGGCGCATTAACGGGGTTACTGACGTGTTTTACGGCAACCCCGGAAACGGACTGATTAATTTCTGGCGTATTGACAATAATACGCCGCTCACTAATAACAGCGGCGTGGTACAGCGAGGAATTAAGTTTGGCGAAAGCTACGGGCCGTTCCGGGTGTACGGACGGATTCGGGACGCGTTGGGAAATTACGCGTTCGTCGGACCGCTCATCACAGCCGGCTCGGTGCACTTGGTGGCGCCACTTCCAACAGCAACACCAACGCCGACCGTTGCGCCAAAGCCGATGCCGACGCCAACCCCGACCGCAACTCCGGTTGCGGCCATCTTCGTTCCTTCACCCACGCCGACGGTTACGCCGACGCCGACTCCTAAGTTGACACCGACGCCGACGAGGAGTGGATGATCTTTATTCGTTTTCAATGACGATGGTCGAGTGTGTTAACAACCGCTCGGCCTTCTTTTTTTATTTGATTAATGTACCGCAAAGAAATGCGACATTATTTTTTAACTATTTTTTTATGCTGAAATTAAACAAGAGGCAAAGCGCTATTCTATATTTTATCCAAAATAACCAACCCGCTGCCTCCAGTCAAATCATTCATTATTTAACGCACGATTGGGAGGAGGTTGTTTCACGCGCCACTGTCATCACGGCTTGTTTTCCCGCCAGGAAATAAAAGAGCTTGGGGACGCGAATAAAAACTACCAAAAAAATGCGGCCGCTTTAAGCCCGGTTATATTAAAAAAAGAATTAGAGCGGCTGACCATAGAATTAAGCTGGAAATTGATACGGAAGTTTTAATCAAGGAGCACAAAGAGGCGGCCGGGCATACCAAAGAAGAGGCGATTATGATTTTAAACCACAAGCAGGCGCTGGATTATGCCGCCGGCAATAAAAGTTTTTTTAAAAAAATTACGCTGAAGCAAATTGAAAATATGCACCGGCTGATAGTCGCCGGTTTAAACATCAATTACGGATTGAGAAAAAATTTAGTCGGCATCACCGGCACTAATTACCGCCTATTGGATAATCAGTATCAAATCCGGGAAGCGATGGAAAAATTAACGGCGTACATTAACAGAGCGAAGCAGCCGCTAACTAAAGCGCTCATGGCCGCGCTGATGATTTTGTATATCCAGCCTTTGAGGACGGCAATAAAAGGACCGCGCGCTTGTTAGCCAACGCCATTTTGCTGGCGTTTAATTATTGCCCGCTGTCCTACCGCGGCATTAACGAAAGCGATTACAAAAAGGCCTTGATTTTATTCTACGAGCAAAATAGCGCCGTCTTTTTTAAAGAATTATTCATTGAGCAGTTTAAATTTGCGGCCGCCAGTTATTTTAGAGGAAATGCCGGCACTGAGTCAAGAGGATAGTAGAAGATGACTAAAAGAATTTTTGCCCGACAACCTGCTAAAAAAAATTAAACTTAGTATATTAAAAAATTTTAGTCAATACCTTCATCGCTGGCATATTGGGCAAAAATGCGTCCCCCGCCCGCCCTGTTTTATTTTAATTATAATGCCGCGGCGACACCGTTTGCATCTTTCTCCCTTGCGCGCGTAAACTTTTAAAAATTTTACAAAGCCGCCCTTTTGTCCGTCCGCGTCGCGATAGTTATTAAAAGTAGTCCCCCGCTTTTTTATAGCTAATTTCAACACTTTTTTAATACTGCTATATAAACATTTTATTTCACTTTCAGTTAAACTGGCTATTTTGCGCGTTGGTTTTATCTTTGCCCAAAAGCAGGATTCGTCCGCGTAAATATTGCCGATGCCGGCGATTAGCTTTTGATTGAGCAACAACGCCTTAACGGTGGTTTTTTTATCAGCGAATATTTTAACGAAATTTTGTAGGGTAAACCCAGCCGTTAACGGCTCAATGCCGAATTTTTTCAACTCTTTTTCCAGTTCAATCTGACTAACTATTCTCATGTATCCAAACTGACGCAAATCATTGAAATATAAATGTGAACCGTCGCGAAACGATAAAATGACATGTGTGTGCCTGCCCGGCAATTTTTCCTCTGCCAATTCCCCGTGCCCACCGCCGATTATTTTTTCCCCTTGCTGGTAAATCAACTGACCAGTCATTTTCAGATGAATTAACAAAAAATCGCCGCTTTTTAATTCCATGTAAATTAATTTGCCGCGGCGGTTGATTTTTTTAAACTGATTGCCGGTTAAAACTTCTTTAAATTTTTTTGCTCCGCTTTTAACCAGACGGGGGGTTCTTGCCTCCGCGGCGGTTATCGTTTTATCCAAAATTTTTTGCGACAAATCATTTTTGATTGTTTCCACCTCGGGGAGTTCGGGCATACAATTTTAGATTTATGATTTATGATTTTGGCATTATTTTGGAATAATTTGGATATAAAAAATTTATCGTTCAATTCTCGCTTAGCTACTTTTTCTTCTTTCGTCCGTAAAATCTCTCCAGTAATGGATAATAAATGTCTTCTTGCGGCGAAATGACTAGTTTTTTATAAGTATGCTTATTCGTGAATTTTACAAAGTTGCAGCCGCGCGCAATCACTATCGGCGTTTGTTCCGCCCCTTCGCCCATTAAAAGCACGGCTGTAGTCGCCAGTGCGTCCACGACATTGCTCCTGGTTATTTTTAACTTGCGCCCGAAAATATCCGTCTTGCCGCGATGATCCGCCAACGGTTCTAAACCAAAAAAACCAACGGAAACGCCGATGACTCCGTAGCGCATTGGTTCGGTATGGCTATCGGTAATAATTACGGCCAGTTTTTTAACGCTATTTTTCTTTTTTAAATAATTACAAATTTCTTTGGCGATTTTATTGGCGTTTTTGGGCCAGAGAATATAATAGCCGTTGGCGTTGCTTTCGTCTATTCCTGCGGTGGGAATTAAAGTATAATCTTTTACGGTCAAAACGACATGGTTTCCCGGGACATCTTCGCGCGGAATATAAACATCCGCTTCTTTTTTGATAAGTGCGTCTTTATCCGGTACGTCTTCAATTTTAAGGCAGCGCCCTTGATGAATGGCGATGACTTTGGAGGTAATTAAAATAACATCGCCTTCGTGCAGGGAGGGCAAGTATTCGTCTAACACCGAATAAATATTGTCTTTGGGCGGCAAAAGGGGCCGCGTTTTTACGGTAATAAACTTCATTATTTTGCTTTTCTCACCGCGTTAGCGACCGCTTTGGCTACCCGCGGGTCAAACGGTTTGGGCATAATAAACGCTGGCGACAATTCTTTTTTGGCAACCAAACCGGCAATAGCCAGCGCGGCGGCAATTTTCATTTTGTCCGTAATCGCACGAGCGCGGGAGTCAAGCGCGCCGCGAAAAATTCCGGGGAAAGCCAACACGTTATTGATTTGGTTGGGATAATCCGAGCGGCCGGTACCAAAAACTTTTATTTTGGTTTTTTTAGCGTCCGTAAAATTTATCTCTGGGTTTGGATTCGCCATCGCGAATACTACCGGATTATCCGCCATTCGTCCAACGAACTCCGGCTTTAGGCTGTCGGCCGCGGAAACGCCGATAAAAACATCCGCGCCAGAAAGCGCCTCTTTCAGCCCGCCCGTTATTTTTTCTTTATTGGTTAAACGGGCGATTCTTTCTTTATAAACATTCAAGCCGCCGCGCCCTTGATAAATAACGCCAGAACTGTCAACCATGATTATATTTTTTCCCGGCACGCCGTAATTCATCAATAAATTAGCGACGGCCGTTGCGGCCGCGCCGGCGCCATTAATCACAATTTTTATTTTGGCGATATCTTTTTTTACCGCCCGCAAAGCGTTAATCAAAGCGGCTAACACGACGACAGCCGTACCGTGCTGGTCGTCGTGCATAACCGGAATGTCCAATTCCCGTTTCAACCTTTCTTCTATCTCAAAACAGCGCGGCGCAGATATGTCTTCCAAATTTATCCCGCCAAAACCGACTGAAATTAATTTTACCGTTTTAATTATTTCTTCCGCGTCTTGCGTCGCGAGGCAAATCGGGTACGCGTCCACGCCGCCGAATTCTTTAAATAAAATCGCTTTGCCTTCCATCACCGGCATCGCCGCCTCCGGGCCGATATTGCCTAAACCCAGTACGGCCGAGCCGTCGGTAATGATCGCGACGGAATTGGCTTTGATGGTATGAGAAAAAACAGCCGCTTTATTTTTATATATTAAGCGGCAGACTGCGGCTACCCCGGGCGTATAGGCAAGTGACAGACTTTTTTTATTTTTAACCGCGACTTTAGACCGAATTTCCAATTTTCCTTTTAATTTTTTATGCAAAACCAGCGATTGTTTGAAATAATTCATAAAAATCTAATATTTACGATATTTAGCACGCGCAAATTTTATGATAATGGGCAGAACGGAAATAAATATTATCGCCACGATTACGATTGAAAAATTATCTTTTATCCGCGGAATGTTGCCGAAAAAATATCCCAAAAGCGTAAAGCCAAATACCCAGATAAATCCTCCGGCGGCGTTATAACAAACAAACTTTTTGTAGTCCATCTTCCCGATGCCGGCCACGAAAGGCGCAAACGTTCGCATTATGGGAATAAACCGAGCCAAAAAAATAGTTTTGCCTCCGTATTTATCGTAAAAAATTTGCGCTTGGTCTAGGTGTTTTTGATTAATGGGAATCTTAGGGTGGTCAATTATTTTTTGGCCAAAAAAATGCCCGATCCAATAATTCGCGGTGTCGCCCAAAAAAGCGGCGACCCAAAGCAAGAACAGCAAAAAAATAACGTTAAAAGACCCGATCGCTGCCAAAGCTCCGGTCGCGAATAAAAACGAGTCTCCCGGCAAAAACGGCGTAAAGACAAAACCGGTTTCGGCAAAAATAATAAAAAATAAAATTACGTAAGCCGCAACTCCGTAATTTGCGATTATTTCCCCTAGATGAGCGTCGACGTGAATAATAAAATCAAAAATATTAACCAATATTTCCATAGATTGACATTTGCGTTGAGAGCGTTTAAAACTTGGCGGCGCCTTTCCGTCCGTGGCAAAATATTATCACATTTCACCCTTAATGACAAATGGGGGGGGCTTTTCATGTTCTGGCAAAACCTGTAAAATTAACCCATGACTGAACAACTACTAACCACTTTAAAAAAATACTTCGGCTACGATGAATTTCGGCCGATGCAGGCGGACATCATTAAAAGCGTTTTAGCCGGCAAAGATAATTTTGTTTTAATGCCGACGGGCGGAGGAAAGTCGCTTTGCTATCAATTGCCGGCGCTTGAATTTCCCGGAATAACCTTGGTAATCTCTCCGCTTATCGCCTTAATGAAAGACCAAGTTGACGCGTTGCAGGCGAACGGAATTAAAGCTGAATTTATTAATTCCTCTTTGACGCCGGCGCAAATTAACGCCGCTTACGCGCGCGCAAAAAATAATGAGATTAAAATTTTGTATCTCGCGCCGGAAAGATTCGCTCAAAAAGAATTTCAGAATTTTTTAAAATCATTGCCTGTCAGCTTAATCGCGGTTGACGAAGCGCATTGTATTTCCGAATGGGGGCATGATTTCCGTCCGGATTACCGCAATTTAAATTTATTAAAAAAACTTTTTCCTTTCGTCCCGCTAATCGCGCTCACCGCCACGGCGACCGCGAAAGTGCGCGCCGATATCATCAATCAGCTTAACCTGAAAAAAGCGCCGATTTTTATCTCCAGTTTTAACCGCGAGAATCTTAATTTGAGCGTTATTGAAAAAAAACAAGCTTTCCCCAAACTGGTCAACCTGCTGCAAAAATACAAAAATGAATCAGTTATTATTTACTGTTTCTCCCGCAAAGAAACGGAGGAAATAGCGGAAAACTTGCGCTTGAATAAATTCAACGCGCGCGCTTATCATGCCGGGCTGGAAACGAACGAAAGAAAATCAACTCAAGATTTTTTTATCAAAGACAAAATAAATATTATCGTCGCCACCATCGCTTTTGGCATGGGCATTGATAAGCCGGATGTCAGGTTAGTCGTCCATTATACTTTTCCTAAAACGCTGGAAGGTTATTACCAGGAAATCGGCCGCGCCGGCCGCGACGGCTTGCCGAGTGAATGCGTAACTTTTTATACCTACGCCGATACGAGAAAACATGAATTTTTCATCAACCAAATTGAGGATAATAATTTACAAAAACGCGCGCGGGAAAAGTTAAGCGAAATATTGAATTTTTGCGATCTCTCAACCTGCCGTAAAAAATATCTATTAAAATATTTCGGGGAAACTCTGGAAAAAGAAAACTGCGGCGGGTGCGATGTCTGCTTAACCGAAAAAGAAGTTTTTGACGCCACGGTCGTTTCAAAAAAAATTCTTTCCGCGGTCGCGCGCGCCGAAAATCGTTTTGGCAAAAATTATATTATTGATGTTTTGCTTGGTAAAAAAAATCAAAAAATTTTAATAAACAAGCACGATCAACTCTCTGTCTTTAAAATAATAAATGATTTCTCCGAAAATGAACTGGCTCAAATCATTAATCAGCTGATAAATTTAAATTATCTGCACAAAAGCGACGGCCAATATCCAATACTTACTTTAACAAAAAAAGGAGCGGAATTTATGGGGAGCGAAGAAACTTTATCCCTAAACAAACCGCGAGCCGACGTGATTGATGCTAAAAAACGGCCACAGCGGGGCGAACTTGAATTTAATCCCGAATTATTCGCCATTTTAAGATCGTTGCGCAAAGAGCTGGCGGAAAAAGCGAACGTCCCGCCTTTTGTAATTTTTGGCGACGCCAGTTTGCGGGAAATGGCTTATTATTTCCCCCAAGACAAAAATAATTTTTCAAAAATAAGCGGCGTTGGCGCGAAAAAGCTTGAACGATTCGGAGCTATTTTTTTAAGAGCGATAACTGAATTTACCGCTAAAAATAATCTGGCGCCTGTCGCCAGACGAGAAAAATCAGCAGAGCCGGTTTTAACGATGAGCACGCAAAAACCGACATTTTATTTAAAAACCAAAGAGCTTTTGATTAAAAAAACTTCAATAGAAAGAATCGCCAAGCGCCAAGACCTTGCGCCAAGCACGATAATAAACCATATTGAAAAAATAATAGACGCCGGAGAAATAATTAATCTTGCATATTTGAAACTCCCCCGCAACCGATACGAAACCATGAAAACCGCCTTCGCGGAATGCGGAGACGAAAAACTAAAACCGGTGTTTGAATATTTGAATGGACAATATTCGTACGACGAATTAAAGCTGGCGAGAATTTTGATTCGGTTGTGATAAATTTTAAAAAAACAGCCCAAACGTTGTTCGGCGTTGAGTCCTAAAGGATCTTTTATTAACCTCTTGAAGAATTCTAAGTGTTGCAATTACTGAAAGATTATCACTTGGCAAAAGTATTAACTTGTCGTCCAATTGATTAAGCAGCGGACTTAAAAATTCATCGGCCCACGACGGAGATAATGTTAATACGCCTGAAAAATCTATTTCCAGATCTTCATTTTTAGGAAGGTCGCGCAAGGTTGGCTGAAATGCCTTAAAGGCCTCACTGCCCAACTCCCGTGATATTAATGTTTTACCAAATTTTTCAAGTTGTAATTTCATATATTTTTAAAATGTGTTAAAACTCTATCTTAGCTAAACACCCCCGTACAATACGCTGACCGCGCGTAACACGAAATATTTTATCAGCGCCTTTCATCCGCACTTCAGCATCGCCGCTAGTAAAAAACAAACTGATCGGCTGTTCTATAATCACCTCGCGCACAAGCTTAAGTCCATTACCGCGCTTTTCCGGCGCACGCCCGGAAATGAATTCAGTAAACGCAACTTCCACCGCCGCTACATGGCTCGGAAGTTCCGGCCGAACCTGACGCAATGTTTCCAAAATACCCAATCCTCTATCAGCCAAAACAATTATGCCCTTGGCAAGGTCATAGCCAAAAAAAATTCCTGCTGTATCCGGCCACTTTCCTAAGTTATGCGCGAATGAATTATCACCGATCTCTCCGGCAACTAAAACGATTAAAGAATATAATTTTTCAAACCCGGGCTTTTGCATGAGCGCATTTTGCATTTTTGTCAGCCGAGCATTGAAAATCGAACTGGTTGAACAATAAAATGTACCCGGAAATTCAACGCCGTCTTGGATCCATTCCGAAGCAAACTTCATTAGATCGCTGGCAAATATTTCCAAATCTTTTTCACGGTAATAACGATGAGTCCCGCCATCTTTTTTAATCGCGACTAATTTGCCGCTTTTATCCCAGCGACGCAAAGTATCCAAAGAAACACCTAAAATTTCAGATGCTTGAGTTATTGTTAACAATTCTTCTTTCATATGCTTATACTAGCATAAATCGTAAAACTATGCAACATAGCACCAAAACTATGCAAAATTATACTAATCTATGCATAGAATAGACTAAACTACTTACTCCATGTCATTCCCGCCCGTCTCGCCGGAGCGAAGCCGAGACGGACGAAAGCGGGAATCCAGTTTTACAGCTCGCCCGAGAAAGCACGCTTAAGGACTGATTTTTTCAGCTCCTTCAAATCCGCCAGTTTTTGTTGATAAATCGCTTCCAGTTTTTTGGTTTTGGTGGAAAGGGCATCAAGTTTAGCGACGATGGATTTTTGTTCGGTGAGAAATTTGGGAAATGATAAAAAAAAGCCAACCAAGCCGAAAAATACGCTCAACAAGAAAATCCCGATCCCGCCAAGGCGGGACGGGATTTTCTCAAAAAGATTGGTTCGAACTTCCGCATTGCCGACCGCACTTTGGTCTTGGATTTCAAAAATGCCTTCAAAATTGCGAAAAAATACCATGCCGAGGCGCTTTGCGCGGCTCGGATGAATCGGGCGGGCAAAATGAATTCTGAAGCCGAGAGCATTAACAATTTCAAGTTTTTAATGAGTTAAGTATAACTCATTTCAGTAAATTTTTCAATAATTTCAAATTGAAAAATTCACTGGCTTTGGCGGCAATTCTCGCTCTTTGAATTTATAAAAAGAAAAGGGCGCGACTCCGTGAGGAGAAGCGCCCGGTTACCCCTTATCGTTGAGTGGGGCAACAAACTCAAGTTCGCCGCGAATGACACCGCTAATCTCGAGAACACAGATCGAGAAGACCCGGAGCGTGCCGACCTCTTTCAAGGTTAGCGACAACTCAAAGTCCGTTCCCTTCGTGATGTTCTTGAGATAGCGAAGATCGCTCCGCCGGAACCACATCTTGCACTCGATCATGAGCCGTTTGAATGTCTCGAAATCTGCGAAGTTGAAGTCGGCAACCTTGTCTTGAATCAGGAAGCCAACGACGACATACGAGAGTTGCGAGAGACAACGGACATACTGCTCCG
>Ga0210057_1008895_pt1 | contig 11767 bp, 15 predicted proteins | sample CryGeyCG2114_010_2_FD_183968 | JGI IMG/M metagenome (GOLD analysis project Ga0210057, IMG submission 183968) | Groundwater microbial communities from aquifer - Crystal Geyser CG10_big_fil_rev_8/21/14_0.10 (SPAdes) (version 2) | ecosystem: Environmental > Aquatic > Deep subsurface > Groundwater ...
AAGACCATATGATACCTTATTCTATAAGTGCAATGACTCGCTCTTTCAACTTCCATTAAAGAATAAGAACTTCAGAGATTATTAGCTTTGCCCAGCCGCAGCAAGCTGCGGGGTAAAACGATTTAATTTAGACTTAGAATGAAAAAAATTATTATCAACTTCTTTTTCATAAAATACTCTAGTTTTTTTAGTATAAATAAATATCGATTAAGATTTCATCTCCCCCATCACTCTCTCCACTTCTCCCCTCAAATCCTCCAGCGTCCCTTCATTTGAAATCTCATAATCTCTTTGCGCGTAAACATCTTCACTCCTTTGTCCATAATCTGGATCCTGATCGTTGCCTCTATCAGTCGCATCAATTCGTTTAAAATCTTCTTCAGTGAGCGGATCTCCTTCTCTTTTTCTTTCCAAGAATCTTTTCATTCGTATTTCATCAGAAGCATGTATTCCAATTAAAACAAAACCTTCTAATTCTCTAAAAGGTAATTCGTCATTTAAATTTCTGAATCCTTCTATCACATAACTTTTTCCAGTTTCAAGCGAATCAATTATTCTTCTCGCCCAAACTTCTTTACCCTCTTCAACTCTAAGTAAATTTCCAAGGTTCTGTAAATTATCTCTCGTAAGTTCTATTCCTCTTTTTGTCGCTTCCTTTCTCACTTCATCGCCAAACGATTTTTTTATAAATCCGTACTTCTCAACGAAGATTTTTGATATTTCCTCTTTTCCAGAACAAATGAATCCAGTAATTCCGATTATCATTCATTTAGGAAATTCAATCTATTTATAATTTAATCGAAATCATTAAATATCTATTTGACTTCTAAATTTATGCATAAAAATGAGGAAATTGCCAAGGTCCTCGAATCGATAGGTCTTAGCAAAAACGAAACAGAAATTTATTTGGATCTTCTGATTAACGGAAAGTCTTCGGCAAACGACATCTCAAAAAGAACTTCAATCCACAGAACAAACGTTTATGACATTCTTGAAAATTTATCTCGAAAAGGTATTGCTGATAAGATAATTGAAAACGATAAAAATTTTTTCTATCCCGCCCCTCCTAAAGATTTATTAGATTCACTAAAACAGACACAGAATGTTTTCGAAAAAATTCTTCCTGAATTAGAATCAATGCAAACTCAAAAAGTCGAAGAGAGAAAAGTATCCGTCTCTGAAGGGCTGACATCCGTAAAAAATATAATCTTGAGTTTGTTGATTAATAAAAGTCCGATTTATGTATACGGAATGCCTAAAGAAGTGATGGGAATATTAGGAAGTTTTATTGACGATTTTCACAAAGAAAGGATTTCACAAGGGATTATTTTCAAAGGTATATATAATCAAAGCGCGATGAAAACCATCAAAGATTTAAATTGCATGACCCTCACCGAAGCAAGATATTTTCCTTCAACCTATGATTCAAAAATATCAACAACTATTTGCGGAAATAAAGTGATTCTCCAGTTTTGGGAGTTGCCGACATCTGCAGTCGTTATAGAAAACGAATCAATTGCAAAAACATACAAAAACTTTTTCGACATCCTTTGGAACGAAGCAATTTCTTTATCCCATGAAACTCTAGAATAACAACACAAATTCGTCGTTCTCAAGACCGCTTTCATTTATATAAAAGTGAAACTTGTTATTCTTATGATAAGGCAAATCTCTTTATGCACGCATTGCGCAGATACTATCACAAATCCCCTCTGCCCTTATTGTTTTGCGAGACATGTGATGCTGTGGCTTAACGATAAGTTGCTATCCGAGAAACAAGTGAAGATAATTCTTCTTGAACTCAAGCGATTTATCCGAGAGTCAGAAGAAACCCATTCAGATATGACTTGCATCATTTGCGGAAAAGAAGAGGTTAAATTTTGTACTTATTGTTCAATTTATCGGGCATCAAGAATAATTGAAAAAGTTGCAGGGATTGAAATGGCAGAAATGTTTGAAGAGGATTTCGATGCAAAAATCTGGCAAAGAGTATACAGATAAACTTTAAATATGGATTCTTTTATATTCTCTTAGCGGAAAGCACCTAACACAAACTCAAGGGAAGATTATGCCGAGAGACTTCACGTTTGGGGGTGAGAGATGGAGATGGAGAAGGAGTGGGGTCTCGAGTTGAAGAAACCGTCGATGTTAAATCCGTAAGGATTTACTTAACTTAGGTGTCGTCGCTAGTCAATCAGCCCTGAGCACAAACTCAAGGGAAGATTATGCGAAAGAAACCGTTAGGTGTCGTCGCTAGTCAATCAGCCCTGAGCACAAACTCAAGGGAAGATTATGCGAAAGAAACCGTTAGGTGTCGTCGCGAGCCTATAGCTCAGCCAGGTTAGAGCACTGCTCTTATATGAGTACAATTCGCTAGAATTGTTTTCTCTTTGAGAACTCGAAGAGAGGCAGGGGTCCCAAGTTCAAATCTTGGTAGGCTCATAATTGTAAATCTGGCTTCATCCCAAATTAAATTTTTTTGTGAGATTTTGTTTGTAATTTACTTGTCAAACACACAACTTCGACCACCAACCAAGACCTTACCCCTTAACACGAAGTTGCTCGCCCAAATCGAGTCCCAACTCGAGCCAACATTTTGAATTGATTAGATAATTTGACAAAATGTAAACTCTCGCCCTAATACCAAACAAAATCTCTATTATAAATAAATTAATTTTTGTAATATGGGATGAAGCCTGTAAATCCGCAACTCTTATAAAACCCAATCCCCTTAATGATTCATGAAAAAAAAGGTTGATTTAGATATAAACGATAATAGATTCTTTGCATTTATCATTGTACTTCTCAGTATCATTGGTGTCGTAATTTATTTAATCGCAAATAAAAAAGATAAATACACAAAATTCTACACTAAACAAAGTCTAGTGATTTTTATTTTTGCCGTCATCGTTTGGGCGATTGGCATAGTCATAAAATTTATCCCGATTCTTGGACAGTTAATAAATATAATTTTGATTGTAGTGACTGTAATCCTTTGGGTTTTAGCGATGTTGTATGCATTATCAGGTAAGGAGACTTACACTCCAGTAATCGGTAAATTCGCCGATAAATTCAATTTCTAAAATGAAATCTTTATCTAAAAAGTCAAAATCTAAACGGAACATTCCTGTAATAATAAATTCAATGATCGCATTGATTTGTTTGATACTAACTTTTTTTGTTAATTGGCTTTTTATAATTCCTGCGGTGATTTTGATGCTTATCAATACACGACTTTTATCTAAATAGCAATACAATAAATTTAAAAGCGATCCATCCTATTAAAAAAAATGACATTCGGACTTGAAAATTACATCCAAAATGAATACATTAGAGCGATAATCCTACTTGTAGGCATCTTTGTAGTATTGAAATTATTTGTTTTTATAATAGAAAAGATAGTCATAAAATTTACAAAAAAGACTCAAACCGATTTAGACGACAAAATAATTGAAAAAACATCAAGCCCTATCTCGCTTTTGATTTTAATAATAGGTATAAGGATAGCAGTAGAAGAAATAACAGCTGTTCAAGGTAACTTTGAAAAAATATTCAACAATATAATTTATTCTTTGATTATAATAGTCGGAGGATTTATTATCTATAGGGTTGTTGACTTAGTAGTTGCCAGAGCTTGGAAGCGAGTCGCAATTAAAACAAAATCAAACATTGATGAAAATCTTTATTCTATTGTTCACGGACTTTTGAATTTCTTATGGATTATTTTCGTTTTCTTGTATGTCTTGACGCTATGGGGAATTCAGGTCGGTCCATTCCTTGCAGGGCTCGGTATCGCAGGTATCGCCGTCGCTTTAGCTCTTCAGCCGATATTAAGCAATATATTCAGCGGAATCTCTATTGTTTTAGATAAAACAATAAGAGCAGGAGATTTAGTTTATATAGAAGATAAAGTGAAAGGAAAAATTTTGGAAATTGGTCTTCGAAGCACAAAAATAATGACATTCGACAATGAATTGATAATCATCCCAAATTCTAAACTTTCAGATTCTATAATCCAGAACGTAACACTTCCCGAGCCGAAATCAAGAGTTATTGTCCCATTCAGCGTTGCTTACGGTACAGACATTGAAAAAGTAAGGAAAATAGTTTTAAGTGAAATTTCAAAAATTAAACACGTGAGTCACGACCCGTCTCCGATAGTCCGTTTTGTAGAAATGGCAAACTCGTCATTAAATTTCAAGGCATATTTTCATGTTGATTCTTTTGATAACCGATTTGAAGCCATAGACGAAGCAAACACGAGAATTTACAACGCATTGAATAAGAATAAAATAAAAATTCCGTTCCCGACCATGGATATCAATTTAAAGAAAAATTAATATGAGCTATTAAAATAATTTTTAATCTGTATCTTTAAACAACTTTCTTTTTGAATTACGTATTGCATTAAGTGTTGGCTCGCTATAATCCGGAATACATTGTTCCAACCACCCAAACAATCCTCCTCTAGCGACATAAGTTACAAAACTCTTAAACTCTTCGGATGCAATCTCATACTCTCCGATTACGACTCCGCTTTCATCCCCCCAAATTCTTAAAGGAACAGATATTCCCTCACCATCTAGATTATATTCCTCTATCACTCCTACTTCTCCTTGTTTTCTAAAAGATTCTAACATAAGTGGAATAAAATCATTCTCTTCTCTTTGTTCTTCTCTCAATGTAGTTAATGTTGTTTGAAGAGCTTCATCTCTCTGTTCTCGCTCTTGGTTCCAAAATTTTTCTTCAGGATATACAAGCAAATAAGTCTCATGTATCTCCGGATGAGCTGCAAATTTTTCAACAATTTCGCAAAGATGTCTTGTTGGAGTTGAATATTTTCCAATTCTTACAAAAGAAGTAAATTGAGCATAAAATCCTGAGTCAATTTCTCCATGTGATAAAGTTCCAAGTTCATAAGTCATCATCTAGCCCACAATCTGCAGTTTATAAATATTTTCAACACATTTAAATAATTATTAAATCTCATCTAAAAATGAAGTGGCAAAATTTGATTTCTTGGGTAAGCGCATTAATTCTCTTAGGACTTCTTATAACATATTTCATACTTTTCTTTTTTCCTTACTCTATTGATTTTAGTTTTAAGGAGGTAAATAATAATTTTTCAATAACAGCAGAAGGATCTACGTCAATGCAATTCTATCCGAATATGAGATTTCCCACATCAACTATAACTTATTCAATTGATAAAGTTGGTTGTACCGTGAAAAAGATTGCGGATATGAAACGTGCTTTTTCTTCAATACAGGATCAGACATCTTTAAGTTTTATTGAACTTCCTGAAAATGGAGCGATAACCATAGTTTGTGAAAGTACAACTAGAGTTGAAGAGGGGTTATATATTGCAGGTGAAGGCGGTCCGAGCAACGTAACACAGACTGGATTATTTAATGTAATCTCAAAAGGTAATATCCTGCTCATAAGAGAAGATAGATGTCAAACACCATCAATAGCTATTCATGAACTATTACATGTCTTAGGCTTTGACCATTCTACTAATAAAAATAATATTATGTATCCTGTCACAAATTGTAAACAGACAATCGGTCAAGATGCTTTAGATCTGATCAATGAATTATACAAAACGCCAAGTTACCCTGATTTAGCGATACAGAATGCATCCGCAAGTTTTACTGGAAATTATTTTACTTCAAATGTTCAGATAATAAATCAAGGATTGTCACTTGCAAACAATTCCACCCTTATTATTTATGGAGATGATAAAGAGATTAAAAGAGTAGATATAGAAGAATTAGATTATGGATATGGACGCATCATCTCGTTTGAAAGATTGCTTACCTCAAAAAGATATGATAAAGTGGAGTATGACATTGAATATAATGGAAATGAAATAAGCAAAGAGAACAACAAAGCCATATTGATAATAAAAAAATAAAAAAAGATTAATAAAAATAAAAAAGTTAAAATTCTTCGTCAAGTTCTTCCCACGAATCTAAATCATCCTCTTCGTCGAGGTCACTTGCATTCTCTTCTACTTTAGAATCCTTCATTTTCTAACCTCATTTTAGTATGTTTTAACATATTAATAACCCTATATAAACATTTCTATAATCTGGTCTTATTCAATAAAATCCGTTGATAAATTTATTATTTTTTATTTCGTGCATCATATAAGATAAAGATTTTTTATTGGCAAACTTCTTTCTGGGGTATTTTCAAAGTTTTGTAGAAACAATTTATTATGTTATTTATTAAATCAGGATTTGTTGTAGTTGTTGAAGCATAAAATGTTTTTGTTTCTCTTTCTAAAATATTTTGAGTAGAAGAGATTGAATAAAAACTTTTATCGATTGTTTCCCTGTCTTTTACAAATAATATCTCAATTTCAAAATCACCGCTCAAATCAAAATCTAAATTTTATACTTTCACACTACAGTCAATTCTTTTTTCATTGCATTTATTCAAATCATAGGTATCATAATTAAGACATGTTTCAACTTTATTTGGAATAAGAACAGAATATGAGATCTGGATCATGTTGCATACTTTCTCATCTTCAGAGTTTTTCGTTGGAGTTCCACTCGCACCACTCGTACCTCCACCACTACTCGAGCCTCCCCCCGCTAAAACTGAACCATCATTTCCTGCAGTTCCAATATCCTTATCATTTAATCCATTAGAGTTAGATGTATCCGATTGTTTATTAGTGAAGACGTTTGATATTCCTTGACGTATTGGATTATCTTTATTTGAAAAGAATATGAAATATAATACAACTAAAATTATTATTAAAATTATAGATATAAAAATTATGACTGGAAGCTTGCTTTTTTTCCTCACGACCTTTTTCATGAAACGATTAAGAGAGGGAGATATATAAAATATCTGTTTCGATTATTTTATTTTGTCGCTTATCAAAATCTTATTGCAACTCCGTTCAACTTCTGCATAGAAATATATGGAGGGATTGCTTTCACAATCCCTCATTATCCCCTCGCCCATCTCGTCCCACGATTTTTTGAATTAATAAAACAGTTTGACAAAAAATCATAGAACTCGGTTGAACTCCGTTCAACTTCTGCATAGAAATATATGGAGGGATTGCTTTCACAATCCCTCATTATCCCCTCGCCCATCTCGTCCCACGATTTTTTGAATTAATAAAACAGTTTGACAAAAAATCATAGAACTCGGTTGAACTCCGTTCAACTTCTGCATAGAAATATATGGAGGGATTGCTTTCACAATCCCTCATTATCCCCTCGCCCAGAGTTGAACTGGGGATCTCCCGGGCACTGCTCATTGCTTTGCTCGTTTCATGACTTTTGGGGCTTCACAGTTATCCATAATGGAATCTCCGCCTTAGTGCGAGGAAACCTAACGGTTTCCTTCGCTTAACCTTCCCTTGAATTTGCCTCAAGGGTGATTAATAAAACTACAGCCAGGCGCTCTAACCACTGAGCTACGAAGGGTTCTTCTTAGAAATGATAAGTGTTTTTTAAAGGTTATTGTGGGATATATTAATGTGCTTAACCGTAATTATGTTACCATGACAACAAAAGGTTTTGGTGTATGAATTAATCAAAGAGAATGGCATACAGCAAAAACTTTAAGTTGAAGGCGATCAAGCACGCAGAGATGAAATCGTTTTACCCTGCAGCTTGCTGCGTTTGGGTCAGTTGATTTGGGGAACTTTTTTCATTGAACATAAATCTGCAAATATTTTTCATCTTAATCAATTGTCAATTTTAGCTAATCAAGATATAAATACGATAAAAATCCAACTAAATCAATTATCTCCTCAAGTTCAAACTCTTCTTAATGGAAACATTCTATCAAGACTAACTTCCATAGAAAACAAAACATTAAAGATAAATGAACTCGACCTACGAGTTAAAGCATTAGAAAACAAAACACAAAACAACACTCCAATAAATTCCCCATATCTCAAATACCTTTCATCATCCGACCGTAAAAATATCATCTGTGGCTACGCTCAAGACAATCATTTAACAAGCTACGAAGATTTAGGATGGCATTGCGATATGACTTATACTACTTCAAGAAGTGGAAGAGAAAGTGTTAAGTGTAAATGTTATAAAACTTAATTAATGCTAGCATATGTTCCTAAGACTAATATAATCAAAAATATTATTTCTATAGTCCCTTCAATATACAAATCCCATTTTTCGAATTTTGTTAGTTTGATGAAATTAGTTCTTTCCATTTCTGAGTCATCAATCCTGTGCCAACATAATATATATTTCTAAATTTCAGTCTCTCTCCGCCCCAACTTGTTGTTCTGCAACAAAGAATGCTTTATTAGAATATACTTCGTGTATCTTTCCGTTATGCTCATATAATCCTGCAGCGCAAGGCAGAGCGAACTTTCCAAGTACTCCCATCTTCGAGTAAACAACATAAGAAATGACTCGTGTTTCGCCGGTTGATAATGACTTAAAATCCCATTCAATCTTCCTGTTTTTCTCGTCGATGCTCGTTATCGCTTCAATTCCCATTCTATTATATAATTTCATTAAAGGCGGAATCTTATCAATGACGCTGATATTCGCTAATTCATTTCTTGATTTAAGTTTCAATGTAACTTTTAATGCGAATTCCCCACCCCGTGTTCGAACATAGGATATAGTCTTAGTTATTTGAAGAGGTTTTTGTGAATATCTCCTAGCACCGATAGTGATGATTACAATAAATAAAACAATGATAAACGGAAAGAACCAGTTTGTCTTAACTCTTATTTCTCTGAATTCTCCAGGAGCAATTTCACTGTTCCAAGTATAAGTTATCCTCGAACCTTTCCTTTCCATATAATCTGGTTTAGGTGAAAACGACGTAAATAATCTTGAAATAATATTCTTCTTTACTTGAGTTGTCGTCGGAGATGGAATATTTCCTTCATTAGTCTTTCTTATGACTTTAGTATTTACAAATAATCCCCACTCCCTGTCATACGAAGTTAGAATATCTTTCTCGTCGAATTTAATTGTTCCTTTGATTCTCGTGCTTTCATTCTTCACATTTAGATCCACTTCAAGTGTATAAAATCCTGCCATCAATTTTTTATAATCTTCTTTGTTCAAAGTCACAACAAATTCTTTTCTCTCTATTGGACCGATATCAAAAGTCTTGTCGAACTTAAAAAAATCGGAATAAAATTCTCCCTTAACATCTTTGAAACCATAATTCACTTTATTTATCAATGACAATTTTATCGTATTCGAACTTGGATCAAGCTGGCTTTGGCCAATATCAAATACCTCATCTAAATTAACAAAATTTATCGTCAATCCAAGGTCTTTTTTATCTCCTTCTTCATTTCCAATGGAATATCTTAATACATAATATCCCTCATAATTAAAATTTTCTCGCGGGTATATGACAACGTCAATCGTTTTTGTTTCCTTAGATTTCAAGCTAAACTTTTCTTCCGGAGTCATTCTAAAACCGAGAAGGTTATATAACCCAAACACATCGTCCTCTCCATGGTTTGTGACATTAAGTTGAAGATAAATTGGCTCGTTTAAATTAGTTATATAAACGACGTCGTCAGATACTTTTTCAACAGTAACGTTTAGAGAAAAGACTGTAGGAATCAGAAGAAGGGTGCAAAAAATAAACAAAACCTTTTTTAACATGCGATAAAATGACGAATATTGTATATAAATATTTCTATGTTATCTTTTAATGACAATTAAAATCCCCATAAGTATCGCTGAAAGTACAAATTTAAATCTGTATGACTCCACCTCTTTGCCCCTCAAGTTCAAGGTAGGCTTTTGCTTGATCCAAGAAGTTATTACAATCTGCTATCAATTTATCCTCAAATTCTTCTATTCTAGCTGGAATGACCCATTTATTGTAAATATCTCTGAACGGAGTTTTCCAATTTGCTTCTTCAAACTGGTGTTTATAATCTCTTACCAAAGTGCCCTTAAGTTTTATCTCACATGAACCGGTCTGCATCTTTATTTTTTGCCCCTCTTTCTGAATCTCAATATCTTTCATTCCAAGAATCTTCCATTGGATTTTTACTTCAAATTTAAAATAATGTGTAATCTCTCTTGACCCCGTCCAAAAAATATCAAGTCCCTTGACCTCCGGTCCCTGTTTTTCTATATATCTATCTTCCGTTACCTTAAGTTTGGTCTCTTCACCAAGAAAATCATAGCACCATCTATAAAATTCCTTAAATTCAAAAGGACCAGTATGTTTTATTTTACTTGCATAAAGTGTTTCAGGATCTGACATTTTTCATCACTCTCTTCAAATTTGAACAATCCCCGCCTTTTGTCCTTCGAGAGCAAGATAAGCTTTGACTTGATCCAAAAACTCTTCACATTCAGAAATTAATTTAGATTCATACTCTTCAACTCTAGCGGGGATGACCCATTTTTCATATATAGCTCTCATGAATTTTTTACTTGCGTTCTGCTCAAACTTTGCTTCATAATCTCTTATTAAAACGCCCTTGACTTTGATTTCAATAGAACCTGTATTTATCTTTGATTTTTTCCCATTTTTTTCTATTTCAATATCTTTTAGTCCGATGACACTCCATTCAACCTTTATTTCATGTTTGAAATAGTCCGTTATTTTTCTGAATCCACTCCATTTAATATCAATATTCTTTGAATCGACCCCAAGTTTCTCAACATATTTTTCTTCAACTACAACTAAATTTGCTTCCTCTCTGAGCCAATCATAACAAAATCGATACAGTTCTTTAAAATGAACTGGACCAGAATTCTTTATCTTACTATTAAATATGACTTCTTTCTCTGGCATTTTTCTACCCTCTTTCTATTTATTTAAAATACAAAACATCTTTAAAAATCTTCTTGAATTATAAATCGATACTCTTTGCCTTCTGCGCCTCTGTTTCCATAAAAGCTTTCGATTGATCAACAAATTCATCACAAAAATCAAGAAGTTGATCTTCAAATTGTTCAATTCTAGCTTTGATGAGCCATTTCTCATAAATTTTATTCATCCATGACTTAAATTGTGAAGTATCAAATTTACCTTCATAGTCCCTGATAACAGTTCCTTTCACCTTCATTTCTATTGACCCCGTATTCGTCTTTAATTTTTTCCCGTCTTTTTGATATTCGACATCCTTGAGACCTACCACTCTCCATTTTACTTCAATAGTATACTTAAAATAATCCGTAACTTTTCTAAATGCATTCCAAGTCGCTTCTATGTTCTTTCCGTTAGCGATCTTCTCAACATACGAAGTTTCAGCAATGATTAAATTAGTCTCATCACTCAGCCAATCATAACAGAAATTATAGAGCTCTTTAAAATTGACTGGCCCGGTATTTTTTAACTTGCTCTCAAAAACCTCTTTCTTTTTCATTCAAACACAAAGAAATCATAACTTAAAAATTCTTCTACGAAGAATTTTTCGTTGATTTCATTCGGCGCTTCCATTCATTTCAATAGATTCTTTCAAAGGATGACAAGAAGTTTATATTAATTAATAAGAGGAGAATTACAATATTACTCGTTCAATAAAATTTCCTGCTTTGTCTGTGACCATGACTTTTTGAAAGGTTTTTCCTTTTAATGAAACTTTTTTATTGCACATTCCTTTATCTAATCTAGAGCAAATACTTGAACTTTTTTCTTTACCTCTGCTGTCATTATAAAAATAAGTTGCTTCTTCGAGATTTTGTTCAGTTATATTTAAGTTGAAATAAATATATTTTCCATCGTCATTCCAGAAAGAAACTGGATTATTTATGACTGGAAAAGTTGTGTC
>Ga0210057_1008898_pt1 | contig 11764 bp, 9 predicted proteins | sample CryGeyCG2114_010_2_FD_183968 | JGI IMG/M metagenome (GOLD analysis project Ga0210057, IMG submission 183968) | Groundwater microbial communities from aquifer - Crystal Geyser CG10_big_fil_rev_8/21/14_0.10 (SPAdes) (version 2) | ecosystem: Environmental > Aquatic > Deep subsurface > Groundwater ...
CCATATTTGTCTTTTGCAGCTAGAGCGTAAAATCCAAGTTGCCAATCTCTGGCTTTTGGTTTTACAATAGTATTCCCAGTTTTGTAGTCAATTATTTCAACTCCTTTATCTGTGAAGTCAATGCGGTCTGCATAACCTATAAAATTTATTCCTTCAATATTTGCTTGAAGATTTATTTCCGTTTTAGAGTCTTTAGAATATTTGTTTTTGTTTCTTTCAAAAAATACCCTTATTAGAGGAATAGCTTCATCTAAATTAACGAATTCCCATTTTTCCTCAGCTTGAAGAGTTTTTGCAAGAATTATGAATTCTTTTTCTTCTTTGATAAGGCTTTTTGTCCCTATTTCTGCAACATGATGCACAAAAGAACCGAGCTTTATTGCTTCCCAAGAAAGAGGAATTGGTTCTGGCATGTTATAAATATATTTGTACTCATATTTTTTCTGGCATTCGTCAAAGAGTAATAAAGAAGAGGGTGAGAACTTAATATTTTTGAGGTTGTTCTGAATTTGTGCAGGTTTTATTTCCAGATTTGGCTCAAGGTACTTTTCTTCATTATCTTCTATAAATAAGATATCTGGATTTTTCTTGTATTCTACCTCATTAAGAAATTGTGATGGTAAATATTTTTTATTTCCATATTCTTTTGCATATGTTAAATAGAGGTTTTCTTTAGACCTTGTGAAGGCTACATAACACAAGCGCCTTTCTTCTAATAACTGATTCTTGGTTTCATATTCTTTTATAATATATTTCCTTTCAACTTCTGGAATTGGTTTAAGCATTTCTTTTAGTTCAGGAGATAATTCGGGAGGTATAATTGAATTATTTCCAATCTTTTCCATCGGGAAACGTTTTTGGGCAAGGTTAGTTACAATGACCACCTTATATTCCAAACCTTTAGTTGCATGCAGAGTCATTATTCTTATTCCGGACTCTTGAGCTGAAGGGGCATCTATTTCGATGTCAAGGGTTTCCATTATCTTGAGGTGGTTTATGAAAGAGTCTATGTCTGGGGAATCTGTTTCTGAATATTCTTGAGTTATTTCATGAAGCTTTTGAAGACATAAGAAATTTTCCTTATCACTTGCTTCCGAACTTATTCCAGTTATCTCATATAGTTTTAAGATTAATTTTTGTATATCTTCGGATGCATGTGGAACAAGGTCATTTATTTTTTTTGTTATAATTCCGAATTTTATCTTTCCTTCTTCTGAAAGATTGAACTTTTGTATGTTCTCTGTTAGTTCTTTGTTTAAATCTTCCTCTTTGTTATTTTTAATGAACTTTCCGAGGTTTATTAAATCCGAATCAGGAAGATTTGCTTCATGTATCAAATTCCACCATGAATGCTCTGAATTATTTGTTTTTGTTTTTATTGAATTTATAATTTTCAAATAATCAACTACTTTTTTCACAATTGGAATTTTTAAAAGAGAATTTGAGGCAATGGCAATATAAGGGATTTTTTCGTATTCAAATGCCTTTTTCAACATTCTCGATTGCTGATGGGTTCGAAACATAATGCATATCTCATTTTCCGGTGTTCCTTTCCCGATTTCATGTTTTACTATTTCTATAATTTTCCTTGTTTCTTCTTTTGCGTTTTTTAATTCATAGACCTGCGCCTTTTCACCTTTTCTATTATGGGCATTTTCAACTTTAAAGCAATCTTCCTTTTTTTCGTAATTGTATTCTATCAACTGATGTGCGAGATTTAATACTGAATCTGGGGACCGGAATGATTTAGTAAGGGTAAATATTTCTTCATCTCTTACTGAAAAATGTTTCTTGAAAAGGTTAAAGTTTTCCTTGTAAGCTCCTCTGAATCTGTAAATCGATTGATTTAAGTCGCCTACGACAGTTATATTTTTTTTAGGAGAAATCAATTTTAACAAGTCAAATTGCATTTTGTTTGTATCCTGAAATTCATCTACTATGATATAATCAAATTCATTTGCAAGATGGGGATTTTTTTCAAGTAAATCTATGGCATTTTTGTTTAAATCAGAATAATCTTGGAAATTCTTTATTTTCTTTATTTTTTCGTATGCTTTCCATGTTTGCACGAATTTTCTCAAATCTAGCAGTTTTTGATGTCTTTCTATTAATTCACTCAATCCGCTTTTTTTGTGATAACTTTCTTTTTTTAAGTGAGATGTTTTTAGAGTGAAATTTAAATTCTCAAGAGTTTTTTCAAGATTTGGATTTCCAAGGGCATTCATATTTTCTATAAAATATTTGTCAAGCTCTTCTATCTTTATTCCAAGGTCTTTTGCAGTTCCTATTGTTGAAATGTATCTGTGACAGTAGTAGGGCTGAATCTTAAAATGTTTATGAAGAATTATTTTCGCATCTTCTGGAGTCATTATTCTGAAGTTTTCTGTTATTCCTATATTTTTTCCATGCTTTTTAATCAAGTCAGAGCAAAATGCGTGAAATGTTCTCATTATTGGTTCTCTATCGTCTTTTAGTATTGGGAGAATTTTTGTTCTTAATGAATTTGCGGCTTCGTTTGAAAATGTAAGGCAGACAATCTTTTCTGGCTGATAAAGATTATTTTTTAACAGATATTCTATTTTCTCAACTATTTTGTAGGTTTTTCCTGTGCCTGCTCCTGCAAGAATAATACATGGACCGAATGTTTTTTCTATAGCTGAGGGCATTATTGTTCTAAAAAAGAAGCTCTTATATATTTTCCCTTAAAACTGCTAAAGCCATTCCGGCCTTTACTTTAGGTATTTCTCCAGTCACATAATCCAAACCAGTTAAATCATAAAATGCCCTGTCCTCAACAATGGAATGTAATAATTTCAAATATTCTCTTAATCTCTCAGGCCTTTGACTTTTTGCATTATCATAAATTATTCTTAACTGATCTTCGTTATAATTTGCAGTTCCTATTACGCCTCTTATTGTTGCATCTCTTTCTAAATAATTGAAGATTATTGTATTTGATTTTTTTTTCAATTCACCTTTTTTAGTTAGTTTTCCAGCTTTATTGCCTGCCCAATTAATGGCAATGCTGATAAGTCTTGTCATTACAGAATTTCCCCATAACCAATAAGGCGCCAGTGATTATTTATGTTTCTTGCTAATCCGACATTGTCTCCTTTGAACGGAACAACTGGAATTCTTAGGGTCATGTCCATAATTCCATTTGACATTCTTTTAATTATGCCTACAGATGTTGCTGTATTTACTGAGAGCATTAGCATTTCGGATGGCTTCAAGGGTGCCACTTTTTCTTTTTTTCCAGTGCCAAAGATTTCTTCAAATAATGAGTATTTTAATTTTAGGGAAGTTGTGATTTCAGGTAGTTTTCCCGGAATTGAAATTACCCCTCCAGATAGGGTATCTGTTTTTCCTGTGGACATGTCAAGTTCTGTTTCTATAGCAAGACTTCCTCCAGGGGAAATTTCAGATACTTTATGTACACCTTTGAACAGTGAAACAATTTTTGTTTTAAGGGTTTTATATTTTATTTGATTGGCTTCTTTTATTGTTATTCCTGGCTTGATTTCTATTTCATCTCCGACTTTTAATCTGCCATGTTTCATTGCTCCTCCTAGAACTGCCCCGTGTAGATTTTCAGGAGATGTTCCCGGCTTATTAATGTCAAAGCTTCTCGCAATAACAAATAAGGGAGTTCCTTCATAATCTCTTTCAGGAATTTTTATCTTGGCTATTTCTTCAAATATGCTTTGCAAGTTTATTCCCTGTTGTGCAGATACTGGAATTATAGGAGAATTTTCTGCAATTGTTCCTTTTACAAGTTCCTTTATGGCTTTGTAATTTTCAAGGGCTTTTTCTTTTGAAACAAGATCAATTTTATTTTGCACTATTATTATTTGTTTTATTCCCTTTGTATGTAAAGCAATTAAATGTTCTTGGGTTTGTGGTTTTATTCCTTCGTTTGCTGCTACGACCAAGATTGCCGCATCAACAATCGCAGCTCCTGAAAGCATTGTGGCCATAAGCATCTCATGTCCAGGGGCGTCTACAAATGAGACATATCTTTCTGGCTCTCCTTTGCCTTCTATATTATAAGTTCCATTATCATTGGATAGAATTATATCAGCGTAACCAAGTTTTATCGTTATTCCTCTCTTTAATTCTTCTGAGTGAGTGTCAGTCCACTTTCCAGATAATTTTTGTAATAATGTTGTCTTTCCGTGGTCTATGTGCCCAACTATTACAATGTTAACGGTTTCCAAATTTGTTATATCGGTTTTTACCATAAATATAATTAGAAATAGGTGTTTTAAAGATTTGCCTTACAAATCTTTGCCCTTAAACTTTCATTTTTTGAAAAAGTTAAAGGTTTAAAAGTTATTGTTCCTTTTTTTCTTTTTCAGCAATCTCTTCAGCAGCATTTTCCTTCGATTCTGAGGTTTCAGTCTCTGGAGATTCAGGAATTGAATCTTTTATCTCTTTCTTAACCTCTTCTTTTATCTCTTCTTTTGGGGCCTCTTTAATAACTTCTGTTGGCTTTTCAATTTCTATAATCTTATTTTGTTCTGGGAAAATTTCAGATATTTTTTTGCTTCCTTCCCTTGTTATCATTAAGTTTATTTGTGTTGTTTTTTCTGAGATTATGTTTCCTCTTACTGTCTTTCTTTTCCTGAATCCTCTAGGAGTTTGAACTTTTCTCTTGCCTTCTTTTTTAGGCCTTTTATGCATTCCCCAACCTTTAGATAAGAGAACTCTTTTTAGTTGTGGACCTTCAACATCTAACTTGTGAGGAAATCCAGCTATATCTGAAGCCCCGTTAATAGTAAGCTCATATCCTGCTAAGTCTGGAGATATTTCAGAGCCATTTAGTTTTTCTCCTAGTTTCTTTCCAATTAGAACCTCTGATTCTGTTTCGAACTTCCAGGTCTTTCCGTTTTTGCCAGATATGTTTATTTTGAACACCATACTAGATTATTTGATAAGAAGGGTTTTTAAATCTTTCAGATACCCCAGCTCTCTGTTTTTCTTCTTTTTATTTCAGCTATCTCTGACAAGGCTTTTATTTCTGATTGAGACAATAAATCCCTATTTTCCTTAAATTTTTTGAATTGTGATTCTGACAGTTGGGAATAAAGGAATTTGACATTGGTATTTTTTATTTGTCTTTCAAAGTTTGTTCCTGGAAGGGAGATGGCTACTTCTTGGCCTTCTGAAGCTTCTTCGACTGAACTTTTGTCTGCTTGAATTGCTTTTACTCTGGCTATTACGTTGTCATTATTATCTATTAAATTAACATGATTTTTGAGCTTTCCAGCTAAAATTTTTACCCCAAATATTGCAGGATTTGAATTACGGAAGAGGTATTGGGGTAAGATTTCCAGCTTACATATTAATGCTAATTCCATTAGCCTTTCTTTCTCAATTTCGGATTGTTTATTTTTTCTCCATAATTCTAAGTTTTCTATTAACTTGTAAACTATATCATCTGTGATTACTTTGATGTTTTCTGCATTTAGTTCTTCTTCTGCTTTCACATTAAAACCGACAATTATTGCGTCTAAAGGATTTGTTTCTAAATTGGCTTTTGCATTGATTATATCTACCTTGTTTATGGAGCCTATTCCAGATTTTACAAATTGGATGTTCGATTGTTTTAACAGAGTCACAAGGGCTTCTAAACTTCCTAACGAATCTGCCTTTATTATAATTCCCTGTTTATCTGGTTTTGTTGCTTGTGCTATTTCTTCTTTGAATGTTTCTTTTATCTCCTTTAGATTATTTTGTATCTTTTGGAAAGGCATTCCAGAAACAAGGCCTTCTTTGTGTGTGAATTGTAGTCTTATTCCGGTTGCGGCAGTTACATTTTTTACAGATTTGAATTTTGAAGAGAGGGGTAGAATTTCCTGTATTGAACGTATTTTTGTTATTAAGGGGTCTCCTGAAAGAGTTGCAACTGCTATTTCATCGCCTTCTTCTAATTGACCGTCATAAAGAATTGCTTCAGCCAGTTCAACTGCCTTGTCTTTTTTTACTTCTAATATAACTCCTTTTGATTCTTTTGAAATCTGGAGACTTTTTGTCAGAAACTTTTGAGACAATCCGCAGAGGACAAACAATAACTCCTGAATTCCCTGCTTTGTTTTTGCGGAGCATGGCACTATTGCTATTTTTTTTGTAAAATCTTCCATTTGATAGAATAAATCTGAATCAAATCCATGATTTTGCAAAGAGCCTTGAAAGGTTAATAAGGCTGTGTTAAATTCTTCTTCAACGTTTATTGCTTGTGATTCAATTGATTCCTTGATTGTTGACTTTTTTTGCCATCCTGATATTGTGTCCAATTTGTTTAATGCAATAACAAAGGGAGTTTTATTAGATTTTAAGATGGATAAGACTTCTGCAGTTTGTGGTTTAATTCCTTCTTTTATGTCTACAACAAGGATTGCCATATCTGCTAAAGCACCTCCCCTCTTTCTTAGGTTTGTAAATGCTGCGTGTCCAGGAGTGTCTATGAATAAAAATCCTGGAATTTTCAAGTCTATCTTGCTCTTTTCTATTAGAGGGCATGATTTTATTATTTGTTCGTACGGATATTTTGTGAATGATATCTTCTGTGTAATGCCTCCTGCTTCGCCTGTTTGAATAGAGCTACCTCTAAAACAATCCAAGAGGGATGTTTTTCCATGGTCTACATGACCTACTACTGTTATTATTGGCTGGCGTATTCTTTGTTCATTCATACAGAAAACAATCAATTAATGCATTAAAAGCTTTTGCTTAAGGAAAAGCTTAGATTCTTTTCAAGTTAGTTCTTATTTTAGAAGCACTATTATCTAATAATCTCCTAGAAGGCAACTTAAAATATTTCTTTGGAAACTTTAGACCAAAACCATCTCCATTATATCGTGGAAAGACATGTAAGTGAACATGTGGAACTTCTTGCATAGCTATTTCTCCATCAGCTAAGAAATAATTAACACCTTGGCATTTTAACCCTGACTTCCTCAAGGCTTGATTTAATTTTTTAGCTATTTTAAACATTTTTTCTACTATCCTGTCATTCAAGTCAATAATAAGTTCAATATGTTTTTTTGGAATAATAAGTATATGTCCATTGTTTACTGGTTGTATGTCAAGAAAAGCCAAGACATCCCTGTCTTCATAAACCTTTGAAGAAACTATTTCTCCTTTTATAATCTTACAAAATATACACTCTTTTTTCATAGTTTTAAGAAAGAAAGTATGTTTTTAATTATTTCTAGAAAGGTATAAATATTCTTCATTATTCAATTAATTAGGCTAATAAAAAAGAGTTAACATCTCCAAGATAACTCGTGTTGTATATGATTGGCTGTCTGATTATCATGCTTTATTGAAAGGAAAGTTTGTTTAAAAAGGTTAACGAAAGGCAAATTTTATAAGCGTTAGAGACATTTAGGTTTTGAAGATGAGAGGTGGATTTTTAGAGACGTGCCAGAACCCTGTGGGCTTTAGCCCATAGATGAATGGCGCCGTAATGTTTTTCTACTAAAATAAATATAAAAAAGGGAGAGCAAGTTGCTACTCCCTGCACCAAACCTGTAGTTGTAACTGGTTCTCACTAAATAAACTTAACGGGAGGTAAAAAAATGGAATACAAACATAGCGGGAGCTCTGTCGGAGCAAACAGGAAGTATGTTCAGATAACACCAAAGTACAGATATCGCATGATGAGAAGCGAAAAACTGAAAGTTTTTTGCAGAGTTGCAATAGAAGAAGCCTGCAAAAAACATGGGATAAGAATAGAAATTATCAAGGTGATGGAGGAGCATGTTCATCTTTAACAAGTTTAAATAAAAAAGTCGCACAAGGTTTCCATGAATATATTTTTGGCAGGTTTGCGGGCACAGAATTAAATGAAATAGCATCGATAACCCAAGAGAACTCAATTATTTCTTTAGTAAACAATCTTTATTGGAATAGACATGTTAATGGCGGAGCAGGGGAAAGAGAAGTGTTGTATGTTACAGAATTAAAACAAAAATATAAGATTGATCCTTTTGAATGCCCTTGTGAAATTCATAGAGAGCCAACTAAGGTAAGAAAACATGAAAGTAGCGATATATTGTAGAACTTCAAAGATAGATCAGAATCCTGAGAATCAAAAGATAGAGTTGGAAAAGTATGCAAAAGCTATGGGCTATGATTATAAAATATTTGAAGAACAGGAGTCAACAAGAAAGACTCGCCCTGTAAAAAACGATATTTTTCAAGATGCATTAAGAAAGAAATGGGATTTAATTTTAGTTTGGAAACTTGACAGATGGGCAAGGAGCATGCAGGAACTCATTAATGACTTAGAACTTCTTAAACAAAATAATGTTCAATTCAAAACTCTAAAGGAGAATATAGTCTTAGATGATAACCCAACAAATAAGCTAATGATAAACATTCTCTCGTCATTTGCCCAATTTGAGAGGGATATTATCAGGGAAAGGACTATGGCTGGCTTAGAAAGGGCAAGGCAGGAAGGCAAAAAGCTCGGCAGACCAAAATCCCCCCATGTAAAATAAGAATTCTAATCGTCGTGATAGGATGTTAAAACTGGGGCTGGAGAAAACGGACGTTTTACGCACTAAATAATATTTTCTTTAACTCTTCAACCTCTTCTTTTGTTGGTTGATTAACTGCATAAGGATTTACAATAATATCCCCTACCAAAATAAATTTTATTTTTCCATCTTTATTGATTAACTGTTTTTTGAAATATATTAATCCGCTAACAATTTTCTTATCCTTAGCTATTGCATCATCATTCCTTACTAACTGGGGTTCTGTAGTCTCCCCAGTTTTATTATTTCTATAAAACTGATAAGCTAAACTTCCAAAAAAGCTATTGGCAATCATGTATTCATCGATAGTTGAATTATCTGCATCAATTACTATAAAGTAGAGATCTGTCCTTTTTCCATCTTCCATCTCCTTAAATGTTTTTTCATCAAAGAACTGCTTGGATTTTTCTTTAATTATCTTGTCCACCCTATTTTTTATTAAGACTGCCCCGTTATCTAAACTTAAATTTCGATCTGTTTTTGAATTTTTAACCTCAAAGAAAAACTTTCTTTGCTTATTCTGAACTAATAAATCTGAATAACCTCTCTTATTAGGTATTTTTGGTTCAATAACTAAACTATACTTGCTCTTTAAAACAACAAATTTATTTATGAATAGCACCTCACTAAAGACATCAAAAAAGCCACTTTCATCACTTAGATTATTAATCAAAGACCTATTGTTCTCAGAACATTCTTCATTCACTATATCCGAGGTTAAATTCAAATATTGGTTTAATTCTTCTAGGTATGCTTTCTTTAACTCCTTATCTCTTTCTTGTTCGCCTAGCCAGAATAATGGAGAGTATCTCTTTTCTTTTTTTATTTTATCCAGAGTAGTTTTTACAACATAGTTTAGTTCTTTAAATTCTTCTAATGACTTATCTATTTCTTCAAAGTTATATTTATTCTTACGAAACCTTAAAGCATCCAACAAATAGTTGACATAATTGATTAACTCATCAAAGTTTTTTGTTTGAATAATCTTATTAAAATTATCCTTGTCATAATTTACAAAATCTGAACCCTCCGAGATGCTTTCAATTACATTGGCAAGAGGTAAGAACAAATCAAATGCCTTGTTTTTATCACTCAACTTATAAATATCGCCTATAATTTTAGATACCAATTCAAAGAATAGTCTTAAGTCCTTTTCCCATACTTTCTTGATAATTAATATTTTTATGGCGAAAGAGATATCCTCAGAAGCTAATCTCTCAAACATTCTTGGGAATAAATGAAAATAAGATAACTTTTCAGTCTGGATTTTGCTATAATTATCTATGAAGTATTCTATGAATTTCTTATTCTTTTTAGCCAATTCTTTTAATGTCCAATCAAAATTTATAATTTTAAACTCCAAGTTCTTGTTTACCCAATAAATAAATAATTCTGATATATTCTCAACTTCCTCTGGATAATCAATAAAAGAATGCATCAGTTCATTTAAAGCGTGTTCATCACAATCTTTTGTAAGCTCAGCTAATTCTATAAACTGTTTACTTGAGAAGTTTAGCCTTTTGCATCTAATAAAAATCATCTCATTTACTCTACTATTTTTCTTTTCCATTATCTTTTTAATTATATCATAAAAATAGTTATTATCTAATTTGTATAAAAAAATACAAAGATTCATAAGTTCTCTCAAATGTTTTTCCTCTTCAGAGTTAGAGACATATTCAATAAATGATTTTACCTCTTCAGGAATAGCGTTTTCATTTTCATATTTTACCAGAATTGCCTTAAGAGTCAGATTTGTAAGAGGGTATTCTATTTTTCTTTCTCCTATTAACTTGTTTAAAAGATTATTCTCTTTTATTGAATATCCCCCAAGTATTAAACCGCTTATTGTTTTGAGCTCATCGCTATTGCTATTTTGATTTATTTCTTTATAAATTGCAAGACCTATAGATGGCTTCTCCTTACCGATTCTAATCAACATCTCAAAGAAAGGTGCAGATGCCATATCATTTTTTATTTTATTATAGGTTCTTTCTAACAGATTAATGTATTCCTTAGTATCAGAACAAAACTCAAATAATATTTCAACTGCTAATTGAAAATATGCCCAGATATCCTCTTCCAAGATAGTTTCTATTATTTTTTTCTTATCTTCAAATGAAAATTTATTGGAAATAGAAGTATACCTTACTTTTTGTTCTTCAAATTTATATCGAATATCCTCAAATTCCTTAATCATCTTCTTTAACCTCCCATAGATATGTATTTGCTGGCGAAGAGTAAACTTTTTTAATCTTATTATTTGAAACTAACCAGATGTCTGATCCATGTATTGCTGGATGTCCCACTGAATATAGATTATCTATTGCGAGAAGCGAAAGAATTCTATTACACTCTTGATAAAATTTCTTGCCCGCACTTGTAGAAATATTAGTTCTTAATTGGTTTATCTCTAATTTAACATTCCCGAGATTTATGCAATTTTCATAACAACCAATGAAATTATTCTCAAGATTCTGGGCTATCAAAGGATAACAGCCTTTTTTACCCTCGCTTCTTTTTATTTCTTTAATCTTGAACTTAAAAGCTCTTTGTTTGTTCTGTTCAATAATCAAAAATTCCTCTTCATTTATAGTATCACCAAAATGAGAGTATACTTCACCTATTTTTTCTTTTAAATACTTCAAAAACTCGTCAAAGTCTTTTGAAAGATTTATTCTCTCAATAGTCTTATCTAATATGTCCTTATTTCCAGCACCAACAAAGATTAATCCATGAGCTATCTTTTCTATTTTTTGTCTATTATCTGTAAAAAACTTTATGCACATTAGATCGCTATCTTTAATATTATCCTCCTTACTAATCATCTTTTTATCTGCAATAACTACCCATGCATCCCTTATTGGAAAAGTTAGGGCTAGTGTCATTTAAACCTCGCTGGCACTAGTCACAACATCAAAGTCAACGTCAATTGCCTTAAAATGTCTTCTTCCACATTCTATCTTATATGCTTCTCTACCTCTAAGGTCTTCTTCAGAAAGCGAACCTTTTGTTTCTCTTACAAGATATAATTTTTTAGCTCCCTTTTCATCCTTTTTTACAACAGCCCAATCTGGATTATAAGATCCTAATGGTGTATTTACAATGAACTTTGGAGGAAGTTTCATGAATAATTCTACATCTTCTCTTTTGTCAAGTTCTTTAGCAAACTTCTTCTCTACTTCGGAATCATAAACAACATAATCATAAACGCTATT
>Ga0210057_1008899_pt1 | contig 11763 bp, 13 predicted proteins | sample CryGeyCG2114_010_2_FD_183968 | JGI IMG/M metagenome (GOLD analysis project Ga0210057, IMG submission 183968) | Groundwater microbial communities from aquifer - Crystal Geyser CG10_big_fil_rev_8/21/14_0.10 (SPAdes) (version 2) | ecosystem: Environmental > Aquatic > Deep subsurface > Groundwater ...
CTGTAATACTGGTGCCTGTCGGTTCGTAGATATATTCAATTTTTTTCTTTCCAAACATAGTATTATGGAGTATATCACACACTACGAAGAACAAACAAAATCCGTCGGTCGCCAGCTTGCAACCATGGTTTCTGGTAGCGCGATTATTACGCTCTCCGGAGATCTTGGTGCGGGCAAAACGACGTTTACAAAGGGATTTTCTGAGGGGCTCGGCGTGAAAAAAACCGTCACCAGTCCGACTTTTTCTCTCATGAATGTGTATCCTGTCCAAGACCATCAAGAAATAGAACAATTTGTCCATATCGACACGTATCGGCTAGAGAATGAGGAAGAATTGCGAGCGATTGGGGTAGAAGAGTATCTTGGTGATGCGAAAACAATTGTGATGATAGAATGGCCAGAGAAAGTTGCTGTGATGTTGAAGAAATATAAAAATGTGATTGAGGTGAAGATTGGGAGTGGAGAAAAAGATGACCAGAGGATTATTGAAGTGGTGGGGATTGAGTAGAAATCAAGAAGCCCGCCGGAAATGAATCCGACGGGCCAAACAAATCGATGGGCATCGTACCAGTCTGCGGCGAGTTCACGGATCCTCGCGAGCTTCCTTCTCAAGCTGAATCTGGTAGTTGTGGAGCAACTCCACCAACCGCTCCAGCGCATCCTTCAGGAAAGGAAGGATCACGAACTGCGGACATGTTGCTTTGAGAGTACTGAGTTCCAACAAGGTTTGGCGAACACCATACAGCGAGATCTCGATCTCACCAAGTGCATCAAGCATGAGTTCGATCTTCTTTCCCACAACGAAAGGGAAAGAAGAGAGACCCAGATCTGGTGCCATTTTTTGGATCTGTCTGATGAGAACCAACCAAGCGGCGCTTTTCTTCATACCCACGATGACTTAACCTCCAAATTCACACGCAAGAACCTATTCTAGCGTGGCCTTTTATACTATAAAAAATGTTTTTTACTGTCAAGTCATTTTATATTGCAAAAGCAAGTGAGGCTACAGGCTTTCATAAAATATACAAATAAAAAATATTGTATTAACACATTGTGCATAAACAACATAGTTTTCTTCATAAACTTTGACTTTTGTGATATTCTTAATGCAGAAATACAAAATATAATTATTCAACAAAAGAATCATATGGATGAAGAACAAGTACAGGTACAGACTGTATCAGTCTCCAAGACCAAGATGGCAATCGCTATTGGCCTTCTTGGTTTATCAGCTTTGGCTGCAGGGTTTACGGGTATGCGTGCCAGAAGTACAGTAAAAGCTGACCTCGTCTTTGCAAAATCTACAGTAAATGTAGAAGACGGCATGAATATGTTTTCCATCACACTCATGAATAAAGGATCACTTGCAGTCACAAGTCCTTTTGTTCTCAATATCAGGTTGGGTGATCATAAAAATGTTATACACACAATGAAAGTGCAAAATCCTCCTTCTGCGGATATAAAAGGATCCTATGAAAATTTGGACTCCAAAGATGGTTCGTTTGATATTTTGGTAAAAAATTTCAAGTTAAAACCGGGACAAGCGACGACTATCACCTATTGGTTTGTTATCCCGAGTGAATATGAAGCCGAAAATTTGCCATTTACCTATACATGGGATACAACGAATATAGTTAGTGAAAAAAATGAATTGAATACGTATAAAGGAAGTTTCAATATCGAAGAGATGAGGCTTATAACAGAAGCTGGGCAAATTCCAACATCAACAACAACATCAACTCTCCCAGATCTTACTATAAAAAATTTCACTATTACCGATACACTGGATCCTAATGTAAAGAATTTTGATATAACAATAAAAAACATCGGGGAAGCAACCGCAGTTGGAACAAATCTGGATACAGGTTTCAAACACTTCAGCGTTCAATCATTTGGAATCACACCGGAAGGAGATCTTACGGACGGTCCACGCTTTGCAAGTGTTGACACCCAAACGACGCCTGACACAAACCAACCAGAATTAGGACCTGGACAAGAGTTGACTATCTCAACTCCAGTCAATCTAACATCTAGTGGCTTCGATGACGTAAACCAAATAAAGATGAAAGTTGATTGGTCAACGGGAGTCTTTCATAACATATATCCTTTCACGTTTGCACAGGCAGGATACATACAAGAATCAAATGAAGATAACAATGAATTGACAAAACTTGTTGATATCCGTGAAAAATTGTCAGATTTGATTATTGAAGACTTCACGATAACTCCCTCAACTAATCAAGGAATGACGCATTTTAATGTAACAATAAAAAATATTGGTGAGGGAACAGCAGGGCCTCTCAGTATGAGTGGTATGCATGGAACGTTCCAAGTACAATTGTACTTCGTTGGGGAGGATGGTACAGTAATGCCTATAAATGGACATTTAGCAAGTGATACATTCCATACTAATACCAAGTTAGCCCCAGGCAAAGAGCTTACTATTTCACAAGATATAAACATCTCGCTAGGTAATCACACAAAAATGAAGATGAAAGTTGATTGGTTGGAAGGTCAAATAACATCCTTAATTCCATTCATCTATCCAAACGGAGGATACATACAGGAGTCAAATGAAGATAACAACGAACTCACAAAAAATATCGTTTCGGACGAAGCATCTGTTGTGCAGGTGATAAAACATACATCACATTCAACAGGTCAACAAGTTCCTAATACAGCAAGTGTCGTTGGGGCATTTACATTTGTGGCACCAGGGCAAACTGTTTCGTTAAAAAATGTCACAATGCAATTGACTGGAACATTTATTGGACAAAATATAGGTGATAATAGTGTCACTGTGAAAATTTACGATGGCTCTAATGGCACATTTGATTCACATACTTCTCAACTTCTTGGTTCTGGTACTATTAGCAACGTCGATGCGGGTACGAGTAACTCATCTCAAATCACATTTACGTTAAATCAGGAATGGTCAGATACAAGAACAATGTTCTTTGTAATAGACACTACTGACTCTGACTTTGATTATAGCGCTCCTCAACAAACGAAAGTACTGGCCTCTAAATTAACTGGATTCAAATGGATAGACCAAAATGGCAATGAACATGCTGCAAATGCAGGGTTATCAGTTAATAGTGATTACTATTATTATAATTAATTTACAACCTCACAAAAAAAAGAGTAGCAATTCGCTACTCTTTTTCTTTTTTGTTATACTGTAGTAATACTACTTATCAATTCTCTTATGGATCTTTATCACATTGCACAATGGGGTGGTACAGTACTCGTAGTCATCGCAATTCTCCTCTACTATTCCTCACGAAAAGAAGGAGGTCTCTCTATTCCCTTTTTGCCAAAGATGAATTCTGGCAAAAGTTCTTCTGGTAGCTATGGTGGATTTACAACAGACATCACAGAACAGGCACACGAAGGAAAAGTAGATCCAGTCATCGGACGTGATGAAGAAATCACCCGTGTGACGCAAATTTTGACTCGCAGACGCAAGAATAATGTTATTCTCGTCGGAGAGCCAGGTGTGGGAAAAACGGCTATTGTAGAAGGATTGGCGTTGAAAATTGTTACCGGAGACGTCCCTGCAGTGCTCGCAAACAAACGTGTGTTAGTCTTACAAGTAGCAGACTTGATAAGTGGAACAAAATATCGTGGTGAGTTTGAACATCGTGTAAAACAATTGGTTGATTATATAAAAAATTCCGATCGCAGTATTATTCTTTTTATTGATGAAATACATACGATCATGCAAACAAAAGGAACAGAAGGATCCGTCAATATCTCAGATATTTTAAAGCCAGCACTTGCTCGAGGTGAATTGCAAGTGATAGGAGCCACGACAAGCAAAGAATATGATCAATATATTTTGCCAGATGAAAGTTGGGAGAGAAGATTTCAAAAGGTTACCGTATCTGAGCCAAGTACAAAAGAATCAATTGAGATATTGAAAGGACTCAAAAAAAACTATGAACTGTATCATAAAGTTATTTTTACCGATGAATCTATCGAAGAAGCAGTCACCTTATCAGAAAAATATATCAAAGACAGACATCTTCCAGACAAAGCGATTGATCTCATAGACGAAGCCGCAGCGATGATTCATGTCCACGAAAAAGAAACCCCAGATCATGCGGTAGCACTTTTGTATGGAGCAGCGAATACTATGGCAAAAGAAAATGGTATGGAAAGTGAAACCATAACAAAGCTGAAAAAAGAATTACTCTCTCTTCGTCGTGAAGAAATGTCATTGACTGATGCAAAAAAGATAGAGGCTTTGCGCAAAGATATTGTAAAAAAAGTAAAAGAAATTCAAAAAGAAGAATCCACTATATTAGAAAAAAAAGGCTGGCCAAAAGTGACAGGAGAACATATTCGTCAAGTTGTGTCGGAGTGGACAGGGATGAAGGAAGAGTAGTTAACTACTTCCACCCCTATTGCATAAAAAAGAACCTCGATACGAGGTTCTTTTTTCTTATTCAACAAAGTACTATCTAAAACGAATATTGATCTCCATCCACAGGAACAAAGACACCTCCAGAAAATACTTCTTGAACTTCTTTTGTATAGGCCTTTTTTCTTGTTTCAAGTGTACGATCCTCCATGTGCGCGAGAAGAAGTGCCTTTGCATTCATTCGCGCTGCATTTTCAGCCGCTTCCTTCACCGTACAATGATGCTTTTCATGCGGATGAAATTGTTCCTTTGCCGTATCAAGACAAAATGCTTCATGTATGAGTACATCAACATTCTGTGCAAGATCTTCATAATGCGACTGCAGTGGTTCATCACCACAATATACGACAGTCTGTGTATCAGCGAGAATAATATGACATCCAAATTCTGGCGTCTTACTGCTCTTGATATCAAAAAAAGTAACTTGCCAGTCGCCAATATGATGCACGGCTCTGTCTTCTAACAAAACAAACGTGATACTATTTTGTACTTTTTCAAAATGATTCTTGGCAACATGCGTAAAGAGTGAATCAATTGCATTTTTCACATCCTGAGAACAAAATATCGTTCTTTTTGTATCTGAATCCTTTCCCCATGCACGAACGAGAGGTACTATGCCAAGAATATGGTCACTATCAGCATGAGAAATAAAAACATTTGTGATTTCCGTTGGATCGATTCCTCCATCAAAAAATCTATGCAAGAGATCATGTCCACCCGCAACATCACAAAGCAAGTGTTGACTGTCATCTTGTATCAAAATCGAAGTAGATGTGGATCGTACGGGCATGCCATGACCTGTCCCCAAAAACGTAACTTTGTTCATACTAGTAAATCACTGTTCCACGAAATGTCTTTCCTGCAATTGCGTTCTTTACTTCTTTCAAATCTGTGCCACGAAGAATACTCACCCGAAGGCCAAGCTTCTGAGCCATCTTGCTCGCAATTGGATCAAAAGGAAGATTTGCACCGGGATCCCAAACATTTCCTACAATCGTTCGAAAATCCTTCCAACTGATCTGCTCTATTTTTTGTGCATCTTTATGCTTTGCAGGATCTTTGTCGTAGACATATTCAATATTTGAAAGATTAATTACATCACTGGCTCCATACGTCTTTGCAAAATTCACAGCACAATAGTCTGTAGAATTGCCAGGCTTCCAGCCAGACGCGATGATGACTGGCGCACTTGTGTTTACTTTCTTTCGTGGATCACTAAGAATCTCTTTGTATGCGATATCACCAAAGAGCAGTTTTACAAACATCGCATTTACTTTTGTTGTTTCTACCCCCATCCAGTCAAGATCAGTATTTGTAGGCTTTCCTACAACGCGGAGCGCATCCTGATACATTCGACTCGTCGCTCCCCCACCGACAATCAGAATAAACTGATTCCCTTTTTTTACTTCTGAAACAAACAGAGACTTCAATGATTTCAAAAATACCGGATCAAAACCAGTTTTTGGGATGATGATAGAACCACCGAGCGAAATGATAATACGTTTTTTCATATAAACATCAATACTATAGAGCAAAGATTACACGAATCAAACGTTTCCGTTTGATTCGTACGATGTATGTTCTATTTTTTTTCGTCTTCTTTTTTCTTTAGTGAAGAAACAATGCTTTTCTTTCCCATTCCCTGCCATCCTGTACCAGCATTGCTCGCTGGATTTTGGAAAGATTTCCCTGGCTTTGGTCCACTAAATGATTTCCCCTTTGCGACACGAACAGTTCCGCCTTTCATACTGATATAAATTATATAATTAATTTTTTCGTAATGTCCAACCAAGCAACCAACTTACCAGACTCAAGATCAATGCACCAAAAAAAGCTGGTCCAAATCCATCAACAGTGAATCCTTTGACGACACTCCCAACAAACCAAAAAAGTAATCCATTGAGTACAAAGGTAAAAAGACCCAGCGTTAGTAGATTAATCGGTAAGGTAAGGACAAATAACACCGGACGAATGATGGCATTCACGAGTCCAAGGATAAGTGCGGTAATAAGTGCCGCATAAAAACCACTCACGGCAACACCTGGGAGGTAAAATGCTATAGCGATAAGCGTGAGGGCATTGAGTAGCCATCTAATAAGAAGTTTCATAGATATATACAAAGATACTATGGGACACAAAAGCGTCCCTTTATGGAAGTACTATACTCCGATTTTGCCGTACAATCAACTGGTCAGCCTCCAATTTTTTAAGGATGTGAGCAAAGCGGTCATCTGTAATATCTACAAAATGCTTCCTCAAAATGGTAAGAGAAACCTTTCTGTTTGTCCGCAAGAGATCAACAATTCTGCCTCTAACATACCTATCTGTTTCTTTGAATGGTATGGCCTTCTTGTTCTTTGTTTTTTTTGGCAATATAAATTTTTCTGAATTCGAAGAGACCCAGTCCATGAGCGCCTGATTCCAGTGGTAGACAATAGAATTACTCCCCCACGTTTTTTGTGATGCACTCAAAAATGTAATGACTTCCTCTGCTTTCTTCAACAGTTCATTATCTTTTCGAATCTCATCTCCAAAAAATATTCTTTGATAAAACTTTCTATGATTGGTATCGAGGACGGGTGTTGGTTGATCAAACGCAAATGACAGAATGGCTCGTGCAGTATAATCCCCCACTCCCGGCAATGTTTTCAGTGCTTCCAGTGTTCGAGGAAATTTGCCATGAAATTCTTTTTGTACTGCTTGCGCAGTACGCTGGAGAAATAATGCACGGCGATTGTACCCAAGCCCTTTCCACACCGTAATGACATCCGCTGTTTTTGCCTCAGCGAGTGCTGTAATAGTAGGAAATGCGCGAAGAAATTCTTTATATTTTTCTATCACCCGTGGCACTTGCGTTTGTTGGAGCATGATTTCCGAAACCAAAATCCGATATGGATTCCTCGTTTTCCGCCACGGCAAATCTCTCCCCTCTTTGTGATACCACGTAATGATATCTATACAAAGTTGTTTTTGTTTTTTGGTCATGTAATTCGGAATCTTTTTTCATACATAGTATATCCATCTTGAAAATCGGAAGCTGTTGCTGCATTATTTCTCTTTTGAGCATCTTTCATGAGATACAGCGGTATACGTTTGTAGTACACATGAGATCTTGCAAAAAATAGTGGATCTTTTTCTCCTTTGTAAAAATCATATACTTGCTCTACAAACTTTTTTCCATACTTCCATAATCCAGTAAAATCGAGAGCAGGATCAGTCCAAGCATAATCACTAAAGTCAATTATTCCTATTTTCTTTCTTTGCGCATCCCAAAGAATATGATCCTCCGTCATATCACCATGCGTAAGAACAGGCACAAAAGAAGATGTATTGATAAGATCAATTGCATCATTCATATAGACATCCATCGTATGGGCGTCCTTTTTACGAACGTATGGAAATATATACTGTGCACTTTCATTTTGCACTTTCTCAAATATTTTTGTTTGAACATCAACAGCTATCTTGCACCTTTTTGCAATCGAAAACGGCGTTTCGTGTAATATCGTCAAAAAAAATGCTACTTGGCGAGCAAAAGATTTTTTTTCTTGTGCTGTCATTCGACGGTACCGAGAAACAGTCAATTCTTTGCCAGGAACAATATCATACTGTACGAGATGTTCTTTTTTTGAAACATATGCGAACTGTGGAACTGATGCCTTTACGTGTTTTCCCAAATAATCCAATAATCTCTTTTCATCTGCAATTTTTTCTTTATATTCTTTGCTCTTTGGTACACGAAATACAGTTTTATTATCAAAAATAATGACATCGTGATCGCATCCCTGATTGTAAAAAGAATACTTTCCCCACTGAAATGTTGGGAATTTTTTTCTCACCAATTGTACCATTTCTTTTTCATCCATATTAAGTCCCCACAACAAACCCTGCGGGTGTCTCCCCTGTCACCACAATAGGCACTGTTTCGTCTATATACTCATAGATGACCTTTGCATCATCTTCTCGCAAATTCACACAGCCATGACTATGCGTGCGCTTGCCAAAATCATTATGCCAATACGCAGTGTGAATATAATACATGGGAGAAAATTCAACATTCCATGTAACGCCAGGAAGATCATATCCAGGTCCGACATAGCTTTTTTTTGCCACTTTTCGCATCATATGATATTCACCGTCTGGTGTCGGTGTACCAGGGTTACCCGTCGATGCTGGAAAATTGTGAATCTTGACACCATCAACATAAAAATTGAGACGTTGCTCAGTTCTATCTACCACAACCTTACGATCAAACAGTCTCGTACTCGTTGTCGATGCAGGAGAATATCCCTTCATGACTTCATCATAATCTGGAAATCCATCGCCATCACTATCAGTTTTTCCCATATCACTACCAAACCATCGCTCGAGCCAATCGTTCAGACCATCCTTATCAGCATCACTTTCATTCATGTGTTTTCCTTCACCCAAGAGTGGTGAATAATCATATTCTACTTCCTCCCCATCTTTGTATCCATCGCCGTCCGTATCAGGATTGTGAGGATCTGTTTGATACACTATTTCTTGTTCATCTGACAATCCATCAGCATCGCTATCAACAGATGCGTACACAAAAACTGGCGCGAAGAGACACGCCAGCATAATGATTCCAATATAGCTATAGTTAGTATCGTTCACGTTTGTATGCATACACACTCATAAACACGATAAACAAAATCAAACTACCAAACGCACCCCACTGTATTATTTGTTGCAATCCTACAGCGTCAACTGTGGTAGGGTGGTTGTCTTGTCCATCCACTTTTCCATCACCATCGCTGTCAGCCACGGTTGGATTGGAACCCTTGTCTTGTTCGGCTTTATCGCTCAGACCATCGCCATCGGTATCTTCTTTGAGAGGATCGGTGCCAAGCGATTGTTCTTCTGTATCTGGAATACCGTCATTATCATCGTCTGTATCAACATTATTGCCTATTCCATCGAGATCAGTATCCATAGTTTCACTTGCATCGAGAGGAAAGGCATCGAGAAGATCATTGACTCCGTCACCATCGGTATCTTCTTTAAGAGGATCAGTGCCTTTTTTCAATTCATCACCATCCGAAACACCATCACCGTCAGTATCTGCCTTTGTTGGATCAGTGCCCTTATTTCCTTCTTCTCTATCATTGATACCATCACCATCGGTATCTGCTTTTATTGGATCTGTTTTTCCTTCTATTTCTGTTTTATCATCGAGACCATCACCATCGGTATCTTTTCTCGTTGGATCAGTACCTGCTTTTTGTTCTGCTCCATCTTCGACTCCGTCACCATCGCTGTCTTTGTTGTGAGGATCACTTCCAAGTTTGATTTCATCTTCATCAGAAAGGCCGTCGTTGTCATCGTCTGTATCAGCATTGCCCCCTATTCCATCATTGTCTACATCAACCCATTCATTCTTATTTATTGGGAATAAATCTTCATTATCAGCGTGTCCGTCTCCATCACTATCTGCTTTTGTTGGATCGGTTCCAGCATCAACCTCTTTTTTATCATTGATACTATCCCCGTCTGTATCAGCTTTGAGTGGATCTGTTCCACGAGTCACTTCATCGGTATCAAAAAGTCCATCATTATCGTCATCAGTATCAACGCTATTGCCAATATTGTCTCCATCCGTATCAATATCGACAGTCAACGAACGAGTTGCTTGATATGCTGAGAGTTGTTCTTGTGACAAAGAAACTTGTGAACCATTCTCGTCCCGTACGACGACATTTATCATGCGCGCTTCTATGTTATTTTCTCCCTCGGGCAATTCATAATTGATAGAAACTTGTTTTGCTTGTTCAAGTGCTAAATCACGAATTTCAGCTGTCCCAATATGTACGCCGTTGTTAAAAAACGTGACATCAGCAGAAAATGAAGGAAAGTCGTTATTTACCACGACGGTATATACTTTGACGACGTCACCGGCAAATGCATGCTCATCCGACAAATACACACTTTGATTTACGAGAAAATTAAAACTCGCCATGTGTGCTGTCACAGGCCAAGTGACGGCCAAAACAGCTACAGCAAAAAAAACAAATTTTTTCATATATTAAAATTGCGACTCAACATGATACGATGATGTCGTGAATGATACTAGTATATCACCAGCAGAGTCTGTTCTCCAAACCTGTGTGCCTGCTCGTTCAAAACGTTTCAATACCCGAGGAGATGGATGACCAAATTTGTTGTTGAGACCACACGACGCAATTGCAACCGCAGGACTTGTTGCATCTATATATGCTTGACTCGATGCTGTCTGACTTCCATGATGACCCATTTTGAGTACGTCAACATCGAGCTGATCACCATACGTTTGTATTAAATACTCCTCCAATTCTTCTTCTGCGTCACCCATAAGAAGCGCGTCTTCATCTCCATACGAGAGTTTTATTACAACAGAGGTACCATTTGCTCCCACGTCTTTCTCAAGTCCGGGAATATGTGCGTCTTCTGGAATTGCATGATCTGGATACAAAAATTGTACGGTTGTACTTGCGATATCCCAAACAAAGGGGTGGTCTGCAAGAATGAATTCAACGCCTTTTGCTTTTTGAGCTTGTATCTCAGCTTGAAATGATTGCCACAACTCATCATACGGTTTTTCAAGCCCGTTATAAATAATATGTCCAATATCAAATCGCTTCATCACGTCCACACATCCACCATAATGATCCAAGTCTGGATGGGTCACAACAAGATAGTCAATGGTGTTGTCATAAAATGGCATATTGCGTCCCAGCGCCTCGAGCACACGATTATCAATTGAACAATCAACAAGCATTTGTTCTCCATCAGGAAATTCAACAAACGTGGCATCTCCCTGTCCAATATCCATAAAATGAATATTGAGCATAGGGAGTGTATCTGCCGTAGTTGTTGAAATATCTGATGAATAAAAAGGTGATGTACCAGAAAAAGCAAGATAGGTACGTATGCCAAGGGTAATACAGAGGATAATTGTAAAAAAGAGAATCACTTGTTTCATACACACGCTGACTTTGACGATAAAAAAAGAGAATGCTAGGCTAATAGATGGGTGCGTGGCAGTAGCAGGAGGGACAGATCGAGCAAACTTTGAGGAGGGGGACCTCGTCACAGTCTCTGACTATTGCTGTCTCGCACACCCGGCGGATGTGGAACAAACCAATTGGGAAACCAAACGGTGCATTCCACATCCGTCGGGAAATGCTCAATATGAATACAATCTCAACAAAAAAGACTTAATGGACAAAATGGGAGGCTAGAATCTTGTCTTTCCCTTTAAAATTTCATTAATAAGTTTCGTTCGTCGCTTTGCTTTCATACCTCTGTGAACATTGAGTAAACCTTTGAGGTGTGCG
>Ga0210057_1008900_pt1 | contig 11762 bp, 8 predicted proteins | sample CryGeyCG2114_010_2_FD_183968 | JGI IMG/M metagenome (GOLD analysis project Ga0210057, IMG submission 183968) | Groundwater microbial communities from aquifer - Crystal Geyser CG10_big_fil_rev_8/21/14_0.10 (SPAdes) (version 2) | ecosystem: Environmental > Aquatic > Deep subsurface > Groundwater ...
AGAGCGGGAAGGATTGATATCTACCATAACTCCGAGAAGCACTGTCTGAATCTCTGACTGGTATCTTTGGAGTGTTTGTTGAATGTTCTGTTTCTCACCCGCTGAAAGACTGCCATCATCGTCTATAGATGTCCAAAGTGTCGACGTAAAATCCATGAGTTCTGAAATGAATTCTGTTACAGCTCGCCTCCGTATCTCAATCTTAGTATCATCATCCGCATCCTTATACTCATCTGTATATTTTACCGTCCGGAGGCGACTGACATAATTCAGAAGAATGCAGTTTGGTAATATGTCTCCACTGATGTGTTCCAGTTCTGTGTCTGTGGCGCCATGTGTTATGCAAAGACGAGCCGTACCCTCGGTAAGGCTTTTATTTGATGGAAGGCGGTTTTTTTCAAAAAAGTATATTCTGTTATGGCTTGGCATTCTCTGACCGGTTTCTCTTTGTACTCCTTCAGATATCGTTCTAGATCCATTGGCGAGTTGGTGAAACACGACTTTTTCGCCAGGTTCGGACTCCAATGGGTGTGCATCAGTTTCGTATAATGTTGCAAAATATGTGACTGCGTCTGCAAACTCATCTCCTTCTTTGTAGTTTGATGATTTGAAATCGTCATCCACGAGATAAAAAAGTATCCTGTGTTCAGGAGTCAATTTTTGGAGAAGAGCGGGCTTTTGTTCGTATGGCTCCCTATACTTTCTTACACTTTGAGCATAGTCTTGCCGTATCGCATACTCGCTTGTTTTCTCCGGCACTTCTTGAATTTTTTTTGTGCGATCCGGATCAGCAAAGTATCCCCAAATTCCTTTCATAGCGTTGCGGGCTTCTTCGGGTATATTCGTATCCTCCATCAAGTTAAACTGAATGTCTAGAATTTTATTTTTTTCTTCTTCAGATACTTCCTCTTTGAAATAATCAAAAGAGTGTTCAAACAAACGGATGATAGTAAATATTGAAACATGCTTTGCGGCGTCACTTTGTTGTCCTTCTTGCGGTGGTGTGGTATATGTATTTAGAAAAAGTTCAGCAAATGCTTTTGCTCGTTGCGCCTGGTAATTTTCTTCGTCAATAGACTTGAGCTTTTGTTCTAGCTGAATCCATTCATTATAACTAAATGCGTCAGGTGAAACAAACACGGTTTCTTTTTCTCTGCTTATTTTTGAAAAATCCTCCTCTCCTCTCCTCTCCTCTCCTCTCCTCTCCTCTCCTGTGAATGGTGGTTCTGATCCTTCCATATTTCTAGAGTTGGTGAATGATATATGTTACAGCATAACAAATGAACAAATACTTGACAAGATATTTTGTATATAGTATTCTCCTTTTACCACAAGTTTCCTTGTGAGTGCAGTACCTCAACGAGCCGAGATTCGTCTCACATTCCTGTTTTTCGCTACCGCAGGAATTCGTTGGGGGAAGATCCTGTTTACGGGAGGCGCTCGAGGCAGTATCTATTATGATATCTGACCCGAGAGGTCATTTTTTTTATTCATCTCCTTACAGATAACGGATAATCCTGATTTACTGATTTTGTTCTGAAGTCCGTATGTTCATGGATATTCTATCTGTAAATCAGGATTATCAGTAATCCGTAATCTATGCCAACAATGAACCAGATCCTCCGAAAGGGGCGATCGAGTAAGAAGACGAAGTCAAAGGTGCCTGCGTTGCAGTTTACCTGGGACTCGCTTCATCGCAAGTACACCACCCTCCGAAAAGGGTCACCTTTTAAACGTGGTGTGTGTACAAAAGTATATACCATGACGCCGCGTAAGCCGAACTCAGCGCTTCGAAAAGTGGCAAAAGTTCGTTTGTCAAACGGGTCAGAAATTATTGCCTATATTCCGGGAGAAGGCCACAATCTCCAAGAGCACAGCATTGTGCTTCTTCGTGGTGGAAAAGTAAAAGATTTGGGTGTTCGCTATACAATCGTTCGTGGTGTCTATGACACCCAAGGTGTCGACGGACGAAGACAGAGCCGTTCAAAATACGGAGCAAAACGTCCAAAAGCCTAAGCTATGCTAATTGCTAATTGAAAAGATATGTCTAGAGGAAAAGCAGCACCAAAACGAGTTACATCTCCGGATCCAGTGTTCAATAGTGAGCTCGTCGGGCGATTTATCAACTTTCTCATGGAGCGTGGAAAAAAGTCTGTTGCGCAGGCTATTGTGTACGATGCACTGGAGATCGTCAAAACAAAAAAGAAAGAAGACCCAGTCAAAATTTTTGAACAGGTTATTTCTACAGCAAAACCACAAGTAGAGGTACGCTCAAAGCGTGTCGGGGGGGCGAACTACCAAGTACCAATGCCGGTTGTTGGAAAGCGTCAAGACGCGCTTGCATTTCGATGGATTATTACTGCGGCAAAAGCGCGAAAAGGACCTATGGCAAAAAAACTTGCACATGAATTTCTTGATATTCTCGAAGGAACAGGAGGAACAATAAAGAAGAAAGAAGATGTTCACCGAATGGCCGAAGCAAACAAAGCATTTGCTCACTTTGCTCGACGCGGATAACAGAAGGTCGAGAAGGTTAGAGAGGATTGGAATGCCTATAACGCTAGCCTCCTGTGCCTTCCAAGCCTTCCTAGCATTTTAAGCCTTTATTTTACATTTATGCCTCGAGAATATACTCTTCAAAAAACCCGAAATATCGGGATCATGGCGCATATCGACGCCGGAAAAACCACCACCACCGAACGTGTTCTTTTCTACACAGGAAAGAAACACAAAATCGGAGAAGTCCACGAAGGGGCTGCGGAGATGGATTGGATGGAACAAGAAAAAGAACGTGGTATCACCATCACGTCTGCTGCGACAACGTGTTTTTGGAAACCACTGACAAAAAAAGATGTCGAGATGCATCGTGTCAATATTATTGATACGCCAGGACACGTCGACTTTACTGTCGAAGTAGAACGTTCTCTTCGCGTTCTTGACGGGGCTGTTGCAGTATTTGATGGATCCCAGGGAGTGGAGCCCCAATCAGAAACAGTATGGCGTCAGGCAGATAAATACGAAGTGCCTCGGATTTGTTTTGTGAACAAAATGGACAAAACGGGTGCAGACTTTTTTATGAGTTTGAAATCTATTGCGGATCGTTTGACACACAAAGCAGTCGCGGTCCAGCTTCCTATTGGACAAGAATCAGAATTTCGTGGCGTGGTAGATCTCGTAGAAAAGAAAGCCTACACGTTTCAGGGACACCTGGGTGTGGATTTGGTAGAGATAGATATTCCGGAAGATATGAACGCACAGGTAGAAACATATCGTGCAATGCTTCTCGAAAAAGCTGCGGAAGGAAACGACACAATCATGAATAAATATCTGAATGGTGAAGAACTCACGATTGAAGAAATTCGTGAGTCTATCCGCGCACAAGTCCTGACAAATGAAATGTATCCTGTGTACTGTGGTTCTGCGCTTGCAAATATCGGTGTCCAACTCGTTTTGGACGGTGTGGTGTTCTATCTGCCCTCACCACTCGATGTCCCGCCTGCCATTGGGACAGACCCTGATGATGAAGAAAAAAAATATGGCATCACCGCCGATGACAGCGCGCCGTTTACTGCCCTTGCATTTAAAATTGCGACTGATCCGTATGTTGGAAAACTTACCTTTTTTCGTGTGTATTCCGGTGTTGTAAAATCAGGCAGTTACGTGCTCAATACCACAACCGGTGAAAAAGAACGTATTAGCCGTATTGTCCAACTTCATGCAAACAGCAGAGAAGAAGTACAAGAAGTATATGCAGGAGATATCGCGGCAGCAATAGGATTAAAGAGAACAACAACAGGACATACCCTTTCAGATGAGAATCGTCCGATTGTCCTTGAAAAAATTACCTTTCCTGAACCGGTTATCCATATCGCGATTGAGCCAAAGACAAAGCAGGATCAAGAAAAAATGGGTATGGCGCTCCAAAAGCTGGCAGAAGAAGATCCTACATTCAAAGTTCATACTGATGATGAAACACTTCAGACGATTATATCAGGTATGGGAGAATTGCATCTCGATATTCTCGTTGACCGTATGAAACGTGAGTTTGGGGTCGAGGCAAATATCGGCGCGCCACAGGTTGCCTATCGCGAAGCAATCAAAGCTTCTGCCGAAGCACAAGGAAAATATGTCAAACAATCTGGTGGACGAGGACAATTTGGAGACTGCTCCATTCGTCTTGAGCCGACACCTGAGGGAACCGGATTTGAATTTGTTGATGATATTAAGGGAGGAGCTATTCCAAAAGAATATATTCCCGCCATTCAAAAAGGCATCAGAGAATCCATGGATAAGGGTATTATTGCCGGGTATCAAATGCTTGATATCAAAGCAACAGTATATGATGGATCATACCACGACGTAGACTCAAGTGAAATCGCGTTCAAAATGGCGGCAAGTATGGCATTCAAAGCAGCGGCGCAAAAAGCAAATCCTGTCGTGATGGAGCCAATCATGAAAGTAGAAGTAACAACACCAGAGACAAACATGGGAGACGTGATCGGAGACATCAGCTCAAAGCGTGGAACGATTGAAGAAATGACAGACAGAGGAAATGCAAAAGTCGTTCGCGCAAAAGTGCCACTCGCGGAAATGTTTGGCTATGTCAACAATCTCCGCTCCATGACGCAGGGTCGCGCGAGTTACTCAATGGAGTTTTCTCATTATCAAGAAGTGCCGAAGAATGTCGAGGCTGAGATTGTTGCCGGGAAAAAATAGGAACACGAATCTTTACAGCAACCCATCCTCCTAACCCCCTTCCCTTAAAAATGGGAAGGGGGAATCTTTGTAGTATATTTTCTCCCCAGATAATGGGAGCCTGCCTGCCGGACAGGCAGGGGTTGGGGTGGGGTTGCATTGCAGTACCACACAACCCCCTCAAATAGATAAAATAAAGAAAATTGGCATAGTAGAGTATAATTTCCTACGGCAAGCAAGACGAACGATTCGTTGCGTATTACGAAATCATTAGAAACGAAAAAGACGATCTGTTTGGATCGTCTTTTGCTTCAGCACATCTTTGATAGTCTCTTCGCAAACGTTTCAGCATAAGGCCGGCAAGGGAAGGTGGATATTGATATATCTATCATTTTTCGTTAGGATATGTGTATGAAAGAAAAACTCCTCGCATTGCAAGAAAAGATTACGTCCACCTGGGCGCTTCTTGATATTGACGCGCAGAAAAAAGAAATAATAACACTCGAAGCGGATATGAGGCGAGAAGGATTTTGGCATGATACGGAACAGGCGACAAAAATCAGTAAGCGACACGAAGAGCTTCGAAGTGACATACAGACATGGGAAGAGATGAGGGATGAAGTTGCCAGCCTCTTAGAATTTGCAGATGAATTGAAAGATTCACCTGACGAAGAAATGGAGGCGGACATTGAACATCGGATAGCGGATATCGAAACGCGATTCGCACAACTCGAATTTTTTCTCCTCTTTGACGGCAAGCATGATACAAAGAATGCGCTTGTCACGATTCAGGCAGGGAGTGGTGGCACAGAGGCGCAGGATTGGGCAGAGATGCTCATGCGGATGATCCTTCGTTTTGTTGAAAAGAAAAGATGGAAAGCTACCTTGCTCGATGAATCGCGTGGCAGTGAAGCAGGTATAAAATCCGTGACGATCGAAGTGGAAGGACGATATGCGTATGGACATTTGCAATCCGAACACGGCACACATCGACTGGTGCGCATTTCACCCTTTGACGCGGAGCAGATGCGTCACACCTCGTTCGCATCGATAGAAGTGATCCCTGAGATGGAAGCGGAAATATATGTCATTGATGAAAAGGATCTTCGTATTGATACATTTATGTCCGGGGGAAAGGGTGGACAAAGTGTCAATACCACCTATTCAGCGGTACGTATCGTTCACATTCCGACCGGCATCACTGTCCAGTGCCAAAATGAAAAATCGCAACTTCAAAATAAACAAAACGCCATGAAAGTCCTTACCGCGCGATTGCAAAAAGTGCAGGAAGAAAAAGAAGAAGAAGCACGCCTGAAACTTCGTGGGGAACATAAGAGCCCGGAGTGGGGGAATCAGATTCGCAATTATGTGTTGCATCCGTATCATCTTGTAAAAGATGTTCGTACCAAGCATGAGACGACTGATCATGAGCGCGTGTTGAATGGAGAGATTGATGATTTTATTGAGGCGTATTTGCGGTGGAACATTTCCAATTCTTCTAGTTAGCAATTTTTCATTATTATGAAAAAGTTTAAAGATCTTTCAAGAGGGATACTCGGCGTCATAAGTGGTGTGTTGTTTATTCTTTTGGCTCCATTGCCTTGGACACATTGTTTTTTTGCCAATTTTTCATTTCCTTGGCCATTTGTATTGCCTGGTCTGCATTGGATATGTTATCCATTTGCCCAGTTGCATGCGTTTACTGTGCTTATCCCGGGTGTATTCGCTGTGTACGTGCTTGTCGATCTCCTGGTTGCAAGACATAGGCATCGTCTCATCATTTGGGCTGTTACGACGATCGTTCTTATCGTCGCTGCGAACCTATTTATGCCATGGTATGGTTCACAAAGAGAGCAACAGGAAGCTGAAAGAAAGGAAGTGGCAGATCAGGCCTGGTGGTCTGTAGAGATTGGGACAAATCGTACAGATACGCTGGCAGCGATTGGACATCCAAACGAGTATGAACCGCCGTTCCCAAATGCAACATTCTTCCAAAATACAAATAGCGAATCAGATTTTGTGTTTATGACAGAAGAAGAGTTTGCATATGCAACCCTGCTTGCCACTGCATCGGGGGAAAGCCGATATCTGAAGCAAAAGTATCTCGAAGGTCAGGGACATGTTATTCCAAAGAGTGGTTGGTTATTAGAGCACGAGTGGATCGAAGATGTGGCGCCTTTTTTTGAACGAACCCAAGGAGAAGACATCCTATTCGATCAGTGTGATGGCTATAATACGGTATGGGAGGGGAAGGTCATGCTCTGCTACGAACAGGATACATTGGTCCTCAAGGCAGGACATTTTTCAATGAGTAAAGACACAAGAGTACTCGGTGCTCGAGATGTAGTATTCGATCTGGATAGATATATATCTTTATCCCGGTAGGAGGAACGGAGAGTATGAAAATTTTGCCACAAGAAAACTTAAATATTACCTCTCTCACCCAAGCCCTGCGTGATGGGAGCACCCTCGTCTACCCCACAGAAACCTGCTACGGACTTGGCTGCGACGCGACAAATCTGGAAGCTGTAGAAAAAATTTTCAATATCAAACAACGACAAAAAGATAAACCTGTGCTCGTGCTTATGGCAGATATTGCCATGGCAATGGAGTATATCGAATGGGATGAAACGATCCAGTCGCTCGCAGATAAATACTGGCCAGGTCCTCTGACTATCGTGGCTCGCAAAAAACAAAAAGATATGTTTGCATCTGGTGTTGTAGGACCTCGTGGCATGGTTGCATTTCGCGTCACATCACATCCTGTGGCACAAGAGATTGTTTCGACGCTCGGAAAGCCACTGGTGTCAACATCAGCAAACATCGCTTCGCATGAAAGCCCGTATGATATTGACGACGTCCTCCGTATGTTCGAGGGGCAACCATACCAACCGGACATCGTGATCGACGCAGGTCAACTTCGGCATAAGGCGCCGTCAACAATTGTGAAAATTCTTGAAAATGGCACAGTGGAAGTACTTAGAGAAGGGGAAGTAGTTATTTCTCCCCTTATTAGTGGGAAGTAGAGGGGGTCTACGACGAGGAGATATATAAAGAGAAATATATACGTATGAAACATAACTACCTCACAATTTTTCTCATCATCTCAGCTTTCTTTCTCGCAGGCCTTGGTTGGCAGTGGATACAGGTAACGACAGAAATAGGTGGGTATTATTTTTATGGTACACTTGACGAAGCACCAAAAGACGCACTGGAAGTGAAACTCTACCAAGCGCAAAAAGAAAAACAAAAACCGGAAAAGCGAGAAGTCAAAGGACTCTACCTGACGGCATACACAGCGGGCAATGACGCATCACGCAATCGTCTTATTGATCTCATCAATACAACAGAATTGAACGCAGTTGTCATAGATATAAAAGACTACACAGGACATCTGCTGTATGATAGTGAACTTGAGATGGTAAATGAACTGGGTATTGACAAAGATCGTCTCGGAGATGTTGCTATGGTGATAGACGCATTTCACGAGCATGACATATATGTCATTGCTCGGCAGACAGTTTTCCAAGATCCTATTGTTGCACAAAAAAAGCCTGAGTGGGCGATTCATGCCCGGGATGGAGGACTCTGGCGAGACCACAAAGGTCTTGCCTGGGTCGATCCTACGCGCAAAGAAATTTGGGAGTACAATGTGGAGATTGCGAGAGAAGCGATCAGTCTGGGGTTTGATGAAATTCAATTTGATTATGTGCGATTTCCATCAGACGGCAACATGAGTAGTGTTGTCTACACGAATGGTGACAAACCACTCACTACTATTATGGGAGATTTTTATACATTTCTCGACACGGAGCTTTCAAATGAGTCCGCATGGATTTCTCTTGATATGTTTGGGTTTGTGATGGAGCGCCATGATGGGATGCAGATTGGTCAACGACTTGAAGACGCGGTTGATCATGTGGATTATATCTCTCCGATGATGTATCCATCCCATTATCCATCCGGACATCTCGGACTTGCAAATCCGGCAGCGTCTCCGGGAATAGTGATAGAGAATGGCATGAAAAAAGGTATGCCGTATGTTGAAAATCATCGTGCAATGATTCGTCCGTGGATACAAGCTTTCAATATCGGCGCAACGTATGACGCGGGAAAGATTCGCGCGCAGATTGATATGGTGGAGAAGTATACCGATGGGGGGTGGATGTTGTGGAATGCGTCGAATAGATATTCGAGCGCAGGACTTGAACGTTCGATGTTGTAGATTGTGCAGGAGGTCTTGTATCTTTTTCACAGATCCTTTTTTGCTTTTGGAGACGTGTGCTATTATAGTATTACTACTTTTATATTCATAAACAAGGAGATATATGTGTCCAGTTTTGAAAAAATACACAAGCGGTCCATTGGGTTGGCTTATGTTATTCATCTTGGTGTTTTCGCTGGCATACGGAGTCTTTCTTTGGACGCAGAGCGCTGAGGCGCCGGGGGATGATGTTTCTGATGTTGGTAATGTCGGAGAGGGGATTGAGGTGGTGGAGGAGGGTGGTAAGACGGTGATTCGGAATGAGGAGGTGGGATATGAGTTTGAGGTGCCATATATATTTTCAGAAAAACCTAATGAAAGTGAAAATTTTTATACACCAAATTTAGATTGTAAGTTTTCGTTTAACGAAATATCACGTGAGGGAAGAAGTATTGAGCAGGTTGCCATGTTGTCAGAGACAGAAAAAAGTTTTATGACAGTCAATGAAGAAACAATTGAATATCTGAATGAGCAGAAGAGCAAAGCAATTTATACTTTGGATAGCATAGAAACTGGCTTGTCAAAGGTTTTTTATGAAATAGTCGATGATGTTTTTGTTCAAGTGTACATTTTTTCATCAACAGAAGATCAAGAATGTTACAATCAAATTTTGGAGTTGACTAAATAAGAAGATTGGGAGGATTATGAGTTTAAAAATCAGGATTATACATATTTTAACAACAGCGTCTATTGTTTGTTTTTTGTGGATAGTCCAAACATACGCGGAAAATAAAATTGTTATAAAGTTGCCCTATATTCTGGGTGAGTCCATGATTTTGACGAGAGGTTATGACACACCAGATACACATAAAGGGTTAGATTTTTTTGCTTTGGATTTTACAAAAAATGGATGCTCTGGTTACGGAATTGCACATGTGGCTGTAACCGAAGGGATTGTAAAATATATAAACAATCTTAATGAATATGGTGGAGGGTATGGTTTAAATGTCATAATACAACATCAAGATGGAACAGTATCCAGGTATGCCCATCTAAGTGGGTATAATAAAAAAATTAAAGAGGGATATAATATCAAACAAGGAGAGATTGTAGGTTACCAGGGTGACACAGGTAATGTGGACGGAACTGCATGCCCTGCACATCCTGGCACCCATCTCCATTTCGTAATGCTTAAAGACAACAAGCCATATAAGCCGGAACCAATGTCAGAATATACCAATTTTACAGCATGGCAATGGTATACCTCTGACAATGAGCTGTATGATCCAAATGCTGAAGGAGCACAGACTCAGACAAAACAACCCTCCCCTCCAATCACCACTCCGCCACAAACCCCCGAACTTTATTTCCTCCAAAAACTCAAACAACTTTTTTCTTCAATTTTCTCTTTCAATTCAGATACGGCAGACACGCAAGAGTCGGAAAGTGTTGAGGCAGAAGAGGCACCGACACAAGAAGACATGGGGCAGACAGAGCAAGAAGATGAAGTGCCAATCTACAACGCACAATTTTTGCCATCCATTATCCCACTTTCGATCACACCCGGACAGACCGACGCACACGTCATTGTCTTTGCGAAAAATACCGGCAATACGATATGGAAAAAGTCAGATACATCATTGAACGTGGTGGGTGGGAGTTCGGTAAACACACAATTTTATCACTCGACCTGGATCACAAAACTCCGCCCTTCAGCCATGATAGAACAACAGGTACCGCCCGGCGAGATAGCATCGTTTGCTTTTACTGTGACCGTCCCGAGTGCTCTTGATCAGACATTTCGACTCCAGCTCGTCCACCAAGAGAGTGTCACGTTTTCTCAAGTAGGGGTATCATTTGTGAACATAATATTTGTTCAGAAGAACGTAGAACCGATGGCTCCAATAGATACACAGCCAGAGTATCAGGATGTAGACCAAGATGAACAAACAGTGTTAAAACAACTTGAAAATATAAAAGACGTACTCGGAGAAAAAATAGGAGACGTATTTGAAAACATCTCAAAGGCATTGCCGAATATCTTTTCTTTTGGAAGTGGATCCTCGGAGATTGAAGAAGATGTGGAAGATGAAGAGATCGAAGAAGAAGAGGATGAAATAATAGAGCAGCCTGAAATAACCATTACGTCACCCACATCGACCTTTGTCACCACGACATCGGCGACGACCACTATCTTTGGTGAGCTCAATGAAACTGTGTCATCAATGACTGTCAACGGCTTGTCAACAGAGGCGCTCGTCTTGAATACGGCAAGTGGCACGTGGCACTATGACGCAGTGCTTACTGAATCGGTCACGACCAGTTTTAGCTTTGTCGGGTGGAATGCGAGCACGACAGCGAGCTCTTCGGTCGTGAGTGTGTCGTTTTTGTACACATCTGCGGAGCCGGATGAACCGGACGCGCCGGAGATAACCATTGTATTTCCGACATCCAGTCCGTACATGAGTACGTCTACGCCGATTGTTGTGTTAGGGACATTCAATACTACAACGGCATACCTTACGCTCGATGGCGCAACATCAACAGCATTTGTTATGAACACGAGTACAAACGAATGGGAGTACTCAATTTCAGACATTGCAGAATATGTCACTACGACATACACGTTCATCGCGTGGAGCGAAGATGGTGTCAGTAGCACGCCTGTGAGTAGAGACATCATATATGCGCCCGAAGAAGACCTGATCGAACCTGCGGATGCGCCGAACATTCTTTTTCCAACTGAAGAAGATTCGTACACGACCAGTACCATTGCCTTTGATATTGCAGGCAGTGCGCCGACAGGGACAGTGTCTGTTGTTCTTGATTTGTTGAGCGCCACATCAACCGTTGATGTTGTCGA
>Ga0210057_1008901_pt1 | contig 11762 bp, 10 predicted proteins | sample CryGeyCG2114_010_2_FD_183968 | JGI IMG/M metagenome (GOLD analysis project Ga0210057, IMG submission 183968) | Groundwater microbial communities from aquifer - Crystal Geyser CG10_big_fil_rev_8/21/14_0.10 (SPAdes) (version 2) | ecosystem: Environmental > Aquatic > Deep subsurface > Groundwater ...
GATAAAAAATTTGTTGCAATTTTTACAGAGCCATCTTTGTTTATTATTTCGCGTTCCCCATCTAATAACTTTTTTACAGCCGCAATAAATGCAACATTTTTTTTGAAATTTTGTTCATATAGTTAAAGTGTTTTAACTTTGTTATTAAATTTACTATAATGTTAAAACAAATTTAACTATTTTACCAACCATTTTTGACCATTAAACCAAAAAATAAATTAATTTGTAAATTAAAATATTTCATTGTTAAATTAAGAAATTGAGTTTTCCACTTATCATATATTATACCACAAATCTCTTGAATAAAAAAGCCAGGGGGTTAAAATAATCTTGAATGAATTATATTTACTGGTGCCACTTAAAACCAGTTATTGGTTATAAGTTATAGGTTAATACTCTGTTTACTTGTCTTTTTTATTTAATTGCTGTTTTGTCTGGTTAATTAAACCGCCAATTTTATTATCAACTTTTTCAATTTGCCTTAAGAATCTTTCAAAAATATCTTTTTTTATATAACCTTGATCATGGCTTAGATAAACATCGCTTTTTACCTTGTCTAAACATCTAAAATTCGCATGCGCCACATTTGTAGTTGTGGCTTTTGCCGTCAGGCAAAATAACGTAAAAATATCTGCCAAAACCCTCTGCAATATTACCCATCGTTCCACGCTCGCTCTCTTTTAAATGTCTAACTAAATTATATTTTTCTTCTTGTGGATATATCTTTACAATCTCATAAATACCGTTACATAGTTTTCTTGCCTCCTGCCAGGCCTCCAAATCTTCCAACTTTTTAATAGTCGCCATAAAAAAAATTAACTTATAACCAATAACTTATAACTGATGATTAGCCAACATTACTTCAAATATCCAATGCGCTAGCCACCTTAATAAATCTATGAACTCTAGAATTGACTTGCCATATTATACATGGGCATAATTACGGCTGCAACCATCACGCCGACCGCCACACCCATAATCACCATTATAATCGGCTCCATCAAAGTCATTAAATTGGCAATTATATTATTTATCTCTCTGGTATAAAAATCCGTAATTTTGGACAAAACCACGTCTAATTTACCGGTTTTTTCACCTATGCTCATCATCTGCGACACCATTGGCGGCATTTCCGTTGAATTGGCAAAGACACTGGAAATAGAATTGCCGTCCTCCACTTCTTTTGAGGTTTTTGTTATTAAATCTTTATAAATTTGGTTGCCGACAATCTCGGAAACAATTTTTAAACTCTTGGTGATGGTCACGCCGCCAATTATTAACGTATTCATTGACCGCGTAAACCGCACCAGATATATGCGCTGAAAAAGCTTGCCAAAAATAGGCAGGCGCAAAATCAACCAATCAACCTGCCTTTTACCGGCATAAGTTCCAATATACAACTTAATTCCGCCGACCACCCCGGCCAAAATTATAAATATCAGCCACCAAAAATTGGACAGAAAGCCGGAAGTGCCAATTAATATTTTGGTAGCCATGGGCAGTTCAGCCCCGGTTTCCGTTAAAATTCCAGTTAATTTCGGCACCACAAACACCATCATAACCGTACCCACTACTACCAAGCCGCCGAAAACAAAAGCCGGATATATCATCGCTCCTTTAATTTTGCTCATCATGTCATAATCTTTTTCCATTTCATCCGCCAAATAACTCAATATTTCGTCTAACTTTCCAGAGGTTTCGCCCGATTTAACCACATTAATAAAAAAACCGGAAAAAACTTTTGGCCTTTTAGCTAAAGCATCGGAAAGGCGGGCTCCGCTGTCAACTTCGTCGGCAATATCTGAAATAATCATTTTAAGAGTAATATTCTCTGTTTGCTCAACCAAAATCTGCAGGGCCTGAACCATGGCCACATTAGCCGATACCATTACTGAAAATTGGCGGGAAAAAACCACTAAATCTTTGGTCTTGACTCGACCGAGAAAGGAGGTCGATTTGCTTTTAACTTTGGCGGACTTTTCTTTTAAGGATACTATAGATAATCCCTTTTCTTGCAAAATTTCCGCAGCCACACTTTCATTTACGGCTTCAATTAAACCGTTGGTTGTATTTCTATTTGAATCTAGGGCCTTATATTGAAATATAGCCATAAAAATTTGATAACTTAATTATTTTGTTCATTTCAACTGCCAATTAACTTTACGGACAAATTAATTTTATACGTTTTTGTTAAATTAGTTAAATACGTTAAATTAATTCAAAACATAACCAGTTTAATATATTTAATTAATTTAATTGAGATGGTTACAAAAGTCGCTTTCGTAGCGAAGTTTTCAAATTTTGGACAGAATTTTTTATAAATTTTTGAGCTTATATGGATATATAGGCGATAAAATTTAGAAAAAATTCTGTCCAAAATTTGGGAATTGCAGTAGAAATGGACTTTTGTAACCATCTCATTTTATATAAACCATAAAGAGGCTCGACAAAATAACCCAATAAAAATCTGCAAACAATGACAAGCTACAAATTCAACATCTTCCCTTCCTCTGCCTGAACTTCTCCTGACCTTATCAAGTCGTCAACACTTTTTTTCATACTAACCATGCCCTCGCCCCTGGAGGTCTGGATAATGCTCTCCAGCTGGTAAATTCTACCTTCTCTAATTAAAGATTTGGTGGCCGAATTTGAAACCAGGGTCTCAAAAGCCAGGGCCAGCCCTCCGCCCACGCTTGGTATTAATTTCTGAACCACTATGCCAATTAAAACATCGGCTAGGCTGTAGCGAACGGCTTCAGCGGAAATTTTAGTGCTGGCCATATTAATTATTTTTTCTATCACCCAAATTGAATTATCGGCATTCATTTCCAGTATTACCAAAGAATTGCCGGCCGCCAGTTCCAAAACGCCGAGAATAATATCTTTGAATTCTTTTTTTACTTCATCAATATAAACCAAGTCAACATCTTCTTCTAGGCAATGTTCAATGCCCAAGCTATAAGAGAGCGCATCTTTGTCAACTTGCCTTTGCTCAATAATGCTTTTCTTATTTACAAATAAATATTCAATCGGCTTTTCCAAGGTAATAATATACCTTTTTTTATTTTTATTGACTTCTTCTATCAGGGCGGCGGCCGTGCTGGTTTTGCCCGAATCATTTGAACCGGCCACTATCAGCAAGCCGGAATCAAAATTAATCAATTCTTTAAATTGCTGGGGAAACTTATAATCGTTAAGGCTTCTGATTACCCCGGTTACATAGTTGAATGACAGGGAGGGCATGCCTTTTTGGTAAAATATGTTGACCCGAAAACGAAAACTGCTGCCAAAGACCTTAACTGTAGTCAATTCCCTGTTTTTTTCTAGTTCGGCCAATTCGCCTTTTTCCAAAAAAGAATTAATAATTTGGTTTATTGTATCGGTTTGCATTATTCCCTCTTCTTCCATCAGGGTTATCTTGCCTTTTATCCTAGCCATGGGCGCGCTGCCAACCGATAAATGCAGGCTGGAAGCCCCTTTTTTGGCAGAATCTGATAATATTTTATTTAGAAAAATTGATGGTACTTCCATAATATTAAAAATTTGTAATTAGTAAATTTGTAATTTGGCAAAACAAAATATTAAAATTAATTTTAATATCCAAATTACTAATTTCAAATTACCAATTACTTTTTTACTACATCCTTAATCTTTTTTACCACTTCGGAGGGCATAAAGTGGGCCTTGATTAAATAATCTTCGGCGCCCAAAGTCATGCCTTGTTTAACCTCGTCTTTTTGGCTAAGATTAGTCAATAAAATTACCGGAATAGCTTTTGTTTTTTCATCAGCTTTTAAGGCTTTCAAAACCTCATAGCCGTCCATTTTGGGAAGCATAATATCCAATAAAACAATATCCGGCAGCTCTTGTGAGGCCAACTTCAAGCCTTTTTCCCCGTCCTCGGCTGTTACAACCTTAAAATTTTCCAGTTCAAATTTAGTGGTATACATGTTTAATAAAAACGGATCATCTTCAATTAATAAAATTTTTATTGGAGCGGTTTTCATAATTTTACATTATTAATTTTTATATTATTATAACCTATAAGTTTTAAATATTTTTATTTTTTTCCCATCCCGAGGACTCGGGATTGATTTGCAACTAACTTTTCATCACCCTTAATATTTCCTCTATGGTAGTGCGGCCCTGGATAATTTTTATAATGCCATCCTGCCTCATGGTAATAAAACCCTGGCTTTGTTTAACATCCTCGGTATGAATAATAGTATCCCCTTTCATAATTTTATCTTTTAGTTCGGCATCAATATCAAGGGCCTCAACTATGGCAACCCGGTCGCTGTAACCGGTGCTATTGCAACGCGAACAACCCTCTCCTTTATAAAAAACCATATTGTTTACATCGCCATATTTCTGGCCAATTTCCTCAATGGTTTTGGCCGGCATTTTTTCTATTTCATCTTTTATTTCTTTTAAGACTCCTTCCGGCAATTTAGTTTCTTTTTTGCAATGCGAGCATATCCGCCTGGCCAGCCTTTGAGCGACAATTACATTTAAGGTTGAGCCAAGTAAAAACGGTTCAACTTTCATGTCAACCATTCTGGGAATAGCTCCAAGGGCGTCATTAGTATGAAGGGTTGAAAGAACAAAATGTCCGGTCAAGCCGGCATGAATAGCCAATTCGGCGGTTTCATTGTCTCTAATTTCTCCAACCATTATTATATCCGGATCCTGGCGCAAAAGAGACCTAAGGCCGCCGGCAAAAGTAAAGCCAATCTCCGGCCTGACTTGGGACTGATTAACTCCCTGAATAAAATATTCAACCGGATCCTCCAAGGTGGAAATGTTAACTCCTTCCTTGTTTAATATATTTAAAATAGAAAATAAAGTAGTTGACTTACCAGAACCGGTCGGACCGGTAACCAGAAACATGCCGGTAGTCTTTTCCATGTTATTTTTGATAATGCCAAGAGCTCTGCCGTCATAACCAAGCTCTTCCAGGGTTGGCGCCCCGGAAGTGGTATCCAAAATCCTCATAACCACTTTTTCTTCTCCGGACAAGGGTATGACCGAAACACGGAAATCCACGGCTTTGTCATTAACCGTTTGCCTAATGCGGCCGTCTTGGGGAAGCCTGGTTTCGTCCAACTTTAAATTGGCTAAAACTTTTATCCTGGCCACTACGGAGCTATGGACGCTTTTGGGAAGAACCAAAGAGGTGTGCAAAACTCCGTCAATCCGATAACGTATGCGGCTTTCCTTTAGAGTCGGTTCAATATGAATATCACTGGCCCGCCCTTCTACTGCATGCCTGATTATAACCGAAACGATTTTAGCCACCGGCGCGCTTTTAATCACGCCTTCTAAATCCTCTCCCTTATCCTTTCGCGTTTCAGCTGATTCTTCGGCCTTTTCCTTGGCCCTGGTTTCCAAGGCGGTGGTAATTTCTTTTTTTAAATTCTTGTATTGCTTAAAAACCCGATTAAAATTTATTTCCGAAATCAAATAATATTCTGTTTGCAAATTTTCCTCTTTAGCCAAAAAATTAACCGCTTCCATGGCCTTGAAGTTATCTGGATCGGTCAGGCCGACTTTTATCTTATCTCCCTCTTTTTCAAAGCACACTATTTTATAATTTTTGGCGGCCTCAAAAGAAATAATATTTAAAACATCAATCTGAACGCTCCTTTCCATTAAATTAACATAAGGCATTCTATAAATTTCAGCTTTGACTTCAGTTATTTTTTCCGGGTCAATTGATTTGCTCTTAATCAAATAATTCACTGTATTAGCTCCGCTTTGAGCTAAATTTTGGACTTCTTCAAAGTCTTTCGGGGTAATTATCTGTTTCTCAAGCAATAATTTTAATAATTCTTCTTGTTTGCTCATAAAACTTAAACAAAAATTATCGCCTTAGAACTGGCGCGCTTAAACTTGATTTAAACAAGTTTGCCTTTTGGCAAATAATAACTATTTTTTTGGTTGTTGATCTTCAAGAATTTCAAAAAGATCTTTTTTGCCTGCCTTGTAATCTCTTAATTCGTACGGATTGTCTTTTAATTCTTCAAATTTAAGGTTCTTTAATAATTCTAAATCTATAATCTCTTTTTTCTCCTGGGGCTTTTTTTCTTCCGGGACAACGGCCTTATCCTCTGGCTGTTCCTCTCCGCTCGCTGTTTCCACTTTGTTTGAAGTTGAAACCGCTCTCCTTTCATCTTGGCCGCCAAAAAAACTATTATATACCAACAAAAAAGACCCGCCGGATGTTATGGCAATTACTACCAGATAAATCAATATTTTCTTTTTGCTGGCCTTGGAAATATAAAGCATAGGATAAATATAAATTAGCTAGTTTGATAAAGCGCTAAGGGGCAAGCCCTTTTATTCTTCTGTTAAATTTTCTGTTGGACCGCTTTCTTCGCCATCTGGCTGAGCTTCTTTTTTGGGAACTAAATTTTCTTTATAATAATAAGTGGTTATGGATATTGAAGCTGTTTCATTGCCCAAATCAAACCCGAGCTGGTTTATGTCCATCAGCCTTAAATTATTTTCTATTGTCTTAAGAAAGCGCTTGACGCCGTTATAATCAACCCCGGCTATGCTCATTTCCATTTTTATCAAGCCAATCTCGCTCGGCAAAGCCGTGGCTTGAGTTTGTTTTTCCTCCTTGCTGCTAGAACTTCTTTTTTTTGTAGAAGCGCTTTCAGCGACTACCGGCTGGACGCTTAAAGATGTCAATAAAAATCCGTTCTTACTCATCAGATTATCCATATAAGTAAAAAGTGTTTCTTTGATATTGGGAGGAGGCAATATGGCATTAACTTTTTTTATGTCCTGGGGATTAATTTGATTATAAACATTGATTGTGCTTACCAGCTTATCCAAATAAATCTTTCTGCCTTCAAAATCACTTCTGACTTTCCGGCTTTGATTTTCGGTTAGAGAAATTATCTGCTGATATTTAGGCTTTAAAAAAAACCAACCGCCAAAAAAAATAAATATTACCGCCAAAAAAACAACCAGACGGAAATATTTGCCTAAAAATATCTGAATCTTTTGTTTGACTTTTTGAGATTTAAAACTATCGGGCATAAAATAGAAATAATGAATCTAAAAAATATCTTAGAAATTTACTCCTTCTCGTATTCAATAAATATGTTTTTATCAATATCCAATTCCAAATTAAAACTAACCGTCCCAATTTGACCGTCGGCAGTCTGCGAAATTTGGGCCTGGCTGGTGCTAACTCCAGTCACATATTTGTTGGCCAAAAACCGCCTTACCTGGGCTTCAATAGAGCCAAAATCCTTGCCTACCATAGCAAAGCCGTATTGGCCGTTGATATTTCCGGAAAAGCCCTTATTAGTAAGATACACGTCTGTTAAAATATTATCTTCTAAAAATTCAAAAAAATTATTCCAATATACATGCTGGCCCAAAAGCTGGCTAGCCAAAGATAATTTCTTTTTAAATATTAAAATTTCTTCAACTTCAACTTCCGCTTCCTTTATTTCTTCATCCAATTTTTTAAATTCTTCTTCAAATTCCCGACTGGAAGCCTCCTTGTCTTTGCCCCACTTGTCCATACCCCAATAAGTCCCGCCCACCAATCCAAACGATAGGCCGGCAAATATCAAAAGCATAATAATATTCTTCTTCCAATCAATAAAAATCACCAAATCATCCCTGATTAAATTTGTTTCTGGAATTCTTGATAATTCCCGATTATTGTTTTTTTTCTCGCCTTCTTCGCCTTTCTTTCTGGTTGCCAAAGCGCGCAGGCGGGCAATAATTTTTTTGAAAAAATTTTCCTTCTCTGGTTTAATTTTATTCTCAAATTTTTTGTCGTCTTGTTTTTTATTATCCCCAGCTTCTTCTTTTAATTTAATTTCTCCTGCTTTGACCTCTTCTTTTGCCTTGATTTCCTCTTTTACCTCAACGTCTTCTTTAACTTCTTCTTTCATTTTAATCTCCTCTTTTACTTTCTCTGGTTCTGGTTTTGGCTTTTTCCTGGCCAACTTAAACCAACCTCCGGTCTTTTCCGTGGTTCCCTTTTCCTTCTTAATGCCTTTTAGAACTTCCTTTCTGGCGCTCAAAATGGCTTTCTTATCAATTTTAGACGCTAAATCAGGGCTGATAACCTGGCGGCGCCTCAGCTTGCTTTTTAAAAAATTTAAAAATCTGCTTAGCCCGTTTTCCTTTTTAACCACTCCTTCTTCCTGGCCGGCGCTTTTATCCGGCTCTTTTTCTGTCTTAGACCACTTTATTTCTTTTGTTTCCGGTCCCTTTTTCTTTTCCTTATTCTTATTTGATTTTAGAAAATCAACCTCCATGATTGTTAATTATTTTAAAAAATATTTAAATCATCATTCGTCATTCACCCTACTCTATCTCCCTCATGGCCAGGCCGATAGCCACAGACAACCGGCAGCCTATCTCGGACAAAACCGGCTTCAACTCTACCGGGTAAGAAACCCTGGACCAGGGATCGCCGATTACCACATTGATATCTAAAATTTTTGATAAATAGTTGGTCAAATTGGGAAGCAAGGACGAACCGCCGGACAAAACAATTTTTACCACCTTTTTGTTGTCCTTATTTTCAAACATATTCAGCATATACTTTATTTCGTTTATAATCGGAGAAATTGATTCCATAATCGTCTTTGGCACCACTTCCTCGCTTGAACCCATAGAGGTCACCCCTAAATCATATTTGAATTGTTCGGCTCGCTCCAGGCCGACATTAAGATTTTCACTCAAGGCCTTGGTGATTGAGAGCCCGCCCACATCTATGCTTCTGCTTAAAACTGGAATACTTTTTTCCACTACAAAAATATCCGTAGTGCTGGTGCCAATTTCCACCATCATAATCACGGCCTTGTCATTGCCCAATAAAGACCTGATTAAAGAAAAAGTTTCGGTTTCCAGGCTCAAAAGATTAATCCGGGCGTCTCTGAAGATATTAATATACCTCTTCACCAATGTCTTCGGCGCTCCGGTTAAGAGCACTTTTATATTGTCCCCATCGCTTTCTTCGTCCGAAATTATTTTCCAATCCAAAACCATTTCTTCTAAAGACATGGGAATAACTTTTTTTGCCTCCCAATGCACGGCCGAAGATATGTCTTTTTGGCCCACATTGGATAAATTTATCAATGAAGAAAAAACCGAAAAAGTCGGCAAAGCCCCTACCGCATTCTGGCTGACCGTCCCGGCTTTCTTCCTAATACTGTTTATAACTTTAGCCGCATAAGCGCTGTCCTTTTGCCAATCATCTCCAACTATTTTGCCTAAATTTTCAGTAAAGCCGTAGGACATGAGCCGAATTTCATCTTTTACTCTCTTTAATTCAACCAGCTTTATGCTGGAACTGCCGATATCTATCCCCAAAAAGCCGGTCTCGGTTGAAAGTAAACTCATTTAATTTAATGGACTTACGCACTTGCACTTTATTATAAGTTTATCTGTCTTTACTCGGCTGCCAATATTTCATATTTATCTCCCACAAATCTGCAAATCAGGTACAAATTTACAAATTCCAAATAATACATTTTTGCTAATATTTGTAAATTCGTGAAAAGATTTGTTAATTTGTGGGGAAACACTAAAAATACTAGGCAAAGATTTAAGGAAAAACGAATAATAAAATTACTCAAAGGCGTAGGTTTTATACATAAAAAGCAAAAAGTATAAAAATTTATTCCTATCACTTCTTTGTTTTTTTATTAAAATATCTTTGTATTAAATTCAATTATATTATATAATAATAGTAATCAGGCCTCCCTATAAAACTTATTTTTAAATTTAATAGTCTTTACTCCGTTATTTACTTTCGTAAAACAGACAAGCCTATTAACTTGTCCAGACGGCTAAACTGGCAAACTTACAAATAAAAACGTATTATTTGGAATTTGTAAATTTGTGCTGGATTTGTATATTTATAGGATTTCCACTCTTGCTGTTAATTATAACATAAAATAGGAAAATCACGAAACTATTCTGGGACATATAACCTTTGAAGCCTATCGGCATTTAATCTAACCGAAAATATTAGGTGATTTCATAAAAACACAAGAACATTAAAACAAAAATCAACTTGTTTTTATGCTTTAATGTTCTTGTAAAAAATTTATTTTATCCGCTTTCATGATTTAAACTAACTAAATTTAATAATTAAATTTATGGACTTCTTCTTTAGGCACAAAAGAATATTTTTAATAATTGGCTTTGTCTTGATAGTTTTAATTTTAGGCTATCTGCTTTATGCTATTTTTTTTAAACCGGCCCCTCCGGAAACCGTCCCAACCGAAACCGGGCCCGCCACTTCCGGGCAGCTACCCACAGCCGGAACCGGCTCTGGCCAGGTCGTCACTCCGGAAGAAAAATCGGACCTGCCCGCCGATTCGGCGGGCCTGCCCCAAGCCAGCGCCAAAGCCCAAGGCGGCCTGACTCAAACCGCAACTGTTTCCGATCTGCCCAGCGCCGGCGCCACTCTGGATGCCAACGGTTCCGGCCTGCAATACTACAACCGCCAGGACGGCAAATTTTACCGCGTTACCAAAAGCGGCCAGGTTACCGCCCTGTCTGACAAAATTTTTCACAATGTGGAAACCGTCACCTGGTCGCCCAACAAAAACAAAGCCATCCTGGAATATCCGGACGGCGCCAATATCGTCTATGACTTTACTGCCGACAAGCAAGCCACCCTGCCCAAGCACTGGAAAGATTTTGATTTCTCGCCCGATGGCGACAAAATCGTCATGAAGAGCATGGGGCTGGATCCGGATAACCGCTACCTGGCCATCTCCAACGACGACGGTTCCAAGTCAGTTGCCATTGAATCTTTGGGAGACAAAGACTCAACCGTCTACCCTTCCTGGTCCCCCAACAACCAAACCATTGCCATGTACACCGAAGGCGTGGACTTTGACCGCCAAGAAGTCTTCTTTGTCGGCTTAAACAATGAAAATTTCAAATCAACCGTCATAGAAGGCCGCGGCTTTGAATACCAATGGGCCCCCAAGGGCGAGGCGCTCCTCTACAGCGTCTATTCCAGCTCCAATGACCTAAAACCCATGCTTTGGTCAGTCAATGCCCATGGCGACTCTATCGGCTCCGGACGCACCAGCTTGAACCTGGAAACCTGGGCACACAAATGCACCTATGCCTCTGAAACCGAACTCTATTGCGCTGTACCGGAAAAACTGGAGCAAGGCGCCGGCCTGTTTCCGGAGCTCGCCAAAGATACCACCGACGACCTCTATAAAGTGGATACCAAGACCGGCCTAAAAAAACTAATCGCCATCCCGGACGGCGACTACACCATGTCCAACCTCATCGTCACCAACAACGGCTCTGACCTTTACTTCACCGACGAGACCACCCAGGCAATTCATAAAATTAAGTTGAAGTAAAATTGTTTATTTTAAACAAAAAAAATAACAAGTTTAAATATTAGGTTGCTATATAATTTTAAATTCTTAAATATAAATGAAAAAAAATAATTTTTGAAAGAGGTCTTATAATAAACTCATTTGTGACCATAGAATTAATGATAAATACAATAATATCCGCTCATTACTTAAAGCGAGTAGATAAAAATTTTGTAATAGATGTATTAAATAACGAGATGTCTTCTTTCGGATTTAAAAAAGCAATATTGAAACAAATTTTAGGTAGCGTAGTCAAACGGTCGTTTTTTAAAAATTAGCTATTTGCTAATTTTAGGTGTAAAGTAAATGAAATTACTAACAATGTGTCCGTATACGGAGACTTTTCATTAACTTTATGCCCAAAAAAAC